>Ga0194128_10001795_pt1 | contig 36663 bp, 33 predicted proteins | sample TA2KigCa65mmetaG_FD_148650 | JGI IMG/M metagenome (GOLD analysis project Ga0194128, IMG submission 148650) | Freshwater microbial communities from Lake Tanganyika, Tanzania - TA2015037 Kigoma Deep Cast 65m | ecosystem: Environmental > Aquatic > Freshwater > Lake | place: Tanzania: Lake...
ACTCCAGAGCAGCGTAATATCGACTTCCTTTTCCGGATCTTCGACGACGGTGCCGCTTCCCGTTCCTCCTCCCATGATCTCCTCCATGACTTTGTACTCTTCACTCATTTTCTGCTGCTCGAAACGTGTGCCAAGATGCATGCCCAACGCGAGGGTCAGGGCCGGGAGCGCTATGAGAGTCAGGCTGCGGAGGAACTTGGACATGGACGGCATTCTACAGAAATTCCTCTGTTCCTGTGAGGCATATTCCCGCTTTCTTTTTTTGTTTTTCCATTGTTCAGTCTTTTAAGATACCACCATGGATTCCTCCGTTGCTATTCCGCCGATTACCGGCGACATGACGATTCGTGATGTTGTGGCGATTTTCCCTGAAGCAGCGGATATCATGATGGAGTACGGTCTGCACTGCTTTTCCTGTGCGGTCGGAGGTGTGGAAACCCTCATGGAAGGTTGCCGCATTCACGGTTTTGACGATGACACTGCGGCTGCCCTGATAGCCGATATCAACGAAGCGCGCGGAAAGGCCCCGCGTCGTCCACTGACGATCACCATTACCGAGCCCGCTGCACGCGGTATCCTCGAAATCATGCAGAGAGAGAAGAAAGAGCATCACATACTGCTCGTCACATTGGATGAAACGGGAGGGTTTTGCATGGAGTTTCGTGAAACTGCCGGAGACGGTGATGGCACATTCGGCCACACTGCCGTTCCGGATGTCCGCGTGTGCGCGTCTGCCATGACATTGTCGCGTATTGGCGGCGCTACCATCGATTTTCGCGATGGTCGGTTCAAGCTGGATCTTAAAGAAGAATGCTGTAAAGGTAGTGGAGGATGTGCATGTCATTGATAGGTCGCAGAAAATTATCATTGATCAATTATCAATTTTCAGAACATGAACAATGATCAATGCTCTATGTTCATTGCATATTCTGTGAAAATTGATGCAATTGAACATTAGCAATGTGCGTACTGTTGCTTTCGCGATATACTGCTTTGCGTGCTGCGACTCCCTGCTTCTCTCACGCGGAAACTTGAACAGCTCTTTCCGAAATCCGCGGAGAGAAACCGCTTCGTCGTGGATGTACTGACGACTGCACTGGAGCAGTACAATCAGCAGGGGGCAGAGGAGGAAGTGATGGTCGGTGGCACTCTGCATTTGTTCACGGACGGTGGATCACGAGGGAACCCCGGTCAGGCTGCCATCGGGATTGTGCTGGTAGATCCAACGCAGGGCAGGGTCATTCGTGAGCACTATGAACGGATCGGTATTGAGACGAACAATGTTGCGGAATACCGTGCATTAATAGAAGGACTCAAAATCGCCAAGCACTACCATCCGAATCGGCTCCTGTGCCATCTCGACAGTGAGCTTATCGTGAAGCAGCTCAATGGCGAATATCAGGTGAAAATGCCTACGTTGCAGGCATTTGTGGAGGAGATCCGCGAACTCAGCGCTGATTTTCCGGAGGTGGCGTTCAAGCACATTCCCAGAGGTGACAATTTCCGTGCCGACAGTCTCGTCAATCGTGCGCTCGATGCCCATCCCTCACCGAAGTATGAGAGAGCGTGACGCAGGAACCCGCGAATACCAGAGAATCCGGGGATGTCTTTTCTTCGGTTTCTTCGGTGTGTTTGGTTGTTTCGGCATCTTCTTGTTTCCCCAATCCGTTGCCGCTGCCTATCCCACGCTGACGTACCGCTATCACCATCATCTTTTTGTCATCAATCCCAATGGCGAACCTGCGTGGCGTGCGCATGAGGAAGTGTGGTTCTTTCGCGGTACGCAAATCCGTCCGCCGCAGCGTTTTCTGGTCGATGGTGATGTGATTCCTCCGCTTCCGGATGGAGTGGAACGGTCCACGCGGGTTGCGTGGAACACGGATGCGATCGCCGCGACGATCAGCAGGAAAATCGGCGCCGCTCTCGATAGGGAAGCGGGAACAGTGACGATCGGGAAAGATCAGGCGGGGAAGATTGTCTTCGAAGGTTTGGGATTGACCGGACTACAGGTCGATACAAGGCGTGCCGCCGCTCTCACGGTTGCCGCAATCGAAGCTGGTGTGCCGGATGTCATTCTGCCTGTCACTGAAATTCAACCGACACTGACCGTACATGATCCTGAGCTTGCTGCTCTGGGTATCCGGGAAGTCGTCGCCATCGGCGATTCCAACTTCGCGCGCTCTCCCGCTGCCCGCCGTCACAATATTGCCGTAGGAGCTGCACGCTTCAACGGGCACCTCATACCACAAGGTGCTACTTTTTCTTTCAATGAAGTTCTGGGACCTGTGAACGCGGCAATGGGGTACAAGAAGGAGCTCGTGATCTTGGGTGAACGAACGCTTCCAGATTACGGAGGAGGGCTCTGTCAGGTCAGTACCACCGCATATCGCGGCATTTGGGAATACGGCTTTCCCATTGAGTCGCGTAAAAATCACAGCTTTGCCGTACAGTACTATGCTCCGCAGGGAACGGATGCCACCATCTATCCGCCGAATATCGACATGAAGTTTGTGAATGACAGCCCGGGGGCACTCCTGATGCAGACTCATGTGGAAGGAGACAACGCGTACTTTATTTACTACGGCACGCGCGATACACGCGAGAGTGAGATCGTCGGGCCGTACACGTGGAACAAGAGGGCGCCTCCTCCCGATAAATTCGAGTATACGAGTGATATCGAACCTGGTACCACGCGGGTGGTCGGCAAAGCCGTTCCCGGACTGCAGGCTGCATGGTTTCGCATTGTTCGACCCGTGAATGGTCAGGAGAAGACGGAGCCTGTATTTTCCGCGTACGAAGCGCGCCCGAACTTCACGCAGATCGGCGTTGCTGCTCTGCAGCTCCCCTCATTGGACGTACCCGAAACTGATGCCGGCAACTAACGCATCGCCTGTGCAATGACGCCGGCGCGCGGAGCTCTGCTCAGCGCTTCGGACAGGAGTTCCGCGCATACAGGTGAGAAGAATTCCTTTTCCTTTTGCAGGAGTGCGGGGAGCGATTCCCAATTGCCCTCCATGCTTTTTTGAATGTAGATCATCTGATTCGGTGAACAACGGGAGAATCGGATATTTCCCGTGTCGGGAAGCAGACCGAGCAGATGCAGCATCCGAAGCGTGTACGGCAGTACCGTATGATCAGCGCCGCGAAAGCAGCGCTCCAGAAATCCCGCCGTTGCATCGAACAGTTCGGGGAGCGGTTCTTCGTCGTGCAGGGAGAGCAGCAGGAGTTCGATGCCTTGCTGGGCGTGCAGGAAGGCACGTACATCGTTGCCCAGAATCTCTCCGGCGATTGAGGCGTCGGTGACGATGTATCCCGTCGAGCTTGCCTTCACGTGCATGGTGATGCGCCGGAGCGGCAACAGTGTCCCACCCAGACGGCTGCCGGGTTTGCGGACACCGCGCGCGCGGATTGCCATTTTCCCTCTCTCTTTCGTAAAGACGATGCAGAAACGATCCGCTTCTCCCACATCATGCACTTTCAGCACGATTGTATCGAGTGTCAGGGTGCGGGGCATACGTTGAGTATAGGTCTGTGACGTCTACGACGTCTACGATGTAGATATATACCTTACACACTCCGTACACCTCTTACACCGCATACGCGATACGCGGTGATACCACTTGCGGCCGTATGCCGAGCCAGGCTCCGGTGCCCGCTATGAGAGGCGATACGAGGATCTCAACGGCGATGATTATTGGCAGCAGTGAGTGCAGCAGCGGCGTCACTTCGGCACGAAGATCTGTGAGTACACCGCCGGATGAAAGTCCGGGGACCAGCAGCGGAATGGCGAGCAGGAGCACGCTCAATACCGCTGCACTGAGGACGACACTGATAGCGCAGAGCACAGTGGCCTCCGTCGCGAAGGGCAACAGAATCGACATAGGCGTTGCACCGACCAATCGTTCGACCAGCACCTCGTCACTGCGCGCCAGTGCCCGTCTTCGTGTGAGTTCTGTCACAATGAAGACCAGCGCAGTACCGGTTACAACGAGAATAACGCCCATGAGCGCTCGTCCGGTTTGTGTCACCCGAAGCAGCGCATACATCTGTTTTTCCTGATCAGTCACGTCGGTCAGGAATGTAGGGTTCACGGTCATTCGCCATTCTTCCTTTCCGACGAATGCAGAGAATAAGCGGTAATCCTCCAGATTCTTCAGGGTGACTCCGATGGTGTCTGCGAAGGGGTTTTCGAGCTTGAACTGCTCCAGAAAAGCGATGAGTTCCGGATCCTGCGTGCGCATGTGCTCATACGCCTTTTCTTTCGTAATCAGCGTCAGCTGATCCACAAAAGGCTCCGCCGACAGAGCTCCGTAGAATTTCTGGATATCGGCATCGGAGGCTTCCGCGTGCAATTCCAGACGCAAGTCGGTTTTGTGTCGCAGCATGGACTGTATTCCCTGCAGGCCGAGCATCATGACTCCGAGAAGCTGTACAAGGAGCAGCACACCGAAGAGCGCGCCGAGCGCCGTCATCCATTCCCCTTCGCGCCGGAGAGTGAGAAGTCCCCTGAGAATGCCACGCCGGACGATAGTTACCATCGAGGATGTGACCACAAAACCACTATATGCCATCTCCCGAGCTACGCCCAATGGTCGCTATGCTGCGTGCTGACGGTTGTGTGCGTTTCCGATCACCTTCATGCACTCCAGCGCCTTCGGGTTCTCCGGATCCAGTTCGATTGCGCGCTCGAACAGAGCTTTTGCCTTCACGATGTTGCCTGTTTGCAGATACGCGACGCCGAGATCGCAGAGTGTCAGCGGGTTTTCGGTATCGAGGTTCAGTGAACGTTCGAGTGTCACGATACCTTGCGCACGTTCCCCCTTGCTGAAGAGCGCCCAACCCAGACAGCGCAGGATTTCTGCATTGTTCGGACGCATGGCGTTTGCTTTACGGAGGAGCTCCACCGCATCGTTCCAGTCGCGGTCAATGGATTTCAGGAATCCGAGGATGTAATGCCCCGTGTAACTCTCAACATCGATCTCCACCGCCTGTTGCGCGGCGGCACGTGCTCGCTCATAGCGTTCCAAACTCAATTCATTATCCGCTACTTCCTCCAATGCGGGAACATTCTGCGGATCCTCCATCAACAGTGTCTCCAGAATCACCAGAGCCTCTGCATAGCGACCCGAAAGCTTGAGTTGCTCCGCCTCTTCGAGGCGTTCAAGCGTGTCGGAGGAGGTCGTGTCGTCGCTCATGCGTACCTCCGATGATACGTGATGCTCCTTTTGCGTACAGCAACAATCCACACTTTTTCCGCGGGGACTTTCTTACGTTTTCCGGAGGGCTGTATCAGCCGTAAAGGTAGAACAGCACCGTATTCAGAATCGCGAGTGCAGAGAGCGCCACAACGATACCGATGAGTGCCGCAATCATGATGTTCTTGCCGCTGTTTTTGTACTCTTCATTGATGTAACCGGTGATGTATCGCATCGCGCCGAAGAGAAATGCAGCCGCCGATATGTAGAAAACGGAACCCGTCATGGTACCGACGATGTTGCTTAGGATTTCCGCCCATGTGATATCACCTTGATAGAAACCGCTGACGGGGAATGTTATGGGAGTGTACTGGGCTATTGCCACAGGTATACCCGCGATGCAGGCACCGATGGTTGCAGCAGCCCGGCCAATGAATCGTATTCCGTACATCAGGGTATTATAGCATATTTCCACCTCTCACGGCAGGCGGTTTTCCGGTTGAGACTTTGCTTTGTCCACAGGGCTCCGGCCTGTAGACTTCTAACTCCATGACGGCCTTTGCTTCGCGTCCCCTTGCGGGAAACTCTTCCGGCCCCCGGATTCGCCGCTTTCTGCCGCAGTCCTTCAAAAGTCGAGCATCTTCTGTGTTGGGCAGAAGCTCACTGCGCTATCTCTGGAATTCCCGAACACTGGTCAATCGTCGGCGTTTCATCGGTGGCTCAATTCTGTTTGTCGTCCTCTATGCTGCGTTTCTCTGGCTGACGCTTCCGGACATCACGGATCCGGTGAAATTTCTCGCGTCCCAGAGCACGGTGATCACCGACAGAAACGGAACGGAATTGTACAGGTTGTTCCAGGAGGAAGACCGTACTTTTGTTCCAGGGGATGCCATTCCGAAACACATGAAGCAGGCGACGATTGCCATAGAAGACGAACGGTACTACGAGCGCGGGTGCTTGGATATGCGTGCAATTGCCCGTGTTGTCATTTACCTCGGACAAGCAGGAGGAGGTTCCACCATTACCCGTCAGCTTGCGCGCAACGCGCTGGATCTGCAGCAGGACAACCGGGTTCACCGCAAAATAAAGGAGTTGATCCTCGGTTGTCAGCTGGAGAGTCAATACGATAAGGAAAAGCTGCTTGAATTATATTTGAACTGGATTCCCTTTGGCAGGAATGCCTACGGTATTGAACAGGCAAGCAGAGCATATTTTCAGATCTCTGCGGACAAGCTGTCCCTTGCACAGTCAGCGGTTCTTGCTGCACTGCCGCAGCGACCGTCGTACTTCAGCCCATACGGGAATCATGTCCGTACGTCGGTGGACGATGCAGTAGAACAAGACATCATTGCCGGACGTATTGAATCGGCTTCAGAAATCTCCGATGAAGATGTATCCGTAGGCCTGCTCGGTGCCTATGCAGGCACAGGGTCGCACGTGGTGTACATCGGAGGTCGCGCCGATCAGGTACTCCGCAATATGCAGAATCTCGGATTCATCAAGGAGGCCGAACGCCTCGCGGCGCTGGAGGAGCTGGAGACCATGGTGTTCCAGCCAGCGCGGGAAAATATTCGTGCTCCGCATTTCGTGCTCCATATTCGTGACGAAGTGCAATCCTTGTTTCAAGGCAAGACAGAGGAGGGTCTCTTCGAGCAGGGGGGATTGCACATTCGTACGACGCTCGATTGGGAACTGCAGCAAATCGCCGAAAAGGTTGTTGCCGATCATCGCCAGGACGTGAAGGACCGTTTTGGAGCGGACAATATTGCTCTCGTTGCCGTTGATCCCGTGACCAATGAGGTTCTCGCCTACGTCGGTAACATGGACTACGAAGACACCGAGTACGGCGGAAAAATCGATATGGTGACGGTTCCGCGCCAACCGGGCTCCTCCTTCAAGCCCTTCATCTATGCAGCAGCGTTCAAAAATGGTCACGGACCTGCAACAGTCCTCTGGGATGTTCCCACCAAAATCGGCGATGATGAGCCACAGAACTTCGACGGTCGTTTCTGGGGTCCGGTGACGATCCGCAAGGCGCTCGGAGGCTCGCGGAATCTTCCCGCCGTCAAGGCGTACTTCCTCGCCGGTGAAGAGGACCAGATCCTCGCGCTCGTCAGCGCCATGGGCGCCCCGACACCGCTTGAGCGTAAGCGTACATTGCAAACAGAGAGATCCGAGGGATTCGATTACGGTTGGCCGCTTGCTCTCGGAGCGGGGGAGACTCCCCTCATCGAGATGGTTTCCGCGTATGGAACTTTTGCCAGGGGAGGCAAAGCCCTTCCGGTCACCGATCTTCTCCTTGTCACGGACAACAAAGGTAATCTTCTCTACGAAAAGCCCGAAGAAGAACCCAAAGAAGCACTCGATGAGCGTATTGCGTATCAGATCACGTCGGTTCTCAGTGATGAGTCGGCACGACCGCATGAATACTGGAGGACGCAACTCAGTATTCCGGGGTACCAGACAGCTGCGAAGACCGGCACGAGTAACAAGTGTCTGGAGTGGAGTTCCGAAGTGAAAACGGACCGCTTCTGCAAGCTCCGTAAACCGGACAATGCCTGGGTGGTCGGCTACACGCCGAACCTTGTTGCCGGCGTCTGGGCCGGCAATGCAGATTCTTCGGCGATGTTCGACAAAGGTGACGGACTCAATACATCCAGTCCTCTCTGGAAGGACTTCATGGTCGCCGCTCACCGGAAACTGCAGAATCCCAAAATGGAATTTACCATTCCCGCAGGCATCATCCGTCCCCAGATTTCCACGTTGTCGGGTCAGCTGCCGACGGCGTGTACGCCCGTTGCATACCGCAAGGCAGACGTATTCTTTGCCGATGCCCCGCCCACGCAGTCGGATCCCGCATGCGCACAGCTCACCGTAGACCGCGTAACCGGACTTTTGGCATCAGACGCCTGTCCTCGCGATGCTCTTTCATCCGGAAGCTTCCTTGTGCCGATTGTAGAGCTCTCTGACCGTTTCCCGGAGTGGAAGACGGCTGTAGACGGATGGATGGAGAAGCAGATGGTGCTCTGGAATGCCGCGCCAGACCACAGTGGATCGCTTCTCCCGCTGCCGCTTGCACCAACGAAAGCATGCGATCCGTCACTGACCCCAGGTCGTATGGAAAAGCCTACGGTGGAAATTCTTTCTCCGGATGACGGGGGCACGGCCACCTATCCCGCATTCCATCCTTCCATCCGTTTCTCCGCCGGATCCTCCGTTCAGGAAGTGCGATACAGCGTCGACGGATATTCGCTTGCGACGGTCACAACAGAGCCGTTCACGCAACCGATCCGCGTACCGAGAAGCATTGCCGAAACAGGAGGGCATGAGTTCTCTGTCACACTCATTGATCAATACTTTAACTCCGCGACCGACAGTGTGCGTTTCACTTTTCAGGATGATGAACGTCCTCCACAGGTTCGGTTCATTCTTCCGACGGGAGACGTCACGCGTCAGCGCGGTTCGGAGCTCCGGATGCGCGCGGAGGCAGTCGACAGGGAAAGCGGCATCAAATACGTCCAGTTCTATCTGGATGACACGCTGCTTTCGACGAAGCCCGTGGAGCCGTTTGAGCTGACGTACACACTGAAAGAATCCGCCGGCATGCATACGCTGGAAGTGCGTGCTGTGGATGTATCGGGCAATACCGCAAGCGAAAGCGTGGTGCTGACGATTGAGTAGGTTTGGATCTGCCCTGACAACCTCTTATCTCGTGATACGGACAGAGCGCTTCGATGTTCCATGTCGTTAGCCCCCTGACAACCTCTTATCTCGTGATACGGACAGAGTGCTTCGATGTTCCATGTCGTTAGCCCCCGAATTAATTCGGGGGCTAACATATGCGATATTTCGAGCATTGATTTGCTCATTATCCCAGCTTTCCCGCCACCACCTCATCGATATCCGCATTGGTATGCACCTCGGAGACGTCATCCTCTTCCTCCAGCAGCTCGATGATGTGCAGCAGTTTGCGTGCAGTTTCGGTGTCATTGATCCTGGCCTTCTGCGTGGGCACGTACTGCAATCCTGCGCTGAGGATTTCATAGCCTTTACCTTTCAAAAAATCACGGACGCGTGTCCACTCGGTCATATCCGTGGTAACGGTCAGAATATCGCCGTCTTCGGCGATGTCCTCTGCACCGAAATCGATCAGCTCAAGTTCCATGTCGTTAGCCCCCGAATTAATTCGGGGGCTAACTTCTTTTTTGCCGCTACCCTTGGCTGTGACGACGCCTTTCCGCGCGAACATCCACATTACCGATGCGGATTCTGCAAGGTTCCCCCCGTTCTTACTCAGGATGATCTTTATATTCGTGAGCGTCCTATTTCTATTGTCCGTCAGGCACTCGATGATGATCGCAGAATTGCCGGGACCGTATCCTGCATAGAGTTCCTCCGTCATCATATCGCCCTTCAGTTCCCCCGTACCCTTCTTGATGGCACGTTCGATGTTGGCATTCGGCACACTATCCATTTTGGCATTCTCAATCGCCGTCGCGAGTCTCGCATTCGTATCCGGGTCGCCGCTGCCGCCCACGCGTGCCGCAATTTCGATGAGCTTGCTGTGACGCGTGAAAATTTTGCCGCGCTTCGCATCCTGCGCGCCTTTCCGAATGCGGATATTGGCCCATTTGCTGTGTCCTGACATTGTTGAGGCGAACGATGATCAGAGTATACCGAAAAATTGTTTGCGGGTTTTTGGTTTATGGTTTTTTGTCATCCAAAAACCATACATGAAACACCATTCACATTATTTCCTGTACGCCATCATCCCCATGAATCGTGCTCGTTCCACGGCGGTGCGAAGCATTTTCTGGTGCTTGAGGCACACGCCGCTGTAGTAGCGCTTGAAGATGTTACCGAAGTAATCGATGTACGGCTTCATCGTCGGGTAGTCCTTATAGTCAATGTAAGCGACTTCCTTTTCGCAGAAAGCGCATTTCTTTTTTCGGGGGTCACCGCGCCGTTCGTTTTTCTGATTGGGCTTCATAGGAATAGGGTTACAGGTTCAGCGTATCCTCGGAAATAAGCTTCTCCAATTCCTCGGAGAGTTTCTTCTTGTCTGTCGGCTGTGCAGCCGGCTTCTCTTCTTGCTTCTTCACTTCCGTGCGCTTCACCGTGCGTTTTGCGCGGTCGGCTACTTTCTTTGCCAGTGCCTCCTCTTTCTCGCGTACCTTGCGTTCCTCCTGCTTCTCTCGTTCCTTCAACCACATTTCGAACTTCTCCGAGTACTTCACCACTTCGTATCCCTTCGGTGGCTTCACGATCATGTGGCGCAACACCTTCGGCGTGATGCTGAGGGCTGTCTCCACGGAACGAACCTTGGAGGGGTCCACTTCGTAGTGGTACACGATGAAGTTGCCCTCGGTGTGTCCGCCGATGGTGTAGGCGAGACCCCGCTTTCCCCATGAGTCTTTGGCGACCTGCTTTCCGCCGACTTCCTCGATGATACTCTCAATTTCCTTAATCAAATCGCTCTCCTCCTTCTGGGTGAGGTCGCTGGGGTAGAGGATGCAGAATTCGTAGATGCGTCCTTCTTCGGTGACTGGCGTGAGCGTAGGCATTGCTGTTCGTGGGTAAAACCCGACCCGCCTTGGCGGATGGGGGAAATCAGCTACGGGACTCTAGGGGAGGCGGGGAGGGGGGGTCAAGGAATTATGTCGCATTTATACTCACCAGCTCTCGTATGGAGGGCCCACCTTCGCACTGGATGGCTTGCCAACCGTAGCAATGCGGTTTCGTGCACGCAAAAATCACACTGACCTTCAGTGCTACGGTGGGCAGACTACGCGTTGCGTTCAAGTCGCCCACCTACGCGCGAGATGGCTTGCCAACCGAAGCAGCAGGGCTATGGTGAACCGCCAGCCTGCGCTCGCCTCCGGGCGAGCTTCGGCCGGCAACCTGCTGCGCAGGTTGGAGCCGTCGATGGGGACCTGCCTGCCGGCAGGCAGGTTGAACCCATGACCCCGTCCTTACCATGGACGTGCCGCTGCGCGGCAGAGTTTTTTTATGTGTGCGTCTCACGTTGTTCGACGCACCACTGAGCTACAACGGCAAATGGAGCCCTGAAAGGACTGCGTCTCAAGCCACTCACGCTTCGCTCACGCTCGCGTTCGAGAGCTTTCGACTGGAGCCGTCGATGGGGATTGAACCCATGACCCCGTCCTTACCATGGACGTGCTCTACCACTGAGCTACGACGGCGTATGCGCACGCGAGTCTACATTATTGGTCTGCAAGTTCCACGGTGTCGATCCAGGATTGCGGGGTTTTTCCGGCATGTTTTCGCAATGCGTTCTTGAGTGTGTGCAGCCCCAGGAGCGCGCACTTGAAGCGCCGCGGACCGACGGGTACGCCGAGTAGTGCATACATGTCGTTCTTTGTCATCCGTTCGATGTCGTTCGAAGTCTTGCCAACCAACTCTTCAGCGAGGATCGACATTCCCGCTTGTGAGATTGCACAGCCGCTCCCTTCCCATGTGACATCGGTCATAACGCCATTTGTTATTGTGAATGCGATTGTGAGTTCGTCCCCGCAACTCGGATTCTGCTCTGCGTGAGTGACATGCCAGTCCGTAGGTACGATCGTTCCCTTTCCTCTGGGGTTCCGGTAATGCTCGAGAATGTTCTCTGCGTAGAGGTCCATATCTGCTAAAAGTATGTGCCCTATGGAGGAAATTCCACAACAGAAAGCGGCTGAGAATACCGGCGAAGCGGACTCGACGGTCACAAAACTGATGGAGATGGTTTCGGTGTTACGCGCAAGTATTGAGGAGCAGAGGAAAAAAATCGGTGTTCCAACAGTCGATCATATTTCCGCTGCGCAAGTGTTAGTGGAATCTTTTGACAGACAGTATTCCAGGGGCATTCCTGAATTTCAGATGCGACGTTCGGAAATTGTGCAAGTGGTGCGGGAACTTCTGCATATCTGCCTCAGACAGGAGATCCGTCTAAGCGAGGGTTTTCAGCGCTTCATCGATGGCCCTCACCAGTAGTGTGACTTCGTCCTCTGTATTGTAGATACCCACAGAGACTCGCGTACTTGCGGGGATGTTCAGGTGATCATGTAGGGGCTGGCAGCAGTGGTGACCGGCGCGCAGACAGATGCCGCGATTGCCGAGGACATCCGTCAGGTCATGCGGATGCGAGCCACGGATAATGAAACTGATGCAGCCTGAGAGCAATGCGCCTGCCTGCGGTACCTTGTCGCGAGCGAAGTTCGGCAGAAATTTGAGATCGGGGATATCGGCAAGTGCTGTGACAGCAGCACGGATCAATTTCGTCTCGTGCGCTTCGATGTCCTTCCATGGATACTGCGATATCCAATCTATCGTGGCGGCGAGCCCGACAGCTTGTGCAAGGGGTGGCGTACCTGCCTCGAATTTCTGCGGGATATCCGCAGCCGTGAATCCGGTTTTCGTCACATTCCCGATCATTCCTCCGCCACCGAGAAACGGTGGCATCGCTTCCAGGAGTTTGCGTTTCCCGTACAGAACGCCGATCCCGGTCGGTCCATAGAGTTTGTGTCCGGAGAATACCAGAAAGTCACAGTCGAGATCCGCAACATCTACCGGATGATGGGCGATGAGTTGTGTAGCATCAACCGTCACGAGCGCACCCGATGCGTGCGCTGTTTTGATTATGTCTTTGAGCGGGGGCCGGACCCCAAGAACGTTGCTCTGTCCGGTGATGCACACCATCTTGGTTTTTCCTGCTTTCAAAAGTTCTTCAAGCTCTTCCATGCGCGGCATTCCGGTCTCGTCGATGCCAACCCATGCGATCTCTATCCCGATGTCCTCTTTATGTTGCAGCCACGGCACAATCGCACTGTGATGTTCGAGCAGTGTGAGTGCGACAACGTCTCCTTTTTTGACATTCTGCTTTCCCCAGCTCTTCGCGACGATGTTCAGGGACTCCGTTGCGTTACGCGTGAAGATAATTTCATGTGTTGCCGCTCCGATGAATTCTGCGACAGTCTTCCGCGCACTTTCGAACTTTTCCGTCGCGCGTTCGGCCAGAACATGCATACCCCTATGCGGATTTCCGCGGTCATGCCTCTCACATTCGCTCATCGCTTCGAGCACGGCCATCGGCACCTGTGCGGTTGCGGCGGAATCCAGATACACGAGCGGGTGCCCGTTGATCTGCTGCTGTAGAGCGGGGAATTGCCGGCGAATTGCTGAAGTGTCGAGAGACATGGAGATTGTGATGGTACACCAAAGCAGTTGCACTTTCTTTTCAGCAGTGAAAAGAAAGGGCATTCCATCAATGAGAAGCGAGCGCTGTATTCAAGAGCAGCGTTATTCTTCTATGGAAACTTCATTCACAGTAAACCGCGTATCCTGTACCCTTTCTCCGATGGAACGAAAAATGATTCAGATCCTCTCAGCGTCGCTGTTTATTGTGATGCTCCTCTGGGGTGGCTATACGCTTCTCTACTACCTCGGCGTGCCGGTTCACGGGGCGGTACTCCTGCCGGATGACGTGCATAAGTCCCTTGAAGGCATCTGTGCCGGCGACGATGTCGTGTGCAGAGGTGCATTCGCACTCTTTGGTGTCCTGTGGCACTCACTTACACGTGTGCCGTTTGTGATCTGGTATGCGGTGACGTGTATTGTGCTGTATGCGCTTGTTCTTGCATGGCGATACGTTCGAACGCTGCGTTGGAATGCGGAGATTGTCCTGAAGCCTTGGCATGTGCTTGCGTTGTGCTTCGCATCGATGTGGTTGCTTTTCACCTGCCTGAGTCTCTCGAACAACGGTGACCTGCCCTTCAATCATTTGATAGAACCGCTGCCGGATGTCTATAAGAACGCCGGACCGCAGGCGATCGTTGCCCTCCGGGAAAATTACGATGCGCTCAAGGAGCGGGGATGTCTGAAGCCGATCGGCACCTTCGGTGCAGCGGAAGCGAGTGAAATCACATTCTTTTGTTTCCAGACATCGTTCTTCACGCGCGTTGTTCCTCCGCTCATCTTCACCCTGCTTTTTCTGTGTGAACTTTTGGTGCTGGGCCGATTCCTCTTACGGAAGGCACTGCGCATCAGTACAGATAGCTTGCTGGAAGAAGCGGTTCTTTCGTTGGGTGTCGGTGCCTGTACGATGGTAGCGGCGTTATGGGTTCTTGCAGTTGCGCATGTCTTTATCATGCCTGTCGGTTGGGCGTTGGCGCTCTTGCTCCCGTTGGTGTTGTTTTGGGATGCACGGTATTGGTTGGATCGATTTCTGCATGCGGAGTGGAGAGTACATGTGCCGTGGTGGAGTCCGGTGCTGCTGCTTTCATGGTTTCTGCTCAGCTATCTTGCGTTCAATTTCATCAATATTGTTCGCCCCTTCCCGATCGGATGGGATGACCTTGGAAGTTACCTGAACAGGCCGCGACAACTCGTCAGCTACGGGCATTTCATTTTCTCGATGTCCGCGTTCCAGTGGGAGTACCTGACGGCTCTCGGATTCCTGCTCTTCGGGTTCGAAAGCACTTTCGGCGCCACAGCATCGCTTGCCATCAACTGGACGCAGGGCCTTCTGGCGGTGCTGATCATCATGATGTTCGTCCGGACATATCTCGGTAAAGGCAGGGGACTTCTCTCGGCAACTCTCTACTACACACTCCCGCTCGTCGGACATTTTTCGTTCGCCGATATGAAGATCGACAATGCGGTCTTCAGTATGGGTGCACTCGCGACGTTCATGCTCCTGAGAGGAACTATCCGTGACGATGAGCAGTCATCGTCTACGGAAGCATGGCGTCACATTCTGCTTGCAGGCGTTTTCGTAGGCTTTGCATTCGCCATGAAGGTGACGGCGATCATGGTGCTGATGGCTCTTGGAGCAGCTCTTGCCGGTATCGTTCTTCACCCTCTCGGCTTCGTTGCCGGTGTCATCGGAGCGTGTGCTGTCCTCATCGAGCAGGGTGCGTTGAACCTGGCGGGACTTCTGGAGCGCGTCGGCTACGATCCACATTTGATTGCCCCACAAACGGTTGCAATGGTATTCATCCTGATTGGCCTGGTGCCGCTTGCGGCAGCAGCGTATATGGGCAGGGCACGGTTGAGGAATTTCGTCATTCTCACCGCCATCTTCATTGGCGGGTTTGTTGCAGCGGTTCTGCCGTGGATGCAGTACAACAATATTGTGAGCGGTAGCATTGTGCCGAAGATCGCATTGGGCGCCCCGAACACTATCGGACCCATTCTGGATATGTTTGGTAACATAGATGATGCGACGTATTCACTGTCTCCGGAACTCAAGGTCGACCAGAAAGATCCAACATGTAAACCTTCTGGGGCAAGGGAAGAACTGGGGCGGTACTGGGGAACACGCACTGGCTGGGGACACTACATCACCCTGCCGTTCCGCAGTGTGATGAATCTCGACAGTGCGGGGTACTACGTCACCACGATTCCGGCGCTCCTTCTGTTTCCGCTCCTGCTTCTCCTGCCGTACTTTTGGCGTCGTGAAGGAAGGTGGCTCCGTTGGGTTTGGCTGACGACAGCGTTTCTCATTGTAGAGTGGATGTTCCTTGCGAACGGCATTCTCTGGTACGGCATCGGGATGTTCCTGGGTCTGGTGATCTGTCTGGAGGCGCTGCTTGCACGTGCGCCGGATACGCTGAATCGCTCTGTGGCCGGTTTGCTGATTACCTGTTCACTTCTGTTTTCTCTCGGACAACGTTTGTGGCAGTACGAGTCACAGAGGAATTTATTTGAGTACCCGCTCGGCAAGGTCTCAGCGAAGGCTATCCGTGAACGGACGATTCCGTTCTACGATGACATCACAGAAGTCGTTCTTGACCGCGCACGGAAGATTCCCGACAGACCCCTTCTCTTCCGCGTGGGAACGTTCATGCCGTACTTCGTACCAAGGAATCTCGAAGTCATCGGCATTAGTGATCACCAGCTTGATTTCTTCAATTGTCTCTACCAGGGCCGCGATCCAGAGGTGATGGTTGCCCGTCTCAAAGCACTCGGTTTCAACAGCATCGTCTTCGATACGAATGCGGCGACCATCGAGCGTGACCAGAACGGTTCCCTTCACCAGAAAGTGCAGATGTTCGCTGATTTTATCAATAACCCGAAAGCAGGTCTGCAGGTGGTTATCAACGATCCGACTGCGGGAGTAGCGTTCATTCTGATTCCGTAAGACCGATGCGCACCATCGCAGTCATTCCGGCCTACAACGAAGCATCGCGTGTTGCGCGCGTGGTCGCAGACGCAGCGAAGTTTGTCGATAGGGTGATCGTGGTGGATGACGGATCTTCCGATGCAACCGGTGACATCGCGGAGAAAGCCGGTGCACTGGTACTCCGTCATGTGGAGAACTGCGGTGCGGGAGCGGCAACGATGACAGGAATTGCCGGTGCACGTCTCCTTGGAGCAGATACCGTTGTGACGCTGGATGCCGACGAACAGCACAGTCCCGATGATATTCCCGCACTATTGGAGCGCATTACCAGAGAAGGATTCGATGTGGCATTTGCGAATCGCTTCGGTCGGAGGAACAGGATTCCCGGCATCCGGAGGTTCTTCAATGCCGTGGGCAATATCATCACGTTCATTGCCACCGGGAAATGGGTGAGTGACAGCCAGTGCGGGTTCAAGGCGTTCGGGCCGCGAGCGGTCGCCGAAATCGATCTCAAAATGAGCGGCTATGAGTTCTGTACCGAGATCGTCCGCGAATGCGCACAGCACGGATGGAAGACGGCGGATGTTCCCGCTAAGGTCCTCTATTCCGAATATACCCTCGCGAAAGGGCAATCCTTCGCGAATGGAGTGCGCACAGCTCTCCGGATTCTGCTTCGTTCCTTTATGCGCTAACATACCGTCCTGTCATGACATTCACTGCGTACCAAATCATCACGCCGCTCATCGCCTTCCTCGCGATTACGTATGCGTGGAATCTTGTCTTCCGTCACAAGAAGACCGTATGGGAAGGGGCGCTCTGGACGGTGTTCTGGGGTGCCGTCGGTGCTATTGCCATTTTCCCCGCTGCGATTGATTACCTGAAAGTAGTCACCGGTATCCAGAAACGGGAGAACGCAGTGATGGTCACTTTCCTCGGTGTCCTCTCCTTCATTGTCTTCTATCTCATCATGCGCGTGGAGGAGTTGGAGCAGCGCCAGACCCGCCTGGTGCGGAAAATTGCACTCAGGGATGCCGAAGGAACGGATGGAAAGAAAGGCAGGGAATAGGGCTGAATGGGTGTAAAAGCCATCATTCTTCCTTCATACTACTTGCTGATGAAGAGCATTGTATTGCTATCACCGTATTGGAAAGAAAAACATCGTTGGATGGCCAGCTCTCCCAAACTCGCCGAACTCTGGCAGAGGCTGGGGTACCGCGTGATTGCGGTGTGCATGGGTTCGGAGAGCAAAGTCGATCGTGTCAGTGACACACTGACCATTCACTACCGCAAAGACTTGTTTCTGAAAGATCCGTGGAACTACGGCATTGCATTTGGATTTGCCGGATATGTGCGCCGTCTCATCCGGAAGGAAAAACCCGATGTTATCGTGGCCAATAAACTTCTGTTCTGGAGTTCGCTTTGCGTCATCCCGCTCACATTCACTGGTCATAGAGTCCTCGTCCTCACAGATGCACTGGTTGGTATGACCTGGTGGCCGCGCGGAAAGATTCCGCAGCTGTGTGCAGCCATCTACGCATGGACGTTCGGGTGGCTGATTCTCCTCTGCGCAGACCGTGTCGTCACATTCCATCCGCAGCCGGAGGGGTTGCTGCGAAGGCTCGGTATAGCTAAAAAAACACAGGTAATTCCGACAGGAATTGATGCGGGAGCGTGGGGTGTAGGGGGTAGGGGGTTGGGCAATACAGTGAATGTGACGTATGTCGGTCGTTTGGAATCCATAAAAGGTGTCGATGATTTTCTGGCGGCCGTGGTGCCGATGAAAAAATATTGCCCTTCACTCTCGGTGCAGGTCATCGGTTGGTTTGAACCCGGACATCCTCTGGTCACTGAATACGCTCCGGAGGTGAACTTCACCGGTCTGCGCGATGACATTCCGAAGATTCTTGCGGAGTGTGACATCTTCGTTCTGCCTAGTCACAGCGAAGGGCTCAGCAATGCACTGATGGAGGCTATGGCGAGCGGGTGCGCATGCATTGCAACGGATGTCGGAGGCAACCGTTTCCTCATTCAGAACGGTGTTTCAGGGTTTCTCTATCCGGCGGGCGATCGTGCTGCACTCGCTGCGCATGTCCGTCGTCTCATCGAAGATCCGGTGAAGAGAAAAGCAATGGGGGAAGCTGCGCGCAAAAGGATAGAAGAGCAGTTTGATTGGGGTGTTGTAGGTAAGAAGTACGAAAAACTTTTCGCATGAAGAAAAAAGTTGTCATTCTTTCGGCGTTTCTCACACCGTTTCGTAGCGGTGCGGAGGCATGCGCGGAGGAAGTGCCGCTCATTCTCTCAGAGGAGTATGATTTTGTGATCATCACCTCCCGCATGCGCAGAAGTTTGCCGAAGCGGGACATGTTGCAGGGAAAAATTCCCGTCATCAGAGTGGGAATCGGCATCGCACGTGTCGATAAATGGTTGTATCCGTTTTTAGCTTCTCTGGAAGCCAGAAAACACAAGCCGGATATTGTTCATGCGATCCTGGAAACCTTTGCGGGTCTCGGATTATTGCTGTGTAAATTCACTGTGCCCTCAGCAAAAAGGATTCTTACATGCCAGACAACGAACAGAAGTTTCTTCAAAGGCACCATCGTCCGGTCGGCGGAAACAGTTACTGCGATCAGTAACCATCTTGCTGACATCGTCAGGAAACTTGGAAGAGGCGATGTCGTGATCATTCCGAACGGTATTCACGTGAAGCAATTTGCAGAGGCGACGCGAACGTATACGAAGGTTCCGGGGAGAATCCTCTCTGTCGGGCGTTTGGAGAAGATGAAAGGCGTCGACCTCTTACTCAAGGCATTTGCGAAGCTCAATGACTCTTCCGCGACACTACGCATTGTCGGTAACGGCACGCAGCGTGCAGTGCTGACGGCACTGGCGAAGGAACTTGGCATTCACGATCGCACGACGTTTGTCGGCCACGTTCCGCCTGCAGATCTCTACAGAGAATATGCCGAGGCAGATGTCTTTTGCGGCTTTTCTCGTAGTGAAGCACTGGGGAATGTATTCATTGAAGCCATGGCAGCAGAGTGTGTTGTGTTAGCTTCGGATATTGGAGGAATCAAAGAGATTGTTCCTCAAGAGAGCAGAATCACATTGGATTCATCGCCGGAGATTGTTGCCAGCAGACTCCAGGAATGTTTTATGAAGGACGAATCCGCTCGGTCAACAATCCGTCAATCCATGATGCACAATTTCAATTGGTCAGTGATAGCACCGCAGTACGCAGCGCTTTATGACCGTCTCCTCTCCCGCACCAGCGCCGCCGCCTGAAACAAACTCTCAAACGTTCCCGCATCGATCCATTCGTCTTTGAGAATCGTCGCCGTCAGTTCCCCTTTTTCCATGTACCAGTGCGAGACGTCGGTGATTTCATACTCCCCGCGCGAGGAAGGCATCAGGTTCCGGATCACATCGAAGCAGCGATGGTCGTACACATAGCAACCCGTCACCGCGAGATCACCTTTTGGCTTCGTCGGTTTTTCTTCGATCGATGTAATCGTATTGCCCTGCACGACCGCGACGCCAAAGCGTTCAGGGTCGGTGACGTGTTTCAGAAACACATGCGCTCCGCCTTTGAATCCGGAAATTTCCTTCGAAAGATCATCGAAGTAGACATTGTCCCCGAGAATTGCGCAGACATCGTCGCCATCGACAAATTCCTCCGCGAGACCGAGTGCCTGTGCTATCCCTCCTGCCTTCTCCTGTACTTTGAAGGAAAAGGTACATCCGAAGCGCTCACCGGAACCGAGAAACTGCGCCACCTGATCGATGTGTTCCGTTCCGGAGATCACGGCGATATCCGTAATGCCCGCATCAAGCAGGGTTTGAAGAGGGTAGAGGAGCAGTGGTTTGTCGTAGACCGGAAGAAGCGATTTGTTCGTAATTTCCGTCAGGGGCCGTAGCCTGCTTCCCGTGCCGCCGCAGATGAGGATGCCTTTCATGAGCTTCTAGCTTATAGCTTCCCGCTTTTGGACGAAACCGAATGCTCATGGAATTACTACAAGCTGAAAGCTGAAAGCGATAAGCTGGGCAGGCATGAATCTTCTCATCACTGGTGGGGCAGGCTTTATCGGGTCGCACTTCACACTGCGGCACTGCAAGGCGAATCCGCGAGATACCGTCGTCGTCCTCGACAAGCTCACGTACGCAGCGGACAAGACTCTCCTCGACCCTGTCGCTGGAATGATGACCTTCGTAGAGGGGGATATCGCTGATCAGGCTCTGGTCGGCAGGATCGTCGAGGATTTCAAGATCGATACGATCATTAACTTTGCTGCGGAGTCGCACGTCGATAACTCCATTAACGATGCCACACCCTTTCTACACACAAATGTCATCGGCACGCAGGCACTTCTCGAAGTGGTGAAGACGCACCCGAAGGTCAGGCTTCTCCATATCTCTACAGATGAAGTGTTCGGAGATATCGATGATGCAATGGCACCATGCAAATCCGGTGATGCGCTCTTCCCGAGCTCTCCGTACGCAGCGAGCAAAGCTGCCGCGGAAATGCTCGTGATGGCCGCTATGCGTACGTTCCGGATCCACGCCTGCATTACCCGCTGTACCAATAACTACGGGCCGCATCAGGCTGCGGAGAAGTTCATTCCTACGGTTATCCGTCACGCGCTGAAAGACGAGAAGATACCCGTGTACGGCGATGGCAGGAACAAACGCGACTGGCTCTACGTGACGGATCACTGTGACGCACTGGAGACGATCATCGCGACGCCGTGGGCGTTCTGGGATCCGAAGGTTCCTTCCACCAATCCGCGTCATGAGCCGGGATCCGGTCACATCTTCCATGTCTCGGCGAACGAGGAGCAGGAGAACATCGCCGTTGCGAAAATGATTCTGGATATTCTGGGCAAGCCGCACAGCCTCCTTTCCTATGTCGAAGACCGGTTGGGCCATGACTGGCGGTATGCGCTGGATTCGGAGAACACGCGCAAGCTTGGCTGGAAGCCAAAAGTTTCTTTTGAAGAGGGATTGAAGCAGACGGTGGAGTGGTATCGTGCCAAGCGCGTATGAAGATTGTTCTCGCTACCGGCATCTACCCTCCCGCCATCGGCGGTCCAGCAACGTATGTCGAAAACCTTGCGCGCGAATTGCATGCAGCCGGGCATGAGGTGACAGTGGTGACGTATGGCAATAGGGGGTTGGGGGTTGGGGGTAGGGAGCGGAATGTTGTCTCTGTGCCGTTGGGTTTTCCCATTCTTCGTTGGTTTGCTTACGCAAGGGTACTACGCAGAGAAGCCTGCAACGCGGACATCGTCTATGCATTTTCTTCGGTGAGCTGCGGGATTCCGCTCTGGCTCTCCGGCGTGAGGAAGCCGAAGAGAGTACTACGTCTCGGAGGAGATTTTCTGTGGGAGAGGTACACGGAAAGAGGAGGGCAGAAGAGTTTGAGGGAGTGGTATGGAGCGAGAGGTTGGTTGTTAGTTATTAGTTATTGGTTATTGCGGCAATACGATCACATCGTGTTTTCCACGGAGTTTCAGAAACAAATTTACGAAGAGCATTACAGAATATTGCCAAAACATTCGGTCATCGAGAATGCAATGGAGCCGATAAGCCAGCAGCAATACACCAGAAACCAAAAACCATATACGCCGTTTCGCTTGCTCTTCATGGGTCGTTTTGTGGGCTTCAAAAACCTCTTCGCGCTCATCGGAGCGATGACGGAATTGCAGGATTGCGTGCTGACGCTCGTTGGCGAGGGCCCTCTCGATGACGCATTGCGCGATCATGCCGAAGAACTGAATTTACATCACAAAGTTCGGTTCGTCGGGCCCGTGCACGGCGAGGAGAAGCGGCAGATTTTCGCCAGGCATGATCTCCTGGTATTGCCGTCGCTCACGGAAATCAGCCCGAATACAGCGCTGGAAGCCGCGGCATCGGGATTACCCGTTCTGCTGACGGAGGAACACGGGTTGAGCGAGCAGTTATTGAGCGCAATCGATGTCGCACCTCTGCAGACTCCGTCGCAGATTGCGGTTGCCGTTCGTGATGTGCGTGAAGCATGTGCCGGCATGCATCATCCGGGATATGCAGAAAGACCATGGAATACCGTCATGAAAGAGCATTTGAATTTATTCGCTACGCTGGGTGATTTTTCCCCAAAGCATGCGTAGAATGGGCGGGACATATGAAACTTTTGATGATTTCAGGGGACAGATCGATTTTCCAGGGCCGCATGGGCGCTTTCTGGTACACACTGCAGGAGCTTCGCAAGCACTGGGATCGCATTGATGTCATCTGTCCTCACGTATCTGAATCATCAGTCACAATGTCGGAGTCCGGTCATCGATTCAATGCTCCCGGGGAAAAAGTGGGTGGTGAAGTGTTCTTCCATCCGTCTCCGTATTCACTGTACTTCCAGTCTTCCTGGATTTACGAACGTGGCAGGGCACTGATCGCACAGGAAAAGCATGATGTGATGACCGTTCACGAGTATCCGCCCTTCTACAACGGCAGAGGCGCGAAGCGTCTCAGCAGGAAAACCGGCGTGCCCTATGCCATCGAAGTCCATCACATTGTTGGGCTGCCTCATGCCTCCGGTGTGACCGAAGTATTCGGAAGATTATTGAGCTGGCTTGTTCTTCCAGGAGAAGCCCGTGGTGCGGGAGGCGTTCGCGTGGTGAATCATGCAGTGGAGGCAAAGTTGGCATCCTGGGGGATTCCAAAAAATAAGATTGCCGTTCTGTCTTCGTTCTATCTCGATCGAGAACTTCTGACATTGCAGTGTAAACCGCCTGTTGCCTATGACGTGGCGTTCTGTGGGCGACTGGTCAGCAACAAGGGGCTTTCGGAAGTTCTGGATGCGCTGGCGCTTGTGAAGAATGCACGCATGATCGTCATCGGCGACGGACCGCTGCGTGGAGCGATGGAGGCGAAAGTCAAACAGCTCCAACTCGGGAACCGCGTGACGTTCGTCGGTTGGCTGCCTTCGCAGGAGGCGGTCAGCGGTGCCATGCAGTCGGCGCGCATGTTCGTCATGTGCAGCAAGAGTGAAGGGGGCCCCCGTGTTGCACTGGAGGCCATGGCCTGCGGTCTGCCGGTCATCGTCACCCGTGTGGGTGTTATGCCTGAAGTCATCAGAGACGGTGTGAATGGCATCTTCACAACCGGAAAACCCAAGGATCTCGCCGCGAAAATCAGCGGTCTCATGGGCAACGAGGCGAAGCGCGTCGCTATGGGGAATGAGGCATCCAGAATACTCAATCAATTTGAGCGCCAAACGCTGATCAAATCCTACGCGGATTTCCTTAAGAAACTCGCCCGATGAAACTCCTCATCGTCACGCAGAAGGTGGACAACCAGGATCCCATTCTTGGATTTTTCTGCGGATGGATCGCAGAATTTGCGCAATCAGTGCCTGTGACTGTCATAGCGCAGTCAGTCGGTCAGCACACTCTTCCGCCGTCGGTGAATGTCTTGAGTCTCGGCAAGGAATCCGGCGCGACAAAACTGCAACAGATAGCACGCTTCTGGAGTCGTATCTGGGCGGAACGGTTGCAGTATGATCGCGTGTTCGTACACATGACTCCGATTTGGGTGATCCTCGGTGCGCCGGTATGGGTGTTGCTCCGCAAGCGCGTACATCTGTGGTATGAGATCAAGCGGGGGAGTGTGAAGTTTGCCATTGCGAAGAGGTTCGCTTGCACAGTGTTCGCTGCAACGTCTCATGGGGTGCCCGGCCACGTCAGTAACCTTCGCGTTGTCGGTCATGGTATCGATACCGTTGTCTTTCATCCCGATGCTGCAAAACGTGATCCGAATCTGATTGTAGCTGTCGGCCGCATCACGCAGGTGAAGCGTTACGATGTGATTCTCGATGCATTTGCCGGACTTCCTTCATCGTGCCGCCTAAAGATCGCCGGTGACACCATTACGCACGCGGATCATGACGAATATGCGCGGTTGCTGAAGCGCATTGCTGCGCGATGGTTGACCGGACGCGTCGAAACCGGATGGGTCTCTCCTGATCGCATGCCGGAACTTCTGCAGCGCGCCACACTGATGCTTCACGCCTCGGAGGGGGGACTCGATAAAGTTGTATTGCAGTCCATGGCATGCGGTTGCCCGGTTGTGTCCGTGAGTGAAGCCGCTCAATCCGTCCTGCCAGAGTCATGCCGCGCGACGGCTGACACTCTTGCTATGCAGGCTGCGAAGATTCTCGCGCTATCGGAGGCAGAGAGGCAGAAGTTGGAAAAAGAGCTTTGCTCCGTGGTCCTCCGCGATCATGATCTCAGACGTTGTATCGCAAGTATGATCGCGTACATGCAATGAATTCACCGAGACTCTCCATCGTTGTGCCCGTGTACAATGAAGAGCGAACGCTCCGGGAGATCATTGCACGTGTACTGAAGGCATGCGGGGAATTTTCTGAGGTGATCTTTGTTGATGATGGTTCGAGTGATGCTTCCCTCGGCATCTTGAAAGAGCTCGCACGGCCGCAGGATACAGTCCTTACGAAGCAGAACGGCGGTAAAGGTTCCGCGGTGCGCAAAGGATATGAAGTGACCAAAGGAAAGTACGTGATCGTGCAGGATGCTGATTTGGAGTACAGCCCCGAGGAGATCCCTGCGCTTCTTGCCTATGCCGAGCAGAACGGTGTGCAGGCGCTCTTCGGATCGCGGAGACTCAAGCGTCAGAAGCAGTTTGTACATATCGGGCACTTCATCGGCGGTACACTGCTGACGCACATCTGCAATTTGCTCTACGGCAGCCGTCTCACGGACCAGCCGACCTGCTACAAGATGGTGCGGGGTGACCTTCTGAAGACATTGCCGCTCCGGGAGAGCGATTTCCGGTTTGATCCGGAGCTGACAGTCATGCTTTTACGGCGCAGGGTGCACATTCACGAACAGCCGATCAGCTATCATCCCCGTTCCATGGAAGAAGGGAAGAAGATCAACTGGCGCGACTGGTTCAAATGGGTGTGGGTGTTTGTGACGCTGCGTTTTCAGCCTGTGTCCGCGTTCTTTAAGCGCTAATCACAAGGTTCTCTGTACAGGTCGTTCTCGTGTTAAGATGACATAGACGATCTATGACGTTTTTGTCCTTCATTCAGACTCGGCGCGGCGCATGGTATTTCTTCATTGCGGTGTTTCTTGTTCTTGTGCTCCTTTGGCTCCCGGGAGTGAAATATCCGGTTCTGAGTGATACCGCGATCTACGCATTTCTCGGTGACAGTCTCTGGAAAGATTTACGTTATGAGCTTCTCGATGTGTCGTATTCCAAGCACTTGCCATTCCACGCATTTACTTCACATCCGCTCGTAGAGATCTTCGGATACACCATGGGCATGAAGCTTGCGACGCTCTTCGCGGGATTCGGCGTCCTCACTCTCACCTATATCGTATTGAGAAAGACCATGCCGAGAGGAGTCGCGGAGGGCGCAGTGCTTTTACTGCTCTTTCAACATGCATTTGTTCTCATGATCCAGCTGGGTTCTGCAGATTTGCTCTTCACGGCGCTCTTCCTTCTTGCGGTGTACGGATACGTTCGCGCAGATGAAGATGAACGATGGTATGCGGTTGCATTCATTGCAGCGGGATGCGCAACACTGACCCGTTATAACGGTGCGCCGCTCTTTATTCTCTTCCTCGGTCACACGTTCTTCCGTCGCCGGTCCGATTTCACTCTTCCGATCTACTGGGCAAGTGCGATTGCCGGTGGATTGATTTTTGGTTTGTGGTTGATACGGAATGCATATGTTTTCGGCAATCCACTCCATACCGATTACACGGGGGAATACGCCGATCACACACCGAATGTACTACAGCAGATTGTTTCCAACACACTCTATTACCTCCATCCGCTGCATAATTTCCTTCCGCTGTTTCTGACCACAGCTCTGTACGGTCTCTGGAAACATGCACGCGAACAGTGGTTCCTCATCGCGGCTATGCTTGCCGCATGGGTGATGACATCCTTCTGGTGGATGCAGGCGATGCGCTTTGCGTTTCCCGGCTTCCCCATTCTTGCCGGATTTGCCGTGTGGGGCTTCTTGGATCTCTGGAAGCGCATCGTCGCTTTCACAGCTCCAGGCTTCCGGCATTGGCTGCTCCCCACACTAATGACTGTGATCATCGCCATGCATGGCGGTGCTCTCTGTCTGTATGCCTACGGTGAATGCAATGCGGCATTCGACCGGTATGTCGGGGTGATTCCGAAGGATCTGGGGCTCACGCCGGAAGGGTTCTACGCATGGCATGAAGCCCGTCAGTACATGAGGAGCAATCTTCCTGACCGGGCAACGGTCTACGCGACAGATACATTTTCGGAAATCATCTGGCGCAAAGATCATGCGTTGCGTCCGGACATCCGGATTGTCAGCGACTACGTTTGCGGCAGTTACCGCTTCACGCAGCGGCCGGATGCGGGCGAAACCGTCCTCTTTACATCGATTGCCGAACCGAAAACATCGGTGGCGGTTGCAACGTGCGAATGATGACACATCGGACTTGAGAGTTCAGATGTGAGTGCGCATATCTCACAACGCCCTTTTCAGTTTCTCGCTCACTTCATCCACTTTCGAAAACGTGTTTCCGGTTCTCAGAAGCCGTTCTTTCATTGCACGGATTCTCAGTAACTCTTCGTGCGAAAGCATGGAGCGGAGTACGTATGGCGCGCCAGCGATTTTTTCATGCATTTCGAGAATATCACTCAATGCAAGGAGGCCTGCGAGGATCGTGAAGAGCGTCGTGCCCTGCCATGCCTTGTCAGGCGGTGACAGAAGGTAATCGCGGAGTTGTTCCGGTGTTGTGAAGTACCAGAGCAGCATCACAGCACTACTCATGCCGGAATATCCGATGACAGAGTTTTCCCTCTCGTCTGCCGGAACAATGGCGCAGCGATATCCTTTCTTCAGGAGGGTTTCGTTTGCCTTGTCGAAGGTATCGAAGCGTGTCAGTGGCTTTCCGATGAGCGATACGTGCGTATTCCCGTCACCCGGACGCAATGAGAGATGTTCTTTTTCCACAACGATTTTCCGATTGATGGCGAGGCAATAACTCGCACTCGGTTCATACTGTTTGCCGTCAATTTCAAAATGCCACCAGGAACGGGGGCGGAACGACAACGTTGCAGTATTGGGCTTTCCGAGTTCCTGCTTCACTCGGTCGATTGCAGACGGGCTGATGAGAAACATGTCATCGTCGCAGATCCAGCCAATGTCGCGGTGTGTTGCGATTGTGCGCAGGAATTCATCCGATTTCGTTGCGGCGTAGAGGTTCAGGAATTTCTGGACGCGTGCACCGGGAAAATCTTCCTTCTTCAGTTTTCCCGAGCAATCAAAGATGACAATATCCGCCGCATTCCCAAGGTTTTTCCGAGCAAGGTGATGCCATACCGTCATCATGGGCGGCATGATGTTCATGGTGAAGAGTGCGGGTTTGTCGGAGGGCGGCAACGGATTCCTTTTCAGATAGTGCAGCGCTGTTTCCAGTCCTGTTCGCGGAGCTGTCAGCAACGAAAACCGCCTGAAGACGTAGGGGATGAGTCCGTAGTAGGTCACCGGGGAATGATACGTTCGGGGTGCCTGTGGCACCAGCAAACGCGCATCGAAAACCGAATACTTCGTTATTTCCCATCTCTCGGCATCCAGTACACTGTCGGCATGTCCTATCGTTTTACCCTCGCTGTTGTTCTGTGGTGCGTTATCCTTGCCATTCTCATGGAAATGCCGCACCTCCTGCATGTATGGGACCCACGGTACCAAGGTGTCGTCATGCCCCACAATTCCGACGAGGCTGTGTACCTGGCGCGCGTGGAGGAGGCGTTGAACGGTCGGCCGGAACAATCCGCCGAAGCATTTGTAGGTCATCCGGGCCTCGTCGGTACGCAGTTTGCCCTGATCGAAATGGCTGAGGGCACGTTGTTTCGATGGACAGGCTTACGCGCCGCGGAGGTCTTTGTCATTTTGGATAGTGTCATACCGGTATTGGTATTTCTCAGTTTGCTCTTCTTTCTGCGGCTTGCAGGGTTCAGACGTTGGCATGCGTTTGCCGGTGCAGTTGTATTCTGCGTCATCGAACTCTACAGCCTGAACAGACCGGTGCATATGCGGGAGAGCTTCCTCCTCATGATGCTCGCGCTCATCGCAGTGACATGGGCGATGCGTTTGTTTGAGAGGAGAAGTCCGCACGTCTGGTGGAGCGTTGCAGCCGGCGCAGGACTTCTTGGTCTTCTCGTCGGCGTGTACTTCTGGAGTTTCTCGTTCGCATGGCTGTGGTGGGGCATATTCCTTCTCTTTGAATTCAGTGAGTGGGCATACGGGAACTATCACACACACAGACATCGTCCGTCCCGAATCATTCGCTGTTTGTGTGCAGCAGGTTCTGTGTTCTGGCATTTCCGTCCGAGAAAACCAAGCATGCAATTTGAACGTTGGCACATTCTCGCATTCATCGGTGTAGCAGGCGTACTGGCGGCACTTCCGTTTATCGCACAGCATCTGCAGATGTCGTTTCATCCCCTGTACGATCAAGGTGTATTTCGCAGCGGCATGCGCCCTTCGCGGCTGCCGGAGTCCTGGCCGTACAGCATTCTTTTCTGCGTGATGGCAGTGACGGCACTCGCGGCTTCACTGCGTGATCCGGAGGCAATGCGACCCTACCGGCCGGCGGTTGTCACGGTGATGACGGCGTTTCTCTTCATGAATCAACAGGTGGTGCACGGCGTCGTCTTCAATTTCGTCTCCCATTCGATTTTTTCCCTTTCTCTGGCAGCAGTCTGCAGCGTTCTGCTCGCTGTGACACTCCGAAAGAAATTGCTCATGGCCGGAGCAGTTGCCGCGTGCATCTATCTTGCAGCGATCGGGTATGACGGCCGATATGTGCTCGGTCAGTGGCAAGTCCGTGATTCCGATTTTGCTGACCAGCACCTGGCGGGATTGCTTCCTTTCCTCGATGCAATGCCGCGGTCCAGGATTTTGTCCGATCAGGATACTTCCTCATTCATCGCAGCGTTTTCCAAGCATGACATTGTCTTTTCCACGTATCTGAAAAACGTTCTGGTCACGCATGAAGAACTGACGAACAGGTTCTGCTTGCTCATGCTGCCCATTGCTCCGGACAAGCGCGCCATTCATGAGCGCCAACACCTGATTTTCCCCGATGCCAGTGCTGCGTTCGGTCCTGAAGTGCGTAAGGAAGAGGAACGTATCGTGGAGGAGCGTTGTCGTGCAGCCGACCTGGATGCCGCACGTATGCTGAAGACGTACGAAGTCGGGTTTGTCCTCTGGAATACTGCCGCCGAACCTACATGGGATTTGCGACGGTTGCAGGTTCCTCTGACGGAACTCGCCAGAGGGGATGGCTGGATTCTTTTCCGCATCATCGAATAATCATGTTGCGTGTTTTCACCACTGTGCTGCCCGATGTGCCCTATATCCCGTTGCTGTACCCGAATCTAGGCATACAACAGCGCGATTCCATCCTTTTTCTGAATAATGCGTTCGCCGGCATGAAGGATAAGATGGTGGAGATCGTGGACCGGGTGGAGGATGCCGATTGCGTTCTCCTCGCACACAACTGGCCTTCACTGAAAGGGCATCGTGGCTTTGTCCATGCCCAGGCGAAGCTCGCTGCGGATCATCGGAAGCACCTGATCGTGTTCTGGCACGGTGACAGCGATGCCCCCGTCGATATTCCCGGTGCCATCGTCTTTCGCACATCCCTCTATCGGTACTGTACGCGCGCCAATGAAATCGCCATGCCCGCCTATGGTGAAGATCTTCTCGGTTCAGATACGCTGACACTCCGGGAGAAGCATGCCGGTCCTCCCGTTGTTGGTTTTTGCGGATGGGCGAAGTACAAAAATACGAAAAACATGTTTGGGACATTGGCACTGAACAGTCTCGTCCGTTTCGGGTCTGTCATGGGTCCCGAAGGGATGCTTGCGCATCGAAAGGGTTTGAGTTTTCGCAGGGAAGCGATTGCGGTTCTCGGTACTAGTGATGCGGTGAAGTGTGCTTTCCTCCTCCGATCGAGTTATTCCGGTCACAGCAAGACCATTGGCATGGATCCGGAGAACGCGCGCAGGGAGTACAGAGAAAATCTCCTTGGCAGCGATCTTGCGCTATGCGTCAAAGGCGACGGAAATTACAGTTATCGCTTCTATGAGGCTCTCAGTCTCGGCCGCATTCCATTACTCATCGATACACAGTGTGTTCTGCCGCTCGAAGAGACGATCGATTACCGCTCGTTCGTGCTCCGTGTGGATTACCGCGAGCTCGAGAGGCTTCCGGATATCATTGAGCGATGGTGGAACGAGATCAGACCGGATGAATTCACTGCTATGCAGAAGAAAGCGCGCGAAGCGTACGAGAAGTATCTGCGTGTCGACGCATTTTTGAGGTTTGTCGTACACCAGCTCGGCAGTTAACGCGCTTTCACCTCTACAATTTTTCTGGCGAGATCACTCCCATCTCCCTCTCTACACAGAAACACTTCTCTTCCATCCGTACATCGCTCAGTGATGGCGTCATTCTTCGCGGTGATGACGGGAATACCGCAAGCGACGGCGTCGAATACTTTATGCGCGATGACGCGTCGCGCTTTACCCGAGGTGCCGAAGGTGCCGAGCGCGATATCCGCCGATCGGAGGTATTTCGGGAGCTCAGTGAGTGGCTGGAAGGGGAGTAATGTGACATTTCCCAGCTTCTTTTGTTCAATGAGTGTCTCGATCATCGGTTTCGTCTGGCCGCCGCCGATGAGCGTGAAGTGAATATCGGGATGTGTTTTTTCAAGCACTTCAGCTGCATGGACTATATGTTCCACTCCCTGCAGCGGGATGAAACTGCCGATGAAGAGTACATTGAATTTCCCTTTCTGTAAGAGGCTTTCCCGTGGCCCTGGCGTGAAGAGGTCCTCGCGGGTTCCGACGTACAACACGCGGATGCGTTTCGGGTTCAGGAAGAATCTTCGGACGAAAAATTGCTTGTGTGCTTCCGTATCAATCAGGATTTCATCCGCCATATGACAGAGAACGATGTCGGCAAGGTACAGCAGCCATGACACAGGATTGATCCAGGAGAATTTCCTGCGATCGCTGACGAGCGTGTCACTCATGGAGACGAATGCATCAAAGATCAGCTTTCTGCGGGGAAATCGGGTCAGAGCCCATGCCAGCGGCATGATGATGAAGCCGGGGAAGGTGACGAGGACAACGGGGTGTAGGGGGTAGGGCGTAGGGGGTAGGGTGCGTATTTTTTGAATGAGCTCACGGTATTTGGCGAAAAGACCCTTTGCGATTGTATGACAATCAACGATGGTAAAACCTTCGTTTGCGTATGTCTTGCACACGTTCACGTACCGCGGGGATTCATGGCTATGGAAGCCTATGGTGATCAGAGTGCTCTGCACGTAGCGCATTGTACGGGAAATACGGAATGCTCTGTAAGCTAAAAGCTATAAGCTGTAAGCTAAAAGCTATAAGCTATAAGCTGTAAGCTAAACGCTATAAGCTGCAAGCTCAAAGCTTTTCCCATGCGCATCGCTTACGTTACCCATACGCGGTTCCCGACGGAGAAGGCCCATGGCCATCAGGTGGCGCAGGTGTGCAGTGCCCTCGCCGCACTGGGTCACACGGTGACACTTGTCGTGCCGGATGTTCAAACAGGCGTCCGTCAGGATGCTTTTGCCTACTACGGGCTGCCGAAGAATTTTTCCATCGAGAAAATCCATGCGTTCGACGCGCTTCATCATCCGTTGGTACCTGGTGCTCTCGCATTTCTCCTCAGTATGCGGTCGTACCGGAAATCACTTCGCAATATTCTTTCCAAAAGGCGTTTTGATCTTCTGTACGCGCGGTCTCCGGTCATTCTGCCCACACTCGTTGAATCCGGAATGCCGGTGATCATAGAGCTGCATACGTTGCCCCGCAGGGGAAAGAGCGGTTTTGTGAAGTGGTGCAACCGCTGCAAGCGCGTGGTGTGCCTGACGACGCCGATGCGCGATGCGCTGGTCGGTTGGGGAGTCGCGAAGAAGAAAACGATGATCGAAGGTGATGCGGTTGATCTTGCACGCTTTGCAAAGCCTCTTGCGAAGTCTGCAGCAAAGAAACATCATCGGCTTCCTGCCGACAGTGTCGTGGTCGGATACGTCGGTTCACTCGTGACATTCGATCGTTTGCAGAAAGGAGTCGATCTCCTTGTCCGCGCTCTTGCTCGTATGAAGAAACAACATGTTCCCGTATTCGGTTTCATCGTCGGCGGTCCCGTGAAGTGGAGCGAACGGTACAGGAAGCTGGGGTACAGTCTCGGCCTCACACATCACGAAGTTCAATTTCATGTGGCGCTTCCCTCCAAACAGGTTCCTTCCGCACTCGCGGCGTGTGACATTCTGGTCTATCCGGCTCCCGCATCCAAACATCCGTATTTCCGCCGCGACACATCACCGCTGAAACTCTTTGAGTACATGGCTGCGGGCGTACCCGTTGTTTGCGCCGATATTCCTCCCGTTCGCGATGTCGTCGATGCCACGATGGTGCGTTTTGCCGAGCCGGGAAGTCTTGCGTCCATAGCGGGGGGTATCAAGCACATACTGGAGAAGCCGAAAGAAGCCGCTGCGCGCGCGAAGAAGGCAAAAGAGGCGATGAAGGAGTACACCTGGGAGAAGCGGATGAAGCGTATCCTCGCGGGGTTATCGTCCTAGCATTTTTTTCGCTCGCCACAATCCGTAGGCAGCATTGCGGAGGAGCATCATTCCCATGTTGCGCACGGGGGTTGCCTTTCCTCTGACGGCGTACGTGATGCCGTGCACAAAACCGATGCTGTGAAATGCGTTCCCGCGATAGAGATGATCTTCGATCACTTTCCACGGTCCCGGCATCGTGGAATCATGGAATGCTACCACGCCTCCTTCGATGAGATGCTGCTGCCACACGCGCAGATCTTCGAGAACGAATTCATACTCATGCGCTCCGTCTATCCAGAGAAGCTCCACAGGTTTCTGCCATGTCTTCCCGATGTCTTGTGAACGCGCGCGAACAGGCTCCACCATATCGGCAACGCCGTTGCGTTCGATGTTCTTCAGAAATTCCGCATACGTATCCACCTTGCCATGCTCGGAAGAGCCTGTGTGCGGATCGATCGCGGTGATATGCGTTCCTGCGCCTTTGCGTGAACCCAGAGCGAGGCATGTGGTGGATTTCCCCTTCCACGAACCGATCTCCACGATGGCACCCTTACCCGTGCATTCACTGGAGAGCCTGAAGAGCAGATCGGCTTCACGATCGGAAAGCCACCCATCCATGCCGCGGAGAATCGCGTGGTCAAATGCAGGCCTGTGCCAGGGCAGATACTCTTTCATCGCGTCGGAGTATAGCTCACGGTTTGTTCAAGAAAGGAGCGATATACTCCGCGGATTTTCGGATACTCTCCGGACTTGGATGCACGGTGTCCCAGGGGAGTGTTTCCACAGTGTTTCCGAACAGATCATACAGATCGATCACGGTGAAACCATTCGCTTCTGCTGCCTCCCTCAGGCTCGGCCTGGTTGCGGTATGCATATTGTTGTCCGGCCATATGACGAAGAAACGTCGCTCCGGGAGTATGCGGGAGAATGAGCGCAGTATTCTGCCGTACTCTTCCAGGTGTTTCGCATTCACCGTTTCCTGTTCCGCAACGACGGGTGTGCGATCGACCTTCTGTTTCGTTTTGCTCTGACGGAGATTGATGATTTTCTTCATTGCCTTATACAGTGCACTGTGAGAATTCAACCAGCACTGACGGGGGATGATGCTGAGTATCCCCTCTGTTATCGGCATGCAGTCGTCCTGTCCCGGTTGCCAGTCATGGGAGCGGAGAATTCCCATCTCATCCAGTTTGCCAGGCAGAAAACCGTCGAGGTCGTTCCAGAAGAACACGATTACGACGGCATCCGGATTCATCTCTGCGATTTTGGTTTCATATGCGGCGACTTCCATCGTTAAGGAATAACCAGGGACAGCAGCGTTGATGACGCTGTGGTCCGGTTGAAGTTGCTCAAGCTGTGCGGCGAGGGTTTCATCGTTATCGACGCCGTAGCCGAAGGTCACTGAGTCACCGAGGAGGACGATGACGGGCTGTTGGTTGTTGGTTCTTGATTGTTGAGCAGCGTTCAAGCGGAATCCGTGTGCATCGGTACTCACGTGGGCTTTGTAGGCCGGTTCACGATCAAGGTTTGGTTTGAGCTCGTAGCTGATGCGCGGGTCTTCACTGGTTTGATAGATCTGCGGAGGATTGGGCTGCACAGTCTGGAGTCCGGTGATGCGGAGAGTGCATTCCACGCCTGCAATGAACAGAACGACAGAACCGACTACGAGTATGCCGTTGATAAAAAAGGGCCGAATTGTCAAATGACTGGATAGTGAAGTGGTTCGCAAACGAGTAGCACGATACTGCAAAACCATCCAATCATCCAACCATCTGACTACTGTATTGCTAATCCAATTCGAATTTTTCCAGGTATTCTTTGCTCTTCAGGATGCGGTTTTCAGGCATTTTCGTCTTCTCCAATAGGAAACTTCCCATGATGAGGTAATCCATGTGCGTATTCAGGAAACAGTTGAGCGCATCGCGCGGTGACTCCACGATCGGTTCCCCGCGGACATTGAACGAAGTGTTGATGATAACGGGACAGCCGGTCTGCTCTTCGAATGCTTTGATCAGGTCGTAGTAGAGTGGATTTTGATCGCGGTTGATGGTCTGGATACGCGCAGACCCGTCGACGTGCGTCACGGCGGGGATCTTGTCGCGTTTGTCCGGGTGAACGTCGGCGACCAGGAGCATGTACGGACTTTCGCGATCGAGCGCGAACCACTCTGCAGTTTTTTCCTCCAGTACCGTCGGTGCGAACGGGCGGAAGCTCTCGCGGAATTTGATTTTCAGATTCACTTTCTGCCAGTTGTCTTTGTTGCGTGCATCGGCAATGATCGAGCGGTTCCCCAGCGAGCGGGGACCGTACTCCATGCGCCCCTGGAACCATCCTATGACGTTGGTGCCGGTGAGGAGTTTTGAGCTTTGAGCGATGAGCTGTGAGCGATGAGAGAATTTCGTATAGAGAAGATTTTGTTGTTTGAGGAATGTTTCGATTGCATCGTCGGAATAGTCATTACCGAGATAGACGTTTTCCATGCGCGATGTCCCTGAGCCTCCGTATTTTTTGTACCAAATCGACAGTGCCACGCCGAGCGCGCCTCCTGCATCGCCGGATGCCGGCTGAATCCAGATGTCTCTGAAGAGCCCGGATCGCAGAATCTTGCCGTTAGCGACGCAATTGAGCGCTACGCCACCCGCAAGGCACAGGTATTCGCTCTTCGTGACGTCCTTCGCATGACGGACGATGCCCATCATCACCTCTTCGGTGATTTCCTGCAGCGAGCGCGCGACGTCCTTGTGGAATTGTTCCAGCGAAGACTCCTGTTTCCTGCGTGGTTGTCCGAAAAGCCCTTCCATTGCGCCTCCGGTCATCGTCAAGCCGTGCTCGTAGGAGAAATACTTCATGTTCAGACGGTACGAACCATCCGGTTTGAGTTCGATCAGCTCATGCATTTCCTTCATATACTTCGGTTCTCCGTACGGCGCGAGACCCATCACTTTGTACTCCGCACTGTTCACTTTGAACCCGAGGTAGTACGTGATGGCGGAGTACAGAAGCCCGAGCGAGTGCGGGTAGTGAATCTCCTTGAGCAGCGTGACGTCGTTGCCAGTGCCTTTGCCGATGGTCGTTGTGGCCCACTCGCCTACGCCGTCCACCGTCACGACGGCGGCATCGGGAAAACCGCTGCAGTAAAAGGCGGATGCAGCGTGCGATTCATGGTGCGGAACGTAGAGAATGTCTCCTGCATACTGCAGCTCCTTTCGGATACGATCTGCTATCCAAAGTTTCTTCGTCATCCATTCCTTCATTGCCGGGAGAAACTGCGTGAGGCCGCGCGGCCACATCTTGATCGCGGTCGGCAGTATCCGGTCGAGGAATTTCAGGAGAGGTTTTTCGTAGAAGCCGACGCATGCGACATCCCTCATCGTGATTCCGGCGTGCCTTAGAGCCTGTTCAATAGCGTGTACGGGCAGTGATTCATCCTGCTTTTTCCGCGTGTAGCGTTCCTCCTGCGCTGCGAACAGGATCTCACCATCGCGTAGCAGCACGGCTGCAGCATCGTGGTAGTCGCAGGAGATGCCGAGAATGTAGACGGGATTGGACGTAGGACGTAGGGCGTAGGGGATAGGGCGTAGGGCTGAGAGGGGCTCTCTCAAAATTGTCGTTCCATGGATTGCGTTGTCTGCGGCTCGGAGGGAATCCAATACGTTTCCGAATGCACGCGGTTCCGGAACAGTCCTGCACA
>Ga0194128_10001797_pt1 | contig 36653 bp, 33 predicted proteins | sample TA2KigCa65mmetaG_FD_148650 | JGI IMG/M metagenome (GOLD analysis project Ga0194128, IMG submission 148650) | Freshwater microbial communities from Lake Tanganyika, Tanzania - TA2015037 Kigoma Deep Cast 65m | ecosystem: Environmental > Aquatic > Freshwater > Lake | place: Tanzania: Lake...
AACGTCAAGGTCGGCTTCAACCGCACGCACGGGTATCAGGTGACGCGCACCTACAACTTCCAGCCGGTCGAATACCGGTTCAACAACGGCGTGCCGAACCAGGTCACCGTGTGGGCCACGCCGTTCCAGAACCGCAACCACCTCGACAACGACCTCGGCTTCTTCGCCCAGGATCGCTGGACGCTCAACCGCACGTCGATCGGCCTCGCGATCCGCTACGACTACTTCGGGACGAGCTTCCCGGAGCAGACGGTCGGACCGTCGGCGATGACGCCGAACCGCAACATCACGTTCCCCGAGCTGGAGAACACGTCGTTCAAGGACCTGACCTACCGCATGGGCCTGAGCTACGACATCTTCGGCACCGGCAAGACCGCGCTGAAGCTCGCGGCCAACAAGTACCTGCTGGGCCAGACGCTGAACGGGATCGGCGGCGCCAGCACCAACCCGATCCAGCGCCTCGTCAACAGCACGAACCGGTCCTGGAACGACGCGAACCGCAACTTCGTGCCCGACTGCGTGCTGACGAACCCGGCGCAGAACGGGGAGTGCGGCCCGCTGGCCAACCAGGCGTTCGGCACGGCGGTGCCCGGCGCGACCTACGATCCGGACCTGCTCGGCGGGTTCGGCAACCGGCAGTACAACTGGGAGTTCTCCGCGGGCGTGCAGCACGAGCTGATCCCGCGCGTGTCGCTGGACGTGGGGTACTTCCGTCGCGTCTGGGGGAACTTCGCGGTGACCGACAACCTGCTGCTCGGCCCGCAGGACTTCGACTACTTCAGCATGACGGCGCCGCGCCATCCGGAGCTGCCGGGCGGCGGCGGATACACGATCGAGGGGCTGCGCAACGTCAAGCCGGCGATGTTCGGCCGCGTGCAGGATTTCAACACGCTGTCGGACAAGTTCGGCAAGCAGATCGAACACTGGAACGGCTTCGACATCACGGTCAACGCGCGGCTGCAGAACGGCCTGACGATGCAGGCGGGGACGAGCACGGGGCGGACGACCGAGGACAACTGCGAGGTCGTGGCCAAGCTGCCCGAGATGGACTCCGGCAACAACATGCGTCCGCTCGGCTACTGCCACCGCGAAACGCCGTGGCAGACCCAGTTCAAGGGCTATGCGGTGTACACGGTGCCGCGCGTGGACGTGCAGGTATCCGGGACGCTGCGCAGCACGCTCGGCAACAATTACAACGCCAACTTCACGGCGACCAACGCCATCCTGGCGTCGAGCTCGACGCTGGGCCGGCCGCTCTCGGGCAACGCGGCGAACATCTCGATCGCGCTCCTCGCGCCGAACTCCACGTTCATCGGGCGGCGCAACGAGCTCGACCTGCGGTTCGGGAAGATCGTGCGCGTCGGCCGTATCCGCAACGTAATCAGCCTCGACCTGTTCAACGCGTTGAACTCCGACGCGCTGATCTCGGTGAACCAGAGCTTCGCGTCGTGGCTCCGGCCGACGGAGATCCTCAACGCGCGGCTGATGAAGGTCAGCTACACGCTGGACTTCTAGGGCGGGTCGGGCGGGTAGGGCGGGTAGGGCCTGTTGGTCCTACCCGCCGCCCCACCCGCCCCACGTGCCGGATCTCATGGGCGGCTTCGGCAACCAGGCCGGACGCCTTCACGCGGCCGGCGCAGAACCTGAACACGCTGTCGGACAAATACGGCAAGCAGATCGAGCACTGGAACGGGTTCGACGTCGTGTTCAACGCGCGGCTGCAGAACGGCCTCACGCTGCAGGCCGGCACCAGCACCGGGAAGACGACGCAGGACAACTGCGAGATCGTGGCGAAGCTGCCGGAGATGAACCTGCTGTCGGCGAACAGCACGACGTTCCCGGCGACGGCGTCCAACGTGTGGCGACCGGCGCAGTTCTGCCCCGAGGAGTCACCGTTCCAGACGCAGTTCAAGGGCTACGGCGTCTATACGATCCCACGCGTGGACGTGCAGGTCTCGGGCATGTTCCGCAGCACGCCGGCCTCGCCGGTCATGGCGAACTTCGTGGCCACCAACGCGGTCCTGGCCACGAGCTCGACGCTCGGCCGCGCGCTCTCGGGCAACGTCGCCAACATGACCGTGGCGCTGCTCTCGCCCGAGCAGACCCTCGAGGGCTACATTCCGCGGCGCAACGAGCTCGACCTCCGGTTCGGCAAGATCCTCCGGGTCGGCCGCACGCGCAACGTGATCAGCCTCGACCTGTTCAACGCGCTGAATTCGGACGCGCTCATCTCGGTCAACCAGAACTTCGCCACCTGGCAGCGGCCGACCGAGATCCTCAACGCGCGCCTGATGAAGATCAGCTACAGCGTGAGCTTCTAGCGCGGTTTCGACTTCTTCGTAGTGTCCGGCTTTAGCCGGACCAGACACGGCGGTGCCGATCAACTTGGTCCGGCTAAAGCCGGACACTACGACGTTTCAGAAACCGCTCTAGCTCAGTCGGCAGTCAGCGGTCTGCAGTCGGCAGGCTGAAGAGGAGGGCCGGTTCACGCCGGCCCTCCTTTTTTCGTCTCGGTTTCCTGATGGCAGGCTCGGCCGAGTTGCATGACAATCTTGGCGTCGCGCTCGCGTCGATGGGCGACGTGCGGCGCGCGCGGAACCACGTCCGGGAGGCGGTGCGGCTCGATCCGGGCTGCACCAAGGCGCGGCAGAGCCTGGCCGCGGCGGAGCAGGCGACGCAATGACGATGCGTGCGCGGATTTCCACGGTTGCCGTCCTGATGGCGTTGGCCGCGCCCGTGGCGGCGCAGGGTCCCTTCAGGCAGGAGGTCGTCGTCACGGCGGCGGCGACGCCGGTGCCGTTCGGCAGCGTGACGCGGACGCTGACGATCATCACGCGCGAGCAGATCGCGCAGTTGCCGGTGCGCAGCGTCGCGGACGTGCTTCGGCTGACCGGCTCGGTGGACGTGCGCATGCGCGGCGAGCGCGGCGGACAGACGGACTTCGCCGTCCGCGGCGCGAACTTCGGCCAGATGCTGGTGCTGGTGGACGGCGTGCGGCTCAACGACGCGCAGTCCGGGCATCACAACGGCGACATCCCCGTGCCGCTCGACATGGTGGAGCGCATCGAGGTGCTGCACGGTGTCGGGTCGTCGCTCTTCGGCGCCGACGCCTTTGGCGGGACGATCAACGTCATTACCCGCAAGGACTTCCGCGGCGCGTCCGGGTCGCTCGAGACCGGCAGCTTCGGGCTGGTGGCGGGGCGCGGGCAGGTGGGCGCCGCGCGCGGGCGCGTGCACCAGACGCTGGCGGTGTCGGTCGACCGCTCGTCCGGGTTCATGTTCGAGCGCGACTACCTCATGACGGGGGTCAGCTCGCGGACCGCGCTTGCCGACCGGTCGGCGGTCGCCGTCTCGTATCTCTGGAAGGACTTCGGCGCCAACGGCTTCTACGGCAACGCGCCGTCGCACGAGTGGACGAACCAGACGCTCGTCGCCGCGGACCACCGTTTCGGGAGCTGGGCCGGCTGGCAGGTGGGCGGCACGGCGTCGTACCGCACGCACGGCGACCGGTTCATCTTCAACGTTCGCGGCACGGCGCCGGCCAATCAGCATCGCACGCACGCGACCATCGCGTCGCTGCGCGCCTCCAGAACGATGAGCGGCGGCACGTCGGTGACCGCCGGGGTGGAAGGCGGCGCCGACTGGATTCGCTCGAACAACCTCGGCAACCACACGACGCGGCGGGTCAGCGGTTTCGGCGAATGGCGGCAGGCGCTCGGCCAGACGACGCAGCTCGACGCGAGCGTGCGCGTGGACCGGTACACCGAGTTCGGCACCGCCGTGAGCCCCTCGCTCGGCGTCGGCTGGTGGCCGTCGAGCGTGGTCCGCCTGCGGGCGTCTGCCGGCCGCGCGTTCCGCGTCCCGACGTTCACCGAGCGGTACTACTCGGATCCGGCCAACCTCGCGCGTCCCGAGGTGCACGCGGAGGCGGCATGGGCAGGGGAGGGTGGTGCGGACGTCTTCCTGACGAACGGCTGGACGCTGGGCGCCACCGTGTTCGGCAGGCTCGACCACGACGTCATCGACTGGCTGCGCGCGACCACCGCCGACCGGTGGCGGACCTACAACATCCGCGACGTCGATACGATCGGCGTCGAGCTCTCCGCCGGCCGGACACTGAGCAACGGCACGTTCCTGCAGGTGGCCTACACGGGCCTGGACGTGCAGGCGGCCGGCGTCACGCTGCTGTCGAAGTACGTCCTCGACTACGCGCCGCACGCGCTCTCGGCGGGGGCGGTGGTCCCGCTGCCGGCGTCACTGCGCCTGGCGCCGCGCATCGAGCTCAAGCGGCGCACGCGGTCCACTGGAACCACCGATTACGCGGTCCTCGATCTGCGCGCCAGCCGCCGCTTCGGCGCCTACGAGATTCGCGTGGACGGGACGAACCTCGGCGACGCCTCTTACCAGGAGGTCCTCGGCGTCGCGATGCCCGGCCGCGCGGTGAGCGTCTCGCTCGCGCTCGGCGTCAGGTAGCGCCCTCAAAGAGCACAAAGACGTGTTTGCCACGAAGGCCACTAAAGAACGTCTTTTCACAAAGGTCACAAAGCTGACGTTCGACCGCCAGGCCCGCGAAGCGGGGCATGCGCGGACGTCGAAAGCCGGATTGCAAGCCGCATCCGCTGCTCCGGCGGCTTGCATCCGGCCTTCGACGCCCGCGCGCCGCCTTCGGCGGCGGCGGTCGAACGGAAGCTTCTTCGTGTCCTTTGTGTAGAAAGGCTTTTCGTGTCCTTTGTGGCTAAACCGGCTTAGTGCTCTTTGTGGGGTTCCTGCTGCGTGAGGCAGTGAATCGTCCCGAGTCCCCACACGAGATCCACGGCATGGATGCCGACCACCGTGTGTGACGGCATCAGCTCGGCGAGCGTGTTGAGCGCCACGCGGTCGTTGGGGTCGTTGAAGGTGGGGACCAGCACGACGCCGTTTGCGATGTAGAAGTTCGCGTAGCTCGCGGGCAGGCGCTCGCCGTTCATGATCACCGGCCGGGGGAAGGGAAGCCGCGCCACGCGCAGCGGACCGACGCGCGGATCGCGGCCCGCCGCTTCGAGGCGCCTGACGTTGTCCATCGATCGCGCGTGGTTCTCGTCGAGCGGATCGGCCTCCACGGCCAGCACCACCGTATCCGCGCTCACGAACCGCGCCACGTCGTCGATGTGGCCGTGCGTGTCGTCGCCGACGCAGCCTTCGCCCAGCCAGATTGTCTGCCGGACGCCGAGCCACGCGGCGAACACGCGCTCGTAGTCTTCCCGGGTGAAGCCGGGGTTGCGCACCTGCACGTCGCTGAGCAGCCACTCCTCGGTGACGAGCATCAACCCCTGGCCGTTGACCTCGATGCCGCCGCCCTCGAGCACGACGCGCGCGCCCGTGTCGGGGCGCACCGGCTCCTCGCGCCGCAGCCCGGTGAAGTGCGCGATCGCGGCCCCCACCTGCGCGTCCCGCTGCCAGTTGTCGTACTTGGCCCAGCCGTTGAACGCCCAGTTCACGAGCACGACCTCGCCGTGCTCGTCGAGGACGCCGGTCGGCGCCGAGTCGCGGAGCCACACGCGATCCGTCGGGACGACGTGGAGCCGCAGGTGGTCGCGGCGGACGCCGTGCGCCTCGAGCCCGGCGCGCGCGCCTTCCATGACGCCGGCGTTCGGGCAGAGGATCTCGACGCGCTCGTGCCCGGCCAGCACGCGCGCGATCTCGGCGTAGACCCACGGAATGGGCCCGAGCTTGCCTGGCCAGTCGGGCTCGTGGTGCGGCCACGCCATCCACGTCGCGCGGTGCCGCTCCCACTCGGCCGGCATGCGGAGCGCCACGCCTACGCCCCGATATAGCGGTTCAGAATAGGCCCGTACGCGTCCACTCGGCGGTCGCGCAAGAACGGCCAGTTGCGCCGGACGCTCTCGATGAGCGACGGGTCGCACCTGGCGATGACGATCTCTTCGCCCTCTCCGGCCTCGCCGACATAGCGGCCGAATGGATCCGCGATGAACGAGTGGCCGAAGAACGTGATGCCGTTGGTGCCCGGCTCGTCCTCGTGCCCGACGCGGTTCGGCGACGCCACGTAGACGCCGTTGGCAATCGCGTGCGCGCGCTGAATCGTGCGCCACGCCTCGACCTGCGCCGTGCCCCACTCGTCCTTCTCGGAGGGATGCCATCCGATCGCGGTCGGGTAGAAGAGCACCTGCGCGCCCATGAGCGCGGTGATGCGCGCCGCTTCGGGATACCACTGGTCCCAGCAGATCAGCACGCCGATGGTCGCGTAGCGTGTCTTCCACACCCGGAAGCCGTTCGGCTCGCCCGCCTGCTCGCCGTGATAGTCGAAGTGCCCGTCGCCCGGCGTGAAGTAGTACTTCTCGTGGTAGAGCGGGTCGTCGGGGATGTGCATCTTGCGGTAGACGCCGAGCAGCGTCCCGTCCGCGTCGATGACGGCCGCCGAGTTGCGGTAGATGCCAGACGCCTGCTTCTCGAAGATCGGCACGACGATGACGACCGACAGCTCGCGCGCCAGCGCCCGCATCGCGTCCGTCGTCGGTCCCGGAATCGGCTCGGCCAGGTCGAAGCGGTCGCAGACCTGCGTCTTGCAGAAATAGAGCGAGTTGAAGAGCTCCTTCAGGCAGATGATCTGCGCCCCGCGGCCGGCCGCCTCGCGCACGAGGCGCGTCGCCCGGGCCACGTTGCCCGGCACGTCCGCATCTGCATGGTCCTGGATGAGTCCGACCGTAAACGTCGCGTCCACGGGTCTATGTTAGCGGGTTTGTGATAGACTTCCCGGTCATGTTCGGCACGGCCTGTTGCACCGTGATCTCGATTGGCACCATGACCAGGACTGGCATGGCCATGCGGTCGTGTATCACCGGGGCCGGCGCGGAACAGTAAGTTTCCAGAGCAGATTAGAAAGACCGGAAGGAAACGACAACCCGCCGCCCCAAGGGCCGGCGGGTTTTTTTTTAGCAGCGCCGCTTACTTATTCTGAAGGACCTGATGGACTGCGTAGTCCTGAAATTCGGCGGCACCTCCGTCCAGGACGCGGCCGCCTTGCGGCGCCTGGTGGACGTGGTCGCCGCCGAGGCTCGTCCGCGCGTGGTGGTGGTGTCGGCGCTGGCCGGAGTCACCGACACGTTGAGTGAGATTGCCGCCGGCGTCCTCCGTGGCCCGGCGACCGGCGAGACGCTGCACCGGCTGCTCGAGCGCCACGTCGCCATCGTGCGCGAAATGGTGGCCGTCCCGGTGCGGGCCTCGCTCACGGCCAGGTTGAGGCGCCGCTTCGAAGAGGCGACGTCGCTCCCGATCCGTGACGCCTCGGGCCGCGACGCGATGCTGGCGATCGGCGAGCTCGCGAGCAGCGACCTGATTACCGCGGTGCTCGATGCGGCTGGCATTCCGGCCGCCTGGATCGATGCGCACGACGTCATCGTCACCGACGACACCTTCGGCCACGCGCGGCCCGACCAGGCCGCCATTCGCGCGGCAGCCCAGCGTCACCTCGCGCCGGTGCTGCGAGAGGGCCGCGTGCCCGTGATCGGCGGGTTCGTCGGCGTGAGCAGGGAAGGCGCCACGACGACGCTGGGGCGCGGCGGCTCGGACTACTCGGCGGCGCTCGTGGCGGCGGCGCTCTCCGCGGCGGAGATTCAGATCTGGACCGACGTGGACGGCGTGCTCACCTCGGACCCGCGCGTCGTGCCGGGCGCGACGCCGGTCTCGCGCCTGACGTTCCATGAGGCGTACGACCTGGCGCGCTTCGGCGCGAAGGTGCTGCACTGGGGCACGCTGGAGCCCGCGGCCGAGCAGGACATCCCGGTGCGCGTGCTGAACTCGCGGCGGCCGGGCAATGCGGGCACGACAATCTCGGCGCGCGTCCGCCGGCCGTCGCCGGTGGTCGTGGGCCTCGCGCATCAGACGGGCGTGACCGTGGCGGACGTGCGGCCGCGCGGTGTGGCCGGCTCCGTGCGCTTCATCCACACGGCGCTCGAGGCACTGGCCGGCGAAAGCACCCGGGTGAACGTCGTCGTGCTGTCGCCGTCACGACTGGTCGCGGTCGCCGCGGATCATGCGGCCCTCGACCGCGTGCTGGCCGCGGTGGATGACGTCGCCGATGCCCGCGTGACGCGCGACGCCGCGATTGTCGCCGCGGTGGGCGAGGGCATTGTCGGCCACGCCCCGGTCTGGTCGCTCCTGACGCTGGCCGCGCATCACAAACACCTCGAGTCCGTGATGCCCACCCAGTCCGGCCACGCGCTGGTTTGTGTGACGACGCGCGCCGTCGCCCTCAAGGCACTCGCGCACCTGCACGACACGTTCTTCGCCCCCGCACACGCATGACACCACTCCGCCTCGGCCTCCTCGGCTTCGGCACGGTCGGCTCGTCGGTGGCCCGCATCCTCGTGGAGCGCCCCGAGCTCGCGGACCGCATCCAGCTCACGCACGTATTCAACCGCGACGTCGCGCGAAAGCGCGTGCCGTGGGTGCCCTCGTCGGTGACGTGGACCGACAACGTCGACGAGCTGCTCGCGGCACAACCCGACGTGGTCGTCGAGGTGATTGGAGGCGTGGATCCTGCCGGTGGCTGGGTGCGCCGCGCCCTGCAGCAGGGCGCCGCGGTGGTGACCGCCAACAAGCAGCTGCTGGCGGCGCAAGGCCCGGAGCTGCTGCACCTCGCGGTCACCAATCACACGCAGCTTCGGTTCGAAGCCGCCGTCGGCGGCGGCGTGCCGCTGATTCACGGCGTCCGCGAGGGCCTCGCGGGCGACAACCTGAAGGGCGTCCAGGGCATCCTCAACGGGACCTCGAACTACATCCTCAGCCGCATGGCCGGCAGCGACGAGGCCATGGCGCCCGTCCTCGAGGACGCGCGCCGCCTCGGCTACGCCGAAGCCGATCCCAGCGCGGACATCGACGGCGACGACGCGGGCGCGAAGCTGGTGGTGCTGGCGGGCATCGCGTTCCGCCGTCACCTGAGGCTGTCGGACATTCCGCGCCGCTCGATCCGGCCGATCGCGGCGGCCGACTTCCGCTACGCGCGCACGCTCGGCTGCACGATCCGCCAGATCTCGATGGTCGAAGCCAGGGGCGACGGCTTTCACGCATTCGTCGGGCCGGCGCTGGTGCTGCGCGGCTCGAACTTCGGCCTCAACATGGGCGCCAACAACGTGGTCACCATCGTCGGCCAGTACGGCGGCAAGAGCACGTTCAGCGGTGCTGGGGCGGGCGGGCCGGCCACGGCGGTGGCTGTTGTCTCCGACCTGCTGGCGCTGACCCAGCGCCATCGCGACCATACGGAGGAACGTCGTCAAGACGTTCCGGTAGACGGCGAGGAACGCCGTCAAGGCGTTCCGGGAGACAGCGAAGAGTGGCTGCCGGGAACGGTCGTCCCGCCGCCCCCGCGGCCCTATTACCTGCGGTTCGTCGTCAAGGACCGCCCGGGCATCGTGGCGTCCATTGCCGCCTCGCTGGCGGCGCAGGGCATCAACCTGGACTCGATGCTCCAGGAGCCCGGCTACGACAAGGATGCGCTGCCGTTTGTGATGACGGTCGAGGCCTGCGAGGAGGCGGCGCTGGGGACAGCGCTCCAGGAAATCGCGGCTGCGGAATATCACGCGGAGCCGCCGCTGGCGCTGCCCATACTGTTGGGCGAGGACCCGCGCACGTGATATCTTTTGTGTTTCGTGTCACTTACCAGCCATAGCACCCTGGCGGTGCCGGGTTCCGTCGCCAACCTCGGCGGCGGCTTCGACACGCTTGCCGTGGCAGTGCAGGTCTACCTTCGCCTGAAGATTCTGGAGGTGCGCGACGACGGGGGCGCCAGGCTGACCGTCGTCAACAGCAGCCCGCCGGTCCGTGGCCGGAACGCGGTCGAACGGGCGTTCGAGGCGATGGTCCGCTGGACGGGCCGCGAGGCCCCGTCGGTCTTCGCGGAGGTCGAGAGCGACATCCCCATGGCGGCCGGCCTGGGCAGCAGCGCGGCGGCGGCCGTCGCCGGCCTGCGCGCCTTCGAGCGCGTGACCGCGCCGGTACCCGAGGGCGTGCTGCTGGCGGTGGCGACGTCGCTCGAGGGGCATGCCGACAACGCGGCCGCCGCGCTCCACGGGGGCCTGACCTCGGTCATCGAGACCGAGGGGCAGGAGCCGCGCGCGCTGCGGTGGGCGTGGCCCGACGAGCTGCGCCTCATCGTCGCCACGCCGTCCACCGGTCTCGCGACCGCCAAGGCACGGGCCGCGCTGGCGGACGCGATTCCGCGCAGGGACGCTGTCTTCAATCTTCAGCGCGTGCTGTCGCTGATGCACGCGCTTCAGTCGGGCGAGTACGGCCGGCTGCGCGAGGCGGTGCAGGACCGCTGGCATCAGCCGGCGCGTGCCTCGCTCATCCCGCAGCTCACCGCCGTGCTCGCGCTCGAGGATCCGGAGATGCTCGGCTCGTTCCTGTCCGGCGCCGGGCCCTCGGTGGCGGTCCTGGCGCGGCGCGACTGTGCGCGGCTCGAGCAGCTGCTGAAATCCACTTATGAGCGCGCCGGCGTCGCCGCGACCGTCCGCACGCTCGACGTGCACCAGCCGTCAGAGGTTTTTGCCCTATGAAATTCGTCGCCGGTCTGACCTGTCATCTCTGCGGCGCACGCTATCCGGCGGAAGCGCTGTGGGTGTGCAGCGACTGTCTCGGCCCGCTGGAAGTGACCTACGACTACGACGCGATCCGCGGCGCCGTCAGCCGCGAGCTGATCGAGTCGCGGCCGCGTTCGCTGTGGCGGTACCGCGAGCTGCTGCCGGTGGAGGAGCCGCGCACGGGTTTCCACTCGGGCTACACGCCGCTGGTGCGCGCCACGCGGCTGGCGCGCGAGCTGGGCGTCTCGGAGATCTACATCAAGGACGACTCGGTCAACCATCCGACGTTCTCGTACAAGGATCGCGTGGTCTCGGTGGCGGCGACGCGCGCGGTGGAGCTCGGCTTCCAGGTGTTCGGCTGCGCGTCCACCGGGAATCTCGCCGGCAGCGTCGCGGCGCACGCGGCGCGGCTCGGCCTGCCGTGCTACGTCTTCATCCCGAACGATCTGGAGCCCGCGAAGGTGCTGGGCGCGGCCATCTACAAGCCGCACGTCGTGGCCGTCGAAGGCAACTACGACGACGTGAACCGGCTGTGCACGCAGATTGCGGACCGGTACGGGTGGGGGTTTGCCAACATCAACCTGCGCGCGTACTACGCGGAAGGCGCGAAGACGACCGCGTTCGAGGTCGCCGAGCAGCTCGGGTGGCGGTTCCCGGACCATCTCGTGTCGCCGGTCGCCGGCGGGACGCTGCTGCCGCGCATCTACAAGGGCTTCCGCGAGTTCAAGGACGTCGGCCTCGTGAGCGGTCGGATGCCGAAGATTCACGCGGCGCAGCCGGCAGGCTCGGCGCCGGTCATCAAGGCGCTCGAGGCGGGCCTCGAATACCCCGAGCCGGTGAAGCCGGACACGATCGCGAAGTCGCTCGCCATCGGCAACCCGGCGGACGGCTTCCAGGTGGTGCGCGTGGTGAAGGAGACCGGCGGCCAGGGCGCGATGGTCAGCGACGACGAGATTCTGGACGCGGTACAGCTGCTCGCGCAGACCGAGGGCATCTTCACGGAGCCCGCGGGCGGGACGACGCTGGCCGCGACGCGCGCGCTGATCGAGCGCGGCGCCATCAGGCCGAACGAGTCCGTCGTCGTCTGCATCACCGGTAACGGCTACAAGACGGCGGAGGTGATGTTCAACCGCGTCGCCAGGCCCACGCAGATCGGCCGCGGCTTCGCGGACTTCGAGAAGGCGATCGGCTCGCAGCTCGGGGTGCCCGCAGCCATTTGAGTCCCGCCATGTTCCCTGCGTTCCTCACGCTCGAGTCGCGCCGCGTGGTCGTCGTCGGCGGCGGCCCGGTGGCCGCCGGCAAGCTCGACGCGCTGCTGGCGGCGGGCGCCGAGGTGACGGTCGTCGCGCCTGAGGTCACAGACCACATTCAACACGTGGCGCGGACCTCGCCGAAGCTGCGCGAAGGCGGGTCAGGTCCGCGTGTGACGGTGATCCCTCGCAAGTTCGAGCCTGCTGACCTCGACGGCGCGTGGTGGGTTGTCGCCGCGGCGACGCCGGATGTGAACCGGCGCGTGCTCGAGGCCGCCAACGAGCGGCGCATCTTCGTCAACGCGGTGGACGACCCCGCGCACGCGACCGCGTATCTGGGCGGCGTCGTTCGTCGCGACGGGGTGACGGTCGCGATCTCAACCGACGGCCGCGCCCCCGCGATGGCGGGACTCCTGCGAGAGGCGCTCGACGCCTTGCTGCCAGGCGATCTCGACGACTGGATGAAGGCCGCCGACGCGGCTCGCCGGCAGTGGAAAAAGCAGCGCGTTCCGATGGAGGAACGCAGACCACAGCTGCTCCAGGTGCTGAATGCGCTGTATTCGGCGGGTCCGCTCGCGTCTACCAACGTAGGCCGGGTTCCGCCAAGCCCAGGGTTCGCGCGAGGCGGACCCGGCGTCGCTCTCGTTGGGGCTGGTCCCGGCGATCCGGAGCTCTGGACGGTGCGCGCGGTGCGCCTGGTCGAGGACGCGGACCTGGTGTTGTACGACGCGCTCGTGGACGTCGAGGCGCTGCGGCGCATGACGAAGGCGCAGTGCTTCTCGGTGGGCAAGCGCGCGCGGCGGGGCACAAAGGAACGCCGTGAAGGCGTTCCGGTAGACAGCGTCCCGCAGGAGACGATCAACAAGCTGATGATCCGCGGGGCGAAACAGGGCAAGCGCGTGGTCCGGCTGAAGGGCGGCGACCCGTTCGTGTTCGGCCGCGGCGGCGAGGAAGCGCTGGCGCTGGCGATGGCGGGTGTGCCGTTCGAGGTCGTGCCGGGCGTGACGACCGCGGTGGCCGCGCCCGAGCTGGCGGGCATCCCGGTGACGCACCGCGGCATCGCGTCGGGGTTCCTGGTGATGGCCGGCCACACCTCGGAGACCGTGGACAACACGCTCAACGCGGTGCGGCCGAATTCGATCTCGATCGTGATCCTGATGGGCGTCGGCGCCCGCGCGGACCTGGCGGGGCGCCTGATGGCGCACGGCTGGGCGCCGGAAACGCCCGCTGCCATCGTCTGCGGCGCGTCTACGCCGGACGCGTGGACGTGGACCGGGCGGCTGGACACGATGGAGAAGGCCGAGGCGCCTGCCGGCGCGGCCGGCGTCCTCGTGATTGGCGAAGTCGTTCAAATACGCGAAAGATTGGCGTCGTCTACGGGCGAGGCATGCCTCGCCCCTACCGCGGCGACGGATCTCGGTACGGGTAGGGGCGACGCACGCGTCGCCCGTCAGGATGCAGGGGACAGGAAATATGGCGGCCATTGATCAGGCGGCGTTCGGACGCGAACGGCTTTCGTTCGCCGACGAACGCGACATCGACGAATTCGTCGCCACGCTCGGCAAGTTCGAGCGCGGTGAGATGTCCGCCGAGGACTGGCGCAAGTTCCGGCTCGTGCGCGGCACCTACGGCCAGCGGCAGCCGGAGGCCGTGCACATGCTCCGCGTCAAGATCCCGCAGGGCATCGTCACCAGCAATCAGCTCCGCGCCCTGGCCGGCGTCGCCACGAGCTACTCGCGCGGGTTCGCCCATATCACCACGCGGCAGAACGTCCAGTTCCACTTCGTGCCGCTCGCGCAGGTCGAGGACGCGATGCGCGCCATGGCCGACGCCGGGATCACCACGCGCGAGGCCTGCGGCAACTCGGTCCGCAACATCACCTCGTGCCCGTACGCGGGCGTCGCGCACGACGAGGTGTTCGACGTCACGCCGTACGCGGAGGCGATGACGCGCTACTTCCTGCGGCATCCACTCGCGGCCTCGCTCCCGCGCAAGTTCAAGATCGCCTTCGAGGGCTGCCCCGAAGATCACGCCGCCGTTGCCATCCACGACATTGGCTGGCAGGCCCGCATCGTGAACGGCAGGCGCGGCTTCCGCGTGACGGTGGGCGGCGGCACGTCGATCCTCGTCAACACTGGCCAGCTCCTCTACGAGTTCCTGCCGGTCGAGGAGATGTTCGACGTGGCCGAGGCCGTCGTCCGCATCTTCCACCGCTACGGCGACCGCAAGCACATGCAGCGGAACCGCATGAAGTTCCTCATCAAGTCGCTGGGCTGGGAGGAATGGCGCCGCCGCTACGACGAGGCGCTTGCGGAGTTCCGCCGCGAGGGCGGCGCGCAGGAACGCGTCGCGGAGCTGAAGCTGATGACGGCGGAGACCGTCGAGCAGGCGCCCGACTGGCCGAAGCCGGCGCCGCCGACGCCGCAGGCCGTGGCCGCGCTCGCGCGGACGCCGGTGAAGGGGCCCGGCATCGTGCCCGGCAGCTTCAAGCTCCAGACGCTGCCCGACACCTACGTCCGCTGGACGAAGAGCAACGTCCGCCAGCAGAAGCAGGCCGGCTACGCGTACGTGACCGTGCGGCTCCCGCTCGGCGACTTCACCGCCGGCCAGGCGCAGGTCCTGGCCGACCTCGCGGAGGCCTACGGCGACGGCACCGTGCGGCTGACGATCGGCCAGAACGTCGTCTACCGGTGGGTCAGGGTGGAAGCGATCGAGGCGTTCTACCAGCGCCTCGAAGCCGCAGGCCTGAACGCGGCCGACGCCGACACCGTGGCCGACGTCGTGAGCTGCCCGGGCGCCGAGACGTGCCGCCTCGCGGTGACGCAGTCGCGCGGCCTGGGCCGCACGCTCACCGAGCACCTCAGCGGCCATCCCGAGATCGTGGACGCGGTGCCGTCTGGCGATATCAAGATCAGCGGCTGCCCGAACGGCTGCGGCCAGCATCACATTGCTGCCATCGGCTTCCAGGGCAGCGTCCGCAAACTGGACGGGCGCGCGGTGCCGCAGTACTTCGTCCTCGTCGGCGGCGGCCTGACCGATCAGGGCGCGAGTTTCGGCCGCGTGGTCTCGAAGATCCCTGCGCGCCGCCTCACCGACGCGCTCGACCGGCTGATCGTGCTCTACCGCGCCCGCCGCGAGGGCGAGGAGTCACTGGGCGCCTTCTTCCGCCGCGTGCCGCCCACACTCGCTACCGAGGCGCTGAAGGATCTGGCTGAGCTGCCGGCCCAGGCGGCGACGCCGGACGACTACATCGACCTCGGTGAGAGCCAGGCGTTTGCGCCCGAGGTGATGGACGGCGAGTGCGCCAGCTAGAGCGGGTTCTGAAACGTCGTAGTGTCCGGCTCTAGCCGGACCAAGTTGATCGGCACCGCCGTATGTGGTCCGGCTAAAGCCGGACACTACGAAGAAGTCGAAACCGCGCTAGGCGGTAGGTGGCAGGTGGCAGGAGTACCGCAATCCAGACCGTGACCAGGCGCGCGGCGACTGGGACCGCTCAGGCGCCATACCGACGAGGACCGCAGCCGCGACGAAGGCAAGACCGGCGACGACGGGCTGCGGCCTGACTATCGGAAAGATTTGTGATTTTGCGATTTGCGATTTGTGATTTAAGACTCTGCAGATGAGACGCCGCAATCACAAACCACAAGTCACAAATCGCAAATGGTGAAATTCGAGTCCCTGGATCCCGAGATCCGGGGCGTACTCGGCAAGAAAGTCAGCGAGCTCGGGCTTCGGCTCGAGGGATCCCCGGTGGAGCGCTACGTGCGCCAGCTCTATGCGGAGCTGGACCGCCGCGGCCTCAAGCGCTTCCGCCCCCAGTGTTATCTCACCGACGAATGGGGCTGCCCCGACCAGCAGCCGGTGCTCGGCATCCCGTTCTACCTCGCCGACCCCAAGCTTGGAAGCATCGAGAAGGCCGTAGACGCCCTCGAGACCTCGCGCCAGATCATGATGTACATGCGGCACGAGGCGGGGCACGTCTTCAACTACGCCTACCGTCTCTACACGACTCCGGAGTGGCGCCGGCTGTTCGGTCCGTTCTTCCGGCAGTACCGCGACGACTACAAGCCGGTGCCGTTCAGCCGCGACTACGTGCGGCACATCGAGGGCTGGTACGCGCAGAAGCATCCCGACGAGGACTTCGCGGAGACGTTTGCCGTCTGGCTGACGCCGCGCGGCGCCTGGCGCCGCCGCTACAAGGGATGGCCGGCGATGCGGAAGCTGCGCTACGTGGAGCGCGTCGCCCGCGCCGTCGCCGATGTCGGGCCGATCGTGAAGACCGGCGAGGTGGACATCACGCCGGAAGACATGGCCGTGACCGTCGAGCAGTTCTACGAGCAGGCCGCCCAGGAGCGGCAGGCGCGCATCGACATCGCCCTCGACGCCCACCTTCCGCAGATCTTCCTGACCAGGAGGCGAAAGGAATCGAAACCTGCGGCCGATATCGTAAGCAGGTACCAGAAGGAGCTGGTGGAGAAGATCACCTACTGGACGGGCGTCAGGCGTCCGATCATCCGGGGGTTGATCGACTCCATCTGCCGTACGTGCGAGCGCATGAAGCTGTGGGGCGAGCTTGGTGAGGAGCCACGATATCTGGTAGAAGTGACGGCACTCGCCACAACACTTGCGATGAATTTCCTGACCCGCGGACGCTTCGAGACGTAATGGCGAAGCACAAGATCCTCGTGCTCTACGACCGCGTGCTCGTGGACGACGACGAGGAGGCCTCGTCGTCCGACAAGTCGCCCGTCGTGCGTACGCTCGACAGGAAGGAGGTCGAGGAGGAAGTCGCCGACGTGCTCACGAAGCTGGGGCACGAGCCGGTGATGTACGAGCTCGACGGCACCCAGAAGAGCCTGCTCGGCCTCGCGCGGACCGAGTGCGACCTCGTCTTCAACCTCGCCGAGTCGTTCGCCGACGACGACACCGCCGACTTCAAGATTGCCGCGTTCCTCGAGCTGCTCGGGAAGAAGTACACCGGCACGGGCACGCACGGCCTGATGCTCGCGCAGGACAAGGCGGTGGCGAAGAAGATCTTCGCGTTCCACGGGATCCACACGCCCACGTTCGCGAAATGCTTCCGCGGGCGCCTCGACTTCTCGCACGACCTGCAGTTCCCCGTCATCGTCAAGCCCGCGCGCGAGGACGGCTCCATCGGCATCGAGTTCAGCGCCGTCGTCAACTCGATCCGCGAGCTGATGGAGCGCATGGACTGGCTGCACTCGAACTTCGATTCCCCCGTGCTCATCGAGGAATACATCGAGGGGCGCGAGATGTACGTCGGCGTCATCGGCAACGAGAAGCTCGAGGCGCTGCCGGTGATCGAGCTGGACCTCTCGAGGCTGCCCGAGGGCACGCCGAAGATCGCGGCCGCCGAAGTGAAGTGGGGGAAGGGGACGAAGGCGTATCGCGACACCAAGTCCGCGGTGGCGACCGACCTTCCCGACGAGACCGTGCAGGCGCTGCAGCAGACGGCGGTCGCTGCCTATCAGGCCCTCGAGCTGCGCGACTACGGCCGCGTGGACATGCGCCTGCAGCCCGACGGCCGCGTGCAGGTCATCGAGGTCAACCCGAATCCCTGGCTCAGCTCACGCGCGGAGTTCGCCATGGCCGCGCGCAAGTCCGGCAGGACCTACCCGCAGCTCATCGAAGAGCTCGTCGAACTCGCCATGGCTAGGGCCTGACCTTCCCGTCGGTCTTCCACAGATACAGCGTCCGGCCCGAACCGTCAGCGCTGCGGAAGGTGTCCACGACGTCAGGCTCCCAGTCGCCCATCGCAAAGCTGTGCGAAACGATGCGAGAGCCGGGGCGGAGCTGGCGGGTCAGGATCGGCCGGAGCTGCACGTTGAGCGCGGAGAGCAGGTAGAGGGTGACGACCGTCGCGTCGGAAACGTCGGTCTCGAGCGCATCGCGGATCTCGAATCGCACCAGCCGTTCGACGCCCGCCTTCTTCGCGTTCTGCTCGGCATCGAAGATCCGGGCCGGGTCGATGTCCACGCCGACGCCGCGGGCGCCGAACTTCTGGGCGGCCATGATGACGATCCGGCCGTCCCCGCAGCCCAGGTCGTAGACCACATCTTTCGGGCCCACGCCGGCCAGGGTCAGCATCCGCTCGACGACGTCGGGCGGGGTGACCACGAAGGGCGCCCGGGGCGGGGCGCCGCCTCCCACGACGGTCTGGGTGGCAATCAGGGCAGTCAGGAACACGTGGGGCACGCCGCCCATTCTACCGGCCTCCAACTCCTAGAAATTCCGCAGGTTACGGGGACAGTTGGGCAGTGCGGTGGACGCACACCCCCGCACAGCCAACGGTCCAAAGAGCGGGTTAAAGTGCGCAAAACCGCCATTTTTCGGCCAGTTCTCGTTGATCCGGCCCGGTCAGTGGGCTATACTTGTGGGTGCAGTTCCCGGCACGAAACCCGTCCTACCACCAACAATTCCTGCAACGGGGGAAACGTGACATTCCAGGTCGGCGACAAGGTCATCTACCCGAACCACGGACTCGGCATCGTCGAACGGATCGAAGAGAAAACCATTCTCGGCACTACCTGCGGATTCTTTCACCTGCGCATTGTTTCCAATGACACCACGGTCCTCGTCCCCGTCGCCAACGTCGACGGCGTGGGTCTGCGCAAGGCCATCAGCGACGAGGAAGTCGAGCGGCTGTTCACGCTCCTGAGCGACGGGCGGATCGACAACCACCAGAACTGGAAGGGACGTTTCAAGGACAACTCCGACAAGATGCGGACCGGCTCCATCTACGACATGGCGGACGTCCTCAAGAGCCTCACGTTCCTGAGCAAGTCCAAGAGCCTGTCGTTCCGCGAGAAGCGGATGCTCGACCGCGCCAAGGCGCTGATCATCTCCGAGATCTCGGAAGTGATTCGCGAAAAGGCGATCGAAGTCGAGCAGAAGGTCGATCGTGCGCTCGAGAAGTGTTTCATGGTCAAGGCGCGCAACATGGCCCGGGCCAGCGCCCGCGCCAAGGTGACCAAGCCGATCAAGGCGGCCGTGGTGGCCGCCGCCCCGCGCCGCGCCGCCGCGCGCGCGTCGTAAGCGTCGCCCAACTTGCCTTAGCCTTCTTCGCCCGCCCGGGAGCATGTCTCCCGGGCGGTTTTTTCATGGCTGCCGTCCGGTCCATCGTCACCTACGTCGCCATCCTGCTCTACATCGCCGTCGCCGGCCCCGCCGGTCTCTTCATCGCCATCGTCCTGCGATGGAAGCGCGGCCTCTATGCGCTGGGGCACGTCGGGGCGTGGCTCTCGCTGAAGCTGGCCGGGATCCGGTACCGCATCGTGGGGCTGGAGCAGGTGCCGCCGACGGCCGTCGTCTTCTGCTCGAACCATGAGAGCAACGTGGACCCCCCGGTGCTCTTCCACGTCCTGCACCCGCAGCTTCACGTGCTCTACAAGGCGGAACTGCACAAGTTCCCGATCATGGGGACGGTCTTCGACGTCGGTGGCTTCGTGCCGATCGAGCGGCGCGACCGCGAGAAGGCGATGCAGTCGATCGCCCGCGGCGCGATGTCGCTTGGCGCGGGCAACTCGTTCCTGATCTTTCCCGAGGGGACCCGCAGCCGGACGGGCGAGCTGCTGCCGTTCAAGAAGGGCGGCTTCATCATGGCCATCGAGGCGCAGGTGCCCGTGGTGCCCGTCGCGATCCAGGGGGGCCGCGACTCGATGCGGAAGGGCAGCGCGGTCGTCCGGCCGGTCAGGGTCAGTATCCGCGTGGGCAAGCCGATTCCCACTGCCGGGCTCACGCTCGACGACCGCGACAGCCTGATTGAACGCGTGCGGGCCGAAGTGCGTCACTTGTTGCAGCAAGGATCGCTGTGGACCTAACGCTGTGGACGTAATCAGCACGCTCGGCCGCACGCTGGGCTTCTCGTTTGCCGCCGGCGTCAACCTGTACGCCACCGTTGCCATCCTGGGGCTGGCGGCGCGCTACGGGTGGGTTGAGCTCCCGTCGCAGTTCCAGGCCTTCAACAGCGACATCGTCATCTGGGCGGCGGTGGGGATGTACCTGCTCGAGTTCTTCGCGGACAAGATTCCGTACGTGGACACGCTCTGGGACATGGTCCACACCGCCATCCGTCCGCTGGGCGGCGCCTTCGTTGCGGTGACGACGCTCGGGGACGCGTCGCCGGCGACCGAGGGGCTGGTCGCGCTCATGGGCGGCGCGGTGGCGGCCAGCAGCCACCTGACGAAGACGAGCACCCGGGCCATGGCCAACACCAGCCCCGAACCGTTCACGAACTGGTTCCTCAGCCTCGGCGAGGACCTGTTCGTCGTCGGCCTCGGCTATCTCGCGCTGCGCTATCCGGAAGCCGCGCTCATCGTCGCCGCCGTGCTCCTCGCGCTCATCGCCGTCTTCGCGGTGGTCATCCTCCGGACTGTACGGCGCTGGTTTTCGAGGCGCCTGGGGAGTTAGACTTCGACGGGCGAGGCAATGCCTCGCCGCTCCAGCGTGCCAGCGCTGCCGTCGAGGGTCCAATGCGGTCTCGACTTGCTCTGTGTCTCTGTGCCTCTGTGGCCTGTCTCGCGACGGCCGCATCTGCGCAGCAGCCTGCCCAGCCCACGTTCCGGGGCGGCGTCAACTACGTGCGCGTGGACATGTTCGCCACGCTGGACGGCGAGCCGGTGGAGGACCTGCGGCAGGACGAGCTCGAGCTGCTTGAAGACGGCACGCGACAACAGCTCGACACCTTCGAGCATGTGAAGATCAGGCCGGCGGGGGCGCAGGACACGCGCGTCGAGCCGAACTCGATCGCCGAGAGCCGTCAGATGGCGGCCGAGGCGCGCGCCCGCGTCTTCGTCATCTTCCTCGACACCCACCACACGCAGATTGAGGGCTCCGCCAACATGCGCCTGCCGCTGGTCCGGTTCCTCGACCGGCTGCTCGGGCAGGACGACATGGTGGCGCTGATGACGCCGGAGATGTCGGCCAACGACCTCACGTTCGGGCGGAAGACGACCGTCATCTCGAACATCATGCAGAACGAGTGGACGTGGGGCCGCCGCGCGCAGCTGTCCACCGACAACGACCCCGTCGAATCGCTGTACGAGACCTGCTTTCCGAGCCTCGGCGACTCGGAGCGGATCGCGGCCGAGATGAAGGAGCGCCGCCGCGAGCGGCTGACGCTCGACGCGCTCGAGGACCTCATGATCACGCTGCGCGGCATTCGCGAGGAGCGCAAGGCGGTGATCACCGTGTCGGAAGGCTGGCGGCTCTTCACCGAGAACCAGGGCCTCGCCCGTTCCACGACCAGGCGCGGCATCCTTCCGGCCCCGCCGCGCGTCGGCGTCGATCCCGGCGGCCGCATCACGCGCGACCCCGAGCAGGGACGGACCCGCAGCACCGGCGTGGACATGCAGCAATGCGAGTCGGATCGCCTGGCGTTCTCGCTGATGAACAGCGAGCTGCGCGTGCGGGAGCTGGTGGACTCGGCCAACCGCGCGAACGTCAGCTTCTACACGGTGTATCCGCGCGGCCTGGCGCCGTTCGATTCGCCCATCGGGCCCGAGAAGCCGCCGTCGCCCGCGCAGGACCGCGCCAACCTCAACGCGCGCATCGACAACCTGCGCGAGCTGGCCACCAACACCGACGGCCTGGCCATCGTCAACACGAACGACATCGAAGGGGGCCTCCGGCGCGTCGTGGCGGATCTCTCCTCGTACTACCTGCTCGGCTACTACTCGAGCAACACGAGGCTCGACGGCCGCTTCCGGACGATCACCGTGCGCGTGAAGCGGCCTGGGGTGCAGGTGCGCGCCCGCCGCGGTTACCGTGGCCTCACGGCCGACGAGCTGCTGACGACGCGCGACGGTGGAGGCGGCGGCGCCGCGGCTGCAAGCCCGGTCAGCGTCGCCGTCAACCCGCGCGCGACGTTCCGGATCCGCACGTCTGTCTGGACGCCGGATCCCGCGAACGCCAGCGTCTGGGTGGCGGGGGAGCTGGACTACGCCACGCGGCGCGATCTCGCCTGGACGACCGGCGCGGACGCCGACATCGTCGTCGTGGCGGCCAACGGAACCGAGGTCGTGTCCACAACGGCAGAGGTCGCGGCGGGCGAGGGCGCGTTCTCGCTGAGGGTGCCGACCGACTCGCTGACGTCCGGTGAATACGCCGTCCGCGTCCGGCTGCGGCCGAAAGGCAGCGGCCTGCCGGTGACCGACACCACCAGGCTCATCGTTCCCACGGCTGCGGGCGCGCTCGGTGAGCCGGTGATGCTGCGGCGCGGGCCGTCCACCGGCCCACGTCACCTCGTGACGGCCGACCCGCGGTTCACGCGCAGCGACCGCATCCGGTTCGAGGTCCCGACCAGCGCCCAGGGCACCGCCACCGGGCGCATGCTGGACCGGCTCGGCAAGCCGATGCAGGTCCCGGTGCAGGTCAGCGAGCGCGCTGACGCGTCAGGAGCGTTTCGCTGGATTGTGGCGGACGCGGCGCTGGCACCGCTGGCGCCCGGTGACTATGGGGTTGAAGTGAGCCTGGGGAACGCGAAGCAGGTGGGCTCGTTCAAGGTCGTTCCTTGAAGAACTTCCAACGTCCAACTCCCAACGATCCCAAGAAGTAAGACCGGCTTCCTGGAAGTTGGGAATTGGACGTTGGGAGTTATCAGCCTCCCAGCGAGTACGTCAGGGTAAACGGCTGGATTGGCGCGCCGTCGAACGTCCGGATGCCGTCGAGCAGTTCGACGCGGATCGTGCGGAAGCGATCGAGCGGCCTTGCGAACCGGATCTCCAGCGCGCGATTCGCCGCGTCGTAGTTCTGCTTGAACTCGATGGCCGGCACGTCCGGCGGCACCTCGCCGAAGTAGCCGATCTTCACCTGGCCCGTGAGGCTGGCCGGGTTGAGCCCCCGCGAAAACTGGATGCGAATCGGCGCGTCGAGGCCGACGCCGGTCTCGCCGTCGGTCGGCGTGTTGAAGACGACCTCGCCGGGCTCTGGCGGCGCCGCGGGGGCCGCGGGCTCGTCGCTCGGCGGCGGCGCGGCGGGCGGCTTCGTCTCCGACAGGGCCGTGCCGGCAACCGTCACCAGCCCGCGCTCCTGGGACACGGTGCCGGTGACCTGCAGCCAGCGGCCCGTGTCCACGCGGGCATCCACGTTCAGCTCGAAGCCGCGTCCTCGCGGGCGGAGACCGGTGACCCACACGGCGCCGTCCGCCGAGCGCAGCACGAAGTCGTAGCGGCTCGTGGCGGGCGCGGCGGGGACGTCGCCAAACAGGTTGCGGCCGCGGAACTGGCCGACGATGGTGACCTGCTGACCCTCGAAGCGCCAGGGCTGCAGCGCGAGCGCCCGCGTCGAGGCCGTGGTCGCCAGCTGTGTCCCGGTGATTCCCGTGACGTTCAGGACCAGGTCTTCGCCGGGCCGCGGCCAGGACGCGCCGTCGCGGCCGCGGGACTCCATCGGGACGCGGGGGTCGTCGGGCTCCAGGCGTCCGATGTCGATGAGCGTGGCGCGCACTTCGGCCAGCCCGCTCGTGGTCGTCTGGTCGTTCAGGAGGACGCGCATCTCGCGCTCGTTGGATCGCAGTACCACGCGCGGTCCGCTCTCGACGAACTCGCCGTGCACGAGCACGTTCTGCAGGTGGAAGTAGCCGGGGTACCGACGAAGCGCGTCGATGGTGGTCAGGCGCCGTGCAGGACTCTGCGCGGCGCCCGACGCGGCGAGTAAGAGTGCGATGACCGCGAGTGTCGCGCGGGCCCTCACCTCCTCATTCTACTTTGCGCATCCCCATGCGGGCGACGATGATCGCCAGCGCCAGGAACAACGCGGCGCTCGCCAGCTCGCCGCCAAGCGTGTCGCCGGCGAAGAACGGGAACGCGCGTCCGACGGCCTGGAACCCGCCGATGTAACCGGTGCCGACGAGGACGGCGAACAGAATGCCGGCAATCGACCCGCCGGCGATGAGACCCGAGCTGAACAGCGTCCCCGAGCTCACGTCCGAGTCCTGCGCCGCGCCGCTCCGGCGCTCCACCCACCAGCGCACCATGCCGCCGGCAAAGATCGGCGCCGTCGTGGCAATTGGCAGGTAGGTGCCGACCGCGAACGACAGTGAATGGATGCCGCACAGCTCGAGCGTGACCGCGATGAAGATGCCGACGAGCACGAGGCCCCATGGCAGGTTCTGATCCAGCAGGCCGCTGATGATCGTCGCCATCAGCGTGGCCTGCGGCGCCGGCACGTCCGGCGACCCGATCCCGAACACCTGGTGCATGTACAGCGTCGTGACGCCGATGACGAGCGCCGACGCGAGCACGCCGATGATCAGGCCGAACTGCTGGTAGATCGGCGTCGCGCCGACGATATAGCCGGTCTTGAGGTCCTGCGAGGTGGCGCCCGCGTTCGCCGAGGCGATGCAGACGATGGCACCGACGATGAGCGCGATGGGGGCGTAGGGCGCGCCCGTCCACCCCAGCGCCACGAACAGCAGGCAGGTGAGGATGAGCGTGGCGATCGTCATGCCCGACACCGGGTTGGATGAGGAGCCGATGAGTCCCGTGATGCGCGAGGAGACGGTGACGAAGAAGAAGCCGAAGATGAGGATGAGCACCGCCGCCATGAAATTCCCCTGCGTCGGCAGTCCCGGCGCCACGGCGAGGAAGATCGCCAGGAGCACTGACCCGCCCAGCACGCCCATGATGGGGATGTCGCGCTCGGTGCGGTTGCCCCCGGCGGTCGACGCGCCGCTTGCCGCGAAGTCGCGCAGGCCGCCCCGCGCCGACGCAACAATCGTGGGAATCGTTCGCGACAGCGTGATGAGCCCGGCGGCCAGCACCGCGCCCGCGCCGATGTAGCGGATGTAGGCGCTCCAGAGCTGCGCAGGGCTCATCTCGGAGATGAGGAACGGCCGTCCGGTCGCGGGGTTGTTCGCGAAGTTCGGATGAATGGGCGGGAACGGCTCGGTGATGAAGCGGCCGAGGATGGAGAGCAGGGGCAGCAGCACGAGCCACGCAAGGACGCCGCCAGCGACCATGGTGCCCGCGATGCGGGGCCCGATCACGTAGCCGACGCCGAGGTACTCCGGCGAGATGTCCACGTCCAGCGTCGCGTTCGGGAACTGGCTGGTGCGTGGCATCGAGTAGCCCACGTCGGTGCGGAACAGGCCGAACGTCCACGACAGCGACTTCCAGAGTGCCCCGATGCCGAGGCCGCCGAACACGAGCGACGCCATCTTGCCGCCGCGCTCGCCGGCGACGAGCACCTCCGCGCACGCCGTCCCTTCCGGATAGGGAAGCACGCCGTGTTCCTTGACGATGAGCGCCCGGCGCAGCGGCACCATCATCAGCACGCCCAGGATGCCGCCGGCGATGGTGAGGATGGTGATCTGGTAGTAATTGAAGTAGCCGGGCCCGAAGGGCATCAGGAAGATCAGCGCGGGCACGGTGAACACGACGCCTGCCGCGACCGACTCGCCAGCCGACCCGATCGTCTGGACGATGTTGTTTTCCAGGATGGTCGAGCCGCCGAGTCGCTTCAACACCGAGATGGCGAGGACGGCGATCGGGATCGAGGCGCTGACGGTCAGGCCCGCGCGCAGGCCGAGGTAGACGGTGGAGGCGCCGAAGAGCAGCCCGAACAGCGCGCCGAGGACGATGGCTTTCGCCGTGAACTCGGGCATCGCCTGTGTGGCCGCGACGTAGGGCTGAAACGTGGGCTTTCGCAGAAGGGTTGCGGTCACGTTGGCCATGGCGCGTGATGGTAGCATTGAACCCTTGTGAACCGGGTGAACAAGCGGAAGCAGACCCCAGAGCAGGTCTCGGAACTCACCACCAACCGGCTTTCGGTCTACCTCCGATACCTCAACGAGCTGGACGCCGCTGGTGTTCAGACGATCTCGTCGCAGGCGCTGGCTGAGCAGTTCCACCTCAACGCCGCCCAGATCCGGAAGGACCTTGCCTATTTCGGCGAGTTCGGCGTGCGGGGCGTCGGCTACTACGTCAAGGAGCTGCGCCGGCACCTGCGCCAGATCCTCGGCCTGGACCGCCGCCTGCGCGTGGCCATCATGGGCGCCGGCAACCTCGGCCTCGCGCTCGCGGACTATCCAGGCTTCCGTCAGGAAGGGTTCCAGATCGCGGCGCTCTTCGACGCGGCGAACGAGAAGATCGGCCACGACTCGCGCGGCGGCGTGCCGATCTACGACATCAAGGATCTGAAGCGCGTGGCGCGGCGCGACCGGCTCGATATCGCCGTCATCGCCGTGCCCGCCGCGCACGCACAGCCGGTCGTGGACCAGGTGGTGGCCGCCGGCATCAAGGCGATCCTCAACTTCTCGCCGGGCGCGCTGAAGGTGCCGCCCGACGTGAAGCTGAAGAGCGTGGACCTCACCGTGTCGCTCGAAAGCCTGTCGTTCTATCTCGCGCAGGGCGTCGAGAACTCGGGTGCCGCCTAGCCGCCTTCGCCCGCGGGCTTCGGCGGGCCAGGCACTCTCCCACGTCGATCGGCGCGGGCGCGTGAAGATGGTGGACGTCGGCGACAAGCCCGTCACCAACCGCGAGGCGGTCGCCCGCGGCGAGATCACCATGAGCGCCACCGCGCTGAAGCTGATTCGCTCCGGCGCCATCGCGAAGGGCGATCCGCTGCAGGCCGCGAAGCTTGCCGGCATCATGGCGGCGAAGCAGACCTCCAGCCTGATCCCGCTGTGCCATCCCCTGCCGCTGACGCATGTCAGCGTGGACCTGACGCCGATCCGCCGCGGCTACCGCATCGAGGCACGCGTGCGCACGAGCGCGCAGACCGGGGTCGAGATGGAGGCCCTGGCCGCGGTGTCGGTGGCGGCGCTGACCATCTACGACATGGTCAAGGCCGTCGACAAGGAGATGGTGATCGGGAATATCTGCCTGCTCGAGAAGCGCGGCGGACGATCAGGCAGCTACCGTCGTTCGGATCGTTCGGAGCGTTCGGATCGTTCGGAGCGTTCGGAGCGTTCGGATCGTTCGGATCGTTCGGGGCGTTCGGATCGTTCGGATCGTTCGGATCGTCCGGGGCGTTCGGAGCGTTCGGGGCGTTCGGATCGTTGACGCCCGTTGCCGTAGGTTCCGGCTCCCGCCCAGGGCGACCAACGACTACTGATTGAGCGGCGCCGCGTGCGTGCGTATCGGCCCGTCCCCAATCTTTTCCACCAGCGTGATGAACCGGAGGCGGGCATCTCCGACCCGTCCGGTCACTTCCCAGCAGCCCGGTCTCGGGAAGATGAGCGCGGTGGCCTGGAACCCCGAGTCTCCGTAGCCGCTCGGGATCTCCGCGCGCAGCGGCAGCGACCCGCCGTCGAGCCGTCGTCCTTCGACGCGCAGCTTGCCGGCCTGCACGCGCCACCACGGCAATTTCATCGAGAGCGAGCCATCAGAGAGAACGTATCCGGGACCGCCCGGCTTGAAGACGATCGTGCCGTGCGGCCACAGCGAGGTGATCAGCGCGCGGTTGCCGTGATTGCCACCGGCCGGATCGGCGTCGAAGAAGCGCACGCCGTTCGGCTGCGTGACGGGACAATCGGAAGACACCGCAGCTGCGTAGACGGTGGACGGAACCGTCTGCAGGGCTGCCATAAGGATGAGCAGCGCCCCTGAGGCGAGGATCCGACGCATGCCCGAATAGTCTAACTCGAACGACCCGAACGACCCGAACGAGTTACAGGCGACCGTACGATGCGACGGCCGCCGCCATCCCGAAGCTCACCGCGGCGGCGGTTCGATATGGATGACCACGTCCGCGAGGTGGGGGAACCGCGCCATCAGGCGGTCCTTGACGACGTGGGACGTGGAGTGGGCATCCTGAAGCGGCGTCTGCCCGTCGAGCCAGACGTGCAGGTCCATGAACACGTGATCGGCCGAGCCGCGCGTCCGGATCTTCTCGCAGCCGATGACGCCCGGCACCGACTGCACGACCTCCCGCACCTCGCCCTCGGCGATCACGATCTCGTCCGACAGAATGCGCGACGACTGCTGGGCGATGCGCCAGCCCGCATAGCCGATGAACACGGCCACGAAGAGCGCCGCGAGCGGATCCAGGATGGGAAAGCCGAACCAGACGCCGACGAGCGCGCCGAGGACGGCCACCGACGTCAGCACGTCGCTGCGCGTGTGCATCGCGTCCGCCTGCAGCACCTCGCTCACGAGCCGCCGCCCGGCGCGCATCTCGTAGCGGACCACGACGATGTTGATGATGAGCGTGGCCGTCATCACCCCGATGCCTTCAGGGAACACGCGCGGCGTGTCGCCCGACAGGAGCCGGCTGTACGAGGCGCGCAGCACCTCGACGAGCACGAGGATGAGGAAGATCAGGATGCCGAACGACGCCATCGTCTCGTATTTGCGATGGCCGTATGGGTGGTTGGCGTCGGGCGGCCTGCGCGCCACCGACACGCCGACGAGCGCCACCACGTTCGACGCCGCGTCGGTCAGCGAGTGGAACCCGTCGGAGAGCACCGAGACCGCCCCCGTGACGTATCCGAGGACGATCTTGGCCAGTGCGACGGCGAGATTGATGACGAGAACGCGCCGGAGAATGCGGACAACCTGCGAATAGCGGTCGTCCGTCAGAAGATGTGCGCGCTCGGAATCGGCCACCAGCGGAGCTGCACCTTGCCGATGATGTACTTCTTCGGCACGAAGCCCCAGTGGCGGCTGTCGGAGCTGTTGTTGCGGTGGTCGCCCATGACGAAGTAGTAGCCCTCGTCCACGACCTTCGGGCCCCAGTCGTCGTGGCTGCGGTACTCGGGCGGCACGAAGTCGTCGCGCATCGGCACGTCGTTGACGTAGACCCGCCCCTCGACGATCCGGACCGTGTCGCCTTCTTCCGCGATGACCCGCTTGACGAACGACTTCTCGGGATTAATCGGGTAGTAGAGCATCACGATGTCGCCGCGCCGCGGTTCGCCCAGCCGGTACGCCAGCTTGTTGACGATGAGCCGGTCCTGGTCGGCCAGCGTCGGCGCCATGCTCTGCCCCTCGACGCGCGCCACCTGGAAGCCGAACGTCACGATCAGGGTGGCGTACACAGCGGCCGAGGCCAGCGTCTTGAACCAGGCGACCAGTTCGTCCTTCCAGACGTTCAGCCGGTGCATGATGGCGGCCGTCCGGTCGTCGATTTCGAGCCGGAGCGCCGGCGCCTGCTCACCCTGGAATTCGGGCGGCGTCAGAGCTTCAGGTACTCCCGCAGCCGCTTCGTCTGGGACCGGCTGACCGGGATTTCCGTCGCCTTCGCGTCCTTCATCCTCAGGATGTAGTTCCGACTGAACCAAGGGACTATCTCCTTGATCTTGTTGATGTTGACCAGGTGCGACCGATGGACCCGCCAGAACACCTCAGGGTCCAACCGGGCCTGCAGGTCGTCCAGCGTCCGGTAGTTCGACGTGCCCGTGACCTGGCCCGTAACTATGTTAATCGACTCGTCGGCCAGGGAGGCATAGATGATGTCGTCGGCCTGCACCAGGACGAACTTTTCGCCCACCTTGACAGCCACCTGATCCCTCCGGACCTGCCGGTTGGCCATCATTTTGACGATCCGCTCGAGCTGGTCGTTCAACGGCGCGGCCGCCGCCGGTCCCGGGCGCTCCGAGCTCAGCCGCCGGCGGGCGCGGGCCAGCGCCTGCTCCAGCCGCGCGGCGTCCACGGGCTTCAGGAGATAGTCCACGGCGTTGACCTCGAACGCCTCGATGGCGTGCTGGTCGAACGCGGTGACAAACACGAGCGCCGGCGGCGCCGCGTCCTGATCGAGCAGGCGGCGCGCCACCTCGAAGCCGCTCAGGCCGGGCATCTGGATGTCCAGGAACACGAGATCCGGATCGAAGCGCTCGACGGCCGCCAGCGCCTCGATGCCGTTGCCGGCCTGCGCGACGACCTCCACGTCCCCGGCCTGCTCCAGCTGGTAGCGCAGCTCGTCGCGGGCATGCTGCTCGTCGTCCACGACCATCACTTTGAGTGAAAGGCTCATGAATGTGTGAGTTGTGATTTGTGATTTGTGAATGCTTCGAAATCGCAATTCGCAAATCGCAATTCGCACATGGTCATGCCGTGATTTGTTCCGCCGCCATCAGCTCGGGAATCTCGATGCGGGCGCTGGTGCCCTTGCCGGGCTCGCTCGTGAGCGTGAGCTGATAGGTGGCGCCGTAGATGACACGCAGCCGCTCGCGCACGTTGGCCAGGCCGATCCCGCTCGCCATCGGCTCCGACAGCCGCTCCAGCAGGAACCCCATCCCGTCGTCCTCGACCTCGATGACGGCGCGGCCGTGCTCGCGCCAGCTGCGGATGACGATCGCGCCGTTGCCGACCTTGCGCGCGAGCCCGTGCTTGATCGCGTTCTCGACGAGCGGCTGCAGGATCATGCTCGGGACCACGAGGTCGATCGTGTCCGGGCTGATGTCCTTGTAGACCGCGAGCTTCGGCCCGAACCGGGCGACCTCGATGTCGAGGTATTCGTCGATGGCTTCGATCTCCTCGCGCAGCGTGACGAAATGCTGGTGGCTCTTGAGCAGGCGGCGCAGCAGGCCCGAGAGCTTGATGATGAGCGTCCGCGCCGTGTCCGGATCCGAGCGGATCAGCGACGAGATCGACGCCAGCGTGTTGAACAGGAAGTGGGGGTTGATCTGGCTCTTGAGCGCCTCGATCTTGGCCTCGAGCAGCAGGTTCTCCTGTTCCTGGAGCCGGTGCTCGATGCGGGCGCTGTTCCAGATCTTGATCGGCATCGCGACGGCGAGCACCGTCGTGAGAATGACGAGCAGCGTCATCCAGGGAGACCCCATCAACGCAGACGGGGTGCTGAGGAAGAACAGGCGCGCCTCGCCGAAGCGGATGCCGAGCGCGTGGCGCAGCAGCTCGAGGCCCACCGGCGCCGCCAGCAGCACGAGCTGCCAGTTCGGCTCCAGCTTCCGCACCACGTGCCACAGGTGCTTCCGCAGGTCCACGAAGATGAACGGCGTGAAGCGCCAGATCGCTTCCTTCGGGCAGGCCTCACGCAGGCCGCCGCCGGCGAACCCGCAGCCGACCGCGAATGGCAGCGCGATGAACTCGCCGGCCACGAGCGCGGGCGTTGCGACCAGCAGCCCGACGATGGCGCCGGCGTAGGGGCCGGCGATGAGGCCCGCCAGGAACGCGCCCTCGAGCGTCAGGTCGGCCGCGCGGTAGTTGAGGAGCAGGCGGGCGGTCACGCCGGCCATCAGCGGGACGCCGATCGCGAAGGCAAAGATCAGCCGGTCCGACCAGCCGCGCCGCTCGAAGATCAGAATGTGCCTGAACTGGCGGAACCGCGCCAGCATCGTCGCCAGCACCGCCATGACCGCAAGCTTGACGATGAGCGTCGTCAGCAGGAACTGATCGGCCGACAGGAACTGGGCTTCGCCCGGCACGGGGACATTGTAGCTGGCAGCGGGCAGCGGGCAGCGGGCAGTAGCTGCCGGCGCTGCCGGCCGCCGGCTGCCGGCTGCCTGCTGATATGATCAAGCCATGATTCGACCGTTGCTCGTCGGGCTCGCCACCACGTTCCGCCACATGTTCAAGCCGAAGGTCACGGTGAACTATCCGGACGAGAAGATGCCGATGTTCCCGAAATACCGCGGCAAACAGGTGCTGATGCGCGACGAGAACGGCCTGGAGAAGTGCGTGGCGTGCGGGCTGTGCGCGGTGGCCTGCCCGGCGGACGCGATCTACCTCGAGCCGGCGGAGAACGACGGCACGGTGATGGCCGGGCCGCGCTACGCGCAGATCTACCAGATTCACAAGACGCGCTGCATCTTCTGCGGCTACTGCGAGGAAGCCTGTCCGGTGTCGGCGATCTTCATGGGCAAGGATTACGAGCTCGCCGTCTACAGCAAGGACGACTTCATCTGGGACAAGACGGACCTGCTCGTCGCGCCGCCCGCGAACGCGAAGCCGCCGGCCCAGCTCTCGTAACGTGCGCATCGGCGCCGTTGCCGATATCCACGGAAATTTCCACGCCCTGCGAACGGCGATGGAGCGGCACCCGGACGTGCCGCTCTGGATCTGCGTGGGCGATCTGGCCAGCAGCACCGGCCGCTATCCCGAGCCGATCGCGCCGCTCTACTGGATCAAGGGCAACAACGAGGACTTCGACCGCATTGCGGCGTGGGAGGCGGGACGCGATCCCGTCCCGAATCTGCATCTGATTCCCAACGGCACGTCGGCCACGGTGGGCCCCCTGCAGGTGGCGGGCGTCGGCGGCACGTTCGCGCCGACCTGGTTCGACACGCCCGCCGGCGAGCTGCCCCCGAAGACGATGGACGACAAGCGGCGGCACTTCGTCCGCGAGGAGGTCGAGGCCGCGAAGCGTCTGCGCGGCGTGGACATCCTGATGACGCACGAGGCGCCGAAGCCGTTCATCGTGACGAGCCCGACGCGCCCGGGCGCCGCGCGCCGCCTGGACGCGGGCAAGCCGCCGATCAACGAGCTCCTGGCCACGCTCGAGCCGCGGCTGCACCTCTGCGGCCACCACCACCGCTTCGTCGAAGCCGAGCGCGAGGGCGTGCGGTCCGTGTGCATCGACCGGATCAACCGCTCCTATTTGCTGATCGACGCGGATACACTCGACTACGAGAAGGTCGATCAGTGAAGCCTTTCCTGGACGCGATCGACGAACGGGTGCTCGTCTGCGACGGCGCGATGGGGACGATGTTGTACGCGAAGGGCGTCTTCATCAACCGGTGCTTCGACGCGCTGAACCTGACCGACCCGGCGCGCGTGGCCGAGGTGCACCGCGCGTACGTGCGCGCCGGCGCCGACGTCGTCGAGACGAACACGTTCGGGGCCAACCGCATCAAGCTGCGCGGGTTCGGGCTGGCCGACCGGCTGCACGACATCAACCTCGAGGGCGCCCGGCTCGCGCGCAAAGCGGCGGACGAAGGGGAGGTGCACGTCGCTGGCGCGATCGGTCCGCTCGGCGTCCGCATCGAGCCATGGGGAAGGACCGGCCGCGACGAAGCGGAGGGCTTCTTCCGCGAGCAGGCGCAGGCGCTGCTCGAGGGCGGCGTGGACCTGTTCATTCTGGAGACCTTCCGCGACCTGCACGAGCTGGAGGCGGCGATCGCGGCCGTGCGCAGCCTCTGCGACCTGCCGGTCGTGGCACAGATGACGATCGAGGAGGACGGCAACAGCCTCGACGGCACGCCTCCGGAGCAGTTCGCGCCCGCGCTCGAGGCGGTCGCCGACGTCGTCGGCGTGAACTGCAGCATCGGGCCCGCGCCGATGCTGGAGACGATCGAGCGCATGTCGACGATCACGCGCGCGCGGCTGGCCGCGCAGCCCAACGCGGGCCGCCCGCGCGACATCGAGGGGCGCAACATCTACCTGTCGTCGCCGGAATACATCGCGTCCTACGCGCGCCGGTTCATCCAGCACGGCGTGCGCCTCGTCGGCGGCTGCTGCGGGACCACGCCCGAGCACATCCGCCTGATCAAGGCGAACGTGAAGGCCGCCGGTGGGCGGGCGACGCATGCGTCGCCCCTACAACGCGAAACCGTGTCCGTCGCGGTAGGGGCGAGGCATGCCTCGCCCGTAGACGTTATCCCGCGCGACCAGCGCTCGCAGCTCGCGCGCACGCTGGCCGAGGGCCGTTTCGCCACGCTGGTCGAGCTCATCCCGCCCAAGGGCTGGGTGGGCAGCGACATCGTGGAGCGGGCCCGCATGCTGAAGATCCGCGGCGTGGACGCGGTGGAGATCCCGGACGGCCCGCGCGGCGCGCGCATGAGCGCGCTGGCGCTCGCGGTCCTCGTCCAGCAGCAGGCGTGGATCGAGACGGTCCTCCAGTACTCGTGCCGCGACCGCAACCTGCTCGGCATGCAGTCGGATCTGCTCGGCGCGCACGCGATGGGCCTGCGGAACCTGCTGATCGTCACCGGCGACGTGCACAGCGTCGGCGATTATCCCGATGCCACGACCGTCTTCGACGTGGACTCGATTGGCCTGACCAACGTCGTCACGCGCCTGAACCACGGGCTCGACATCGGCGGCCAGGCCATTGGCAGCCCGACCGGCTTCCACATCGGCGTGCAGGTGAATCCCGGCGCGGAGGATCTCGAATCCGAGGTCCGCCGTTTCGAGTACAAGGTGGAAGCGGGCGCGGAGTACGCGATCACGAAGCCCGTCTTCGACCTTGCGACCTTCGAGCGGCTCTACACGCGCATCGAGCACGCGCGCCTGCCGCTCATGGTCGGCCTGTGGCCCTTCGAGAGCCTGCTGAACGCCGAGTTCATGGCGAACGAAGTGCCCGGCGTCAGCGTGCCCGAGCCGATCCTGAAACGGATGCGCTGCGCCGGCGAGGGGAAGGCGGCCGCCGACGAGGGCGTGGCCATCGCGCGGGAGCTCGGCAACGCGCTCAAGAGCACCGTCCAAGGCGTACACGTGGCCGCACCGTCGGGCCGCGTAGAGGCTGCGCTCGAGGTGCTCGCCGGGCTCCGGTAACGTTGACCTTTGGATTTCGGTTTTGTCGTTGTATAGTGCCGAGGCGGTCCAGGGGCTGTCAGGCCGCCATAAACCCCGAACTTTCGATACCTCAACAGGTTAGAGGCTGAGGACTTACAGGCCTGGCCGGACTGCTGGGGGTCGGATCGGCAACAAGCCACCGAAGACGGTTGCGCGGCCGCGACAACGGAGCGGCCGCCGCGTTTTGGGAAGGACATACCGGTAATGGCGCTGTTCGAGCGCGACAACGACAAGTTCCGCCCTGACCTGGGCAGCAACGCGCTGTCGGTCATCGCCATTGAGAACGATTTCGTCGAGGGGACCTACGACAAGCTCGCGAAGGTCTACGACGTCATGTTCGGGCCGATCCTCCATCCCGGGCGCCTGCTGGCGCTCGAGCGGATGGGCATCTCGCCGGGCAACCGCGTGCTCGAGGTCGGCGTCGGGACCGGCATCAACACCCCGCTCTATCCCCGCGCCTGCCGCGTGACCGGCATCGATCTCTCGGCTTCGATGCTCGAGAAGGCGCGCACGCGCGTCGCCCGCAAGGGGCTGACGAACGTGCGCCTGCTGGAGATGGACGCCGCTCATCTGAAGTTCCCGGATGAGACGTTCGACATCGTCTACGCGCCGTATCTGGTGAACTGCGTCTCGGATCCGATCGGCGTCGTGAACGAGATGAAGCGCGTGTGCAGGCGCGGCGGGAAGATCGTCATCGTCAATCATTTCCGCAGCATGAATCCGGTGCTGTCGCGGCTCGACCGCTGGCTCTCGCCGCTCACCGTGCACATCGGGTTCAAGTCGGATCTGGATCTGCCGGGCTTCATCCAGCAGTCGGGCCTGCGGCCGCTGTCGATCGAGAAGGTGATGCCGACGCGGCTGTGGACGCTCGTTATTTGCAGTAAGGATTAGGTTTTCCGGGCACGTCGCTTGCTCCGAGAGGAGACAGGCATGGCGCTCTCAGTTCCTCAGCACGACCCACTCTCCGTCGCGGCGGTCGGCAACGCGTTCGTCGATCGCGTCTACGCGAAGCTCTCACCCGTCTACGACCTCGTCTTCGGCGCCGCGCTGCAGGCCGGCCGTGTGGCCGCCGTGGCGCGGATGAACATCCAGCCCGGCGACCACGTGCTCGAAGTCGGCGTCGGCACCGGGATCAACACGTCGCTTTACCCGCGCGACTGCCGGGTGAGCGCTGTTGACCTCTCGGCCCCGATGCTCGAGAAGGCGCGCGAGCGCGTGGAGCGCGAGGGGCTGACACACGTGCGGCTGTTCGAGATGGACGCCGCGCACCTCACATTCAGGGACGACTCGTTCGACTGCGTCTACGCGCCGTACCTGATGAGCGTCGTCCCCGACCCGGTAAAGGTCGCGCGCGAGATGTACCGCGTTTGCCGCCCAGCCGGACGGCTGGTGATCCTGAACCACTTCCGCAGCCCGAACCCGATCCTCTCCTGTATCGAGCAGGCGCTCTCGCCGTTCACCGTCCACGTCGGGTTCAAGGCGGATCTCGATCTGCCCGGGTTCCTGGAGAAGTCAGGGCTGAGGCCGGCCGGCGTCGAGCGGGTGAATTACCCGCCCATCTGGTCGCTCGTGACGGTCGTAAAGCGCTAGCCGTTCGGGCCGTTCGGATCGTTCGGGCCGTTCGGATCGTTCGGTCCGTTCGGATCGTTCGGTCCGTTCAGCGTTCGCGGATTTCCAGATCCCAGTGCTGAAGGACGGTGAGGACCAGCGTCTGCTGCGCATCGCCGGCGACGGCTTCGTTGAGCAGGATCGTCCATCCGACGCCACTGCGTACAGCAGTCTGGCCAGACCGCCTACAGGGATGATGTTGGCGCCCGACGATAGGCGTGGAGCAAACAACGCCAGCGGCCTGCCGGACTCAATCGAGAGGCCGTCCGCAGTCGGCGCGATCGCCGCGGGCATCACCTTGATGTTCGCCGGCTTCAGGTCGCGGTGGATGACGCCGCGCTCGTGCGCCGCTTCCAGGGCCTCGGCAATCTGTCTCGCGAGCGGAAGCGTTTCGTCGATCGGCAGCCCCTTGCCGTGCGTGGCGGCGATCACGTCCGCGAGCGTGCTGCCCTCGACCAACTCCATGACGATGGCACTGCCGCCGTTCGCCTCTTCGAGGCCGTGGATGGACGCGATGTTCGGATGGTTGAGGGTGGCGAGGAGCTCAGCCTCGCGCTGGAACCGCGCGAGCCGATCGGCGTCTTCGGACAGGCTGTCGGGGAGAACCTTGAGTGCGACGTCGCGCCTCAGCCGGGTATCGCGGGCGCGGTACACCTCGACCATGCCTCCAGCCCCGAGGAGGTCGATGACCTCGTACGCACCGATCCGATGGCCGGCGGGGAGAGCCATTTGTCGTGGAACGGCTGAACTTTACGACGGCGCCCTGCGCGCGAGCACTCACGCACCCG
>Ga0194128_10001798_pt1 | contig 36640 bp, 31 predicted proteins | sample TA2KigCa65mmetaG_FD_148650 | JGI IMG/M metagenome (GOLD analysis project Ga0194128, IMG submission 148650) | Freshwater microbial communities from Lake Tanganyika, Tanzania - TA2015037 Kigoma Deep Cast 65m | ecosystem: Environmental > Aquatic > Freshwater > Lake | place: Tanzania: Lake...
TTCGGGTTTCCGTACGGCATTGCCAATGCATCTGGACAAGTTTGCCTTGATGAAGCCGCAGCCATTCTTGACCAGGCGTGGAAAGCGGGGTTTCGCGTGCTCGATACCGCCATCTCCTACGGTGAAAGTGAGCAACGGTTAGGTATGATGGGGGTCGGCGGATGGCAGGTTGTGTCGAAATTGCCGGGACTGCCCGAGCCCGGTGTCGCGATCGGTGGCTTGGTGCGGGAATGGGTGGCCGGATCGCTGCGGAGGCTGAGGATTCCAAGGTTGGCCGGGGTGCTCCTTCATCGCCCTCAACAGCTATTGAGCTCTCATGGAGAAGACCTCTACTACGTCCTTGCTGGTCTCGTGCAGGAGGGCGTAGTTGAAAAAATCGGGGTGTCCATTTACGATCCCGCCGAACTTGACGCACTCTGTACGAGATTTCGCTTCGATCTCGTTCAATCTCCGTTCAACGTATTCGACCAACGGCTTCTTAAGTCAGGCTGGCTCCGTCGGATGCACGACGCTGGGATTGAGGTGCACACACGGTCGGCGTTTTTACAGGGACTGCTTTTGATGACACCCTCCAGTCGGCCCAAACAATTCGACCGCTGGCGTTCGCTGTGGGACGAATGGGATCGGTGGCTCGAGGAGCAGGGCCTGACCCCACTGCAAGCCTGTTTAGGCTTTGTCTTGTCGCATTCGGAGATAGACTGTGTGGTTGTCGGTGTTGATAACGTGCGGCAGTTGCAGGACATTGTCCGCGCTACCAGCACCAAGCCGGTGTCGGTCCCATCCTCACTGGCGACGGACGAAGCGGAGCTTATTCATCCATCACTGTGGGCTAAGGCATGACTGCAGAACAGCGATGCGCCATTGAAATTATCGCGGAACTGGGCCAGGGGTTCGAGGGCCGAGCGGATCAGGCGCGGCTGCTTCTGCGGGCCGCCGCCGCCGCGGGCGCCGATGCGGCGAAGTTTCAACTCGTGTACGCCGACGAGCTGGCCACCCCCGATTACAAGTACTACGGCTTCTTCGGGTCGCTCGAAATGCCGGACGCGATCTGGCGTGGGCTGTCGCAATATGCACGAGAACTCGGTGTAGGCTTGTATTTCGACGTGTTCGGGCCTCGGAGCCTGGCGCTCGCCGAGCAGGTCGGTGCCACTGGACTCAAGGTCCACGGGACGGATATCGCTAACGTCGACTTGCTCAATTGCATCGCGCGAAGCACCATCCAAAAAATCTTGCTCGGTGCAGGAGGGGCATTCGCCGAAGAGATCGATCAGGCGGTCAACCTGTTGGCCGGGAAGGACGTTGTCGTTCTCCTTGGGTTCCAGAGCTACCCCACCCCGACAGAATCCAATCAGATTGCGCGCGTGAAGCGTCTAGCCGAAATATACGCGATCCGTGGCAGGGGCCTTCTGCTGGGATTTGCCGATCACGCGTTGCCGGAGAGCCCCCTACGGATGGCCCTGGCGGCGACGGCTCTCGGATCCGGTGCCATGGTATTTGAGAAGCACTTGACGCTGGGAGAAATCATGAAAATGGAAGATTATGAGGCCGCACTCAACCCGGATCGTTTCGCGGAGTTTGTCCGGACACTTCGGGAATGCGCGTCGGCTTATGGGGAGGTTGCCTCTGTGCCAGATTTTGGGATGAGCGAGGCCGAACGGAGTTACCGGCTCATGATTCGGCGCCACGTGATTGCCAGGCGGGCGCTGGCTGCAGGCACTCGAATTGAGCCGTCAGATGTGGTGCTAAAACGCAGCGCCGCTGCCGCCCCGTTGACCGATTTGGCGCAGGTCTATGGTGCAACGACAACGCGGGCCATCGCGGTGAATCACCCCTTCGTTGCCAGCGATATCTCGAAGCCTGGTGATACGTATGAATCGTAAACTTGTTGCCGCATTGGCCTGCCGCAACAACGGCTCTCGTTTATATGGCAAGCCGATGCAGACGCTTGTCGGAGAAATCACAATCCTCGACCAAATTATCACCGCCATTAAGCGATTTTCTATTGTCGAGGATATCGTGCTTGGCATTTCCGAGGGCGATGCCAATGCTCCGTTTGTTGAGATGGCCCATAAGCACCAGATTGGTTATATTTATGGTGATCCGAGTGATGTATTGAAACGTCTGGTTCAATGTGGGCGTGCCGGAAGGGCAACGGACGTATTCAGGGTGACGACCGAGTGTCCATGGTTCGCGTATGACATGCTGGAGGCTGTGTGGCGAAGACATGTTGAACATGGGAACGATATTACGGTTTCGGATCGATTGCCGGAAGGGCTTCATTTTGAAATCTACACACAGGAAGCGCTTGAGCGGTCGCACGCAAAAGGCAGTGCTGCTGATCGATCGGAATTCTGCTCCAACTACGCCAGAACTCATCCGGGTGCATTCAAGATCGAAGTCGAATTGCCTGCCCGGGATCTCCAGCGATTGGATCTTCGGGTGACGGTGGATTATCCGGAAGACCTCATTGTGTGTCGTGAGATTGCCAAGGCTCACCCGGATTCCATGCCGCTCGTCTCCGTGCGGGAGATCGTAACGTTTCTTGATTCGAGGCCGGACCTCAGGGGGCTCGTTGCGCCGTTTGTGGTGCCGGAACCGCTCTGGCACTGCGGCTAAGCTTTCGCGATGGGCATGAAAAAGATTACGCAGTTTGCACGCTCTCGGGAGTTTTCCCGACAGATTCAGATGCTCATTCCCGGTGGGGCGCACACCTATTCGAAGGGGGACGATCAATTTCCCGTCAATGTGCCCGGGGCGATCACTCATGGAAAAGGCGCGCACGTCTGGGATCTAGACGGTAACGAATACATCGATTGCAGCATGGGGTTGACGTCCGTGTGCATCGGTCACGGATACGAGCCTGTGGCGAAAGCAGTCAGCGACGCCGCCTACCGCGGAACCAACTTCCAGCGTCCCTCGGCAATCGAGCTGGATGCGGCGAAACTATTCCTGGAGACGGTCGAATCGGGGGACATGGTCAAATTTGCCAAGAACGGTTCGACGGTGACCACGGCGGCCGTGAAACTGGCCCGTGCTTATACCGGCAGGAATCGGGTGGCCATTGCTCGGGAGCACAACTTCTTCAGCTACGACGATTGGTTCATCGTCACCACGCCCTGCGACCGTGGCATTCCGGATCAAGTGCGGGGCATGACGGTCGGATTCAGTTACAACGATCTCGCCTCGGTGGAGGCGTTGTTCGCGCGGAAGGATCACGACATCGCGTGCCTGATCATGGAGCCCGTGAAGTTCGACCCGCCCCGGGACAACTTTCTCCAGAAAGTGGCGGCCCTCTGCAAGGAGCAGAACGTCGTGTTCATACTCGATGAGATGATCTGCGGGTTTAAGTGGAGCCTGAAAGGGGCGCAAGATTATTTTGGAGTCAAGCCCGATCTCGCTACGTGGGGGAAAGGTATTGCCAACGGTTTTTCCGCCTGCGCGCTCACCGGCCGTGCGGAGATCATGGAACTGGGAGGCATTCGCCGGGAGGGGGAAGACAAGCTGTTTCTCATCTCCACGACTCATGGGGCTGAAACGACTGGGTTAACCGCGATGATGGCCACAATCGATGAGTTCAAAAGACATGGCATGATTGAAAGCAATTGGAAGCGGGGAGAGTGTCTTCGACAGACCATCGAGCGGATCATTCGACAGCATGAACTGGAGAAATACTTGCAGGTCATCGGGTATTCCTGTTTGCTCGCGTTGGTCTGTCGCAATACGGCCGGGATGCCCGACGATGCCTATCGCACGTTGATGATGCAGGAGATGATCGCACGCGGTGTCCTATTTCAGGGATTGTTCTATACGACGTGGTCACATTGGGAGTCCGAGTTGAACCGTATCACCGCGGCATTCGACGAGTCTAGCGCCGTGTATTCCGCTGCCATCAAGGCGGGGACCTGCGATGGATTGTTGTATGGGAGACCGGCCAAACCCGTATTTCGAAGGAAGATTTAGAGCGCCGGTCGCGGGTCAGGTCAGCATCAAGGTCAGGACTTTCGGTCCAGCGGGCGGACACAATGAAAGTTGTCTTTCGAACTGATGCGTCGAGGAAAATTGGTCAGGGTCATGTGAGGCGGACGTTGACTCTTGCAAATGCCTTGCGAAGTAGAGGCGCAGTGCCATCATTTGTTTGTCGAGATCACGAAGCACACCTATGCGACCTGATAGCAAAAACAGGATTTGCCGTGATGCGACTGCACGCACCGAGGCTGGGCTGCCGATCGGATACCGCCTCAAATCATAGTTCGTGGCTCGGAGCCTCATGGGAAGAAGATGTTGAGGAGACACGCGGAGCGATCAAGGCACATTGTGGTAGACCAGACTGGTTGGTTGTTGACCACTATGCGATCGACTATCGCTGGGAACGCGCACTTCGTGAGTCAGTTGGACGTATTATGGTGATAGACGATCTTGCGGATCGGGCTCATCACTGTGATTTGCTGCTTGACCAGAATCTAGTCGGCGAAATGGATACTCGGTATGTGGATCGAGTGCCTCTAGCGTGTGGGTTGCTGTTGGGGCCAGAGTATGCGTTGCTGGATCCTGCCTATGCAGAATTGCGGGATCGTGCTTCTCTAAAGGACAAATCGGTGAGACGCATCTTGATTTTCTTCGGCGGGGTCGATAACCGTAACCTGACTGGGCGCGCGTTAGAGGCCGTACTCAAATTGAAACGGCAAAAAATTGAGATAGACGTGGTGGCTGCTGGCAATGGTTTTCACTACCAGTCACTTCGGAACCAAGTCGAAGGGCACTCCAACGTTCGCCTCCATAGGAACCTTCCGACGCTGGCGCCATTGATGGCCCAGGCAGATTTGGCCATTGGGGCCGGAGGCTCTACAAGTTGGGAGCGTCTTTGTATGGGGCTTCCTACGCTTGTGGTTACTGTTGCGGAAAATCAACTGGAGGTCGCGCATGAGTTGAATCAGAGGAGGCTGATCAGATGGCTCGGCGGCGTTTCGTCAGCTACCGTAGAGAGATTTCGAACGGAAGTCTTGGGGTTCATCAACGGCGAATCGGGCTGGATTGATCGACAACACATGGAGGCAATTGTCGATGGACGGGGTGCCAGTCGGGTATGTGAAGCGATGCACTCACGCGTGATGGCGGGGATTGCATGTTCCTAAGACCGATGTCGGCTAGCGATTTGGAAATAATTCTGCCATGGCGGAATGACCCTGCGGTTCGCAAGAACATGTATACCCATCATATCATCCAGTGGGAAGAACATCGGGTATGGTTTGAACGAGCAAGCAAGGACATCACGCGGCAAGACTTGGTCTACTGCGCAGACGATCGCCCGTGCGGCGTAGTGTGCTTTACTCAGTTGAGCAGCCTCTCGCGCAGTGGATTTTGGGGATTCTATTCTGATCCGGATGCTCCTTCTGTGACAGGAATTGCAATGGAGTACCTTGCGCTCAACATGGCGTTTTTCGAATTGAACCTCCATAAGCTGAATTGCGAAGTTCTCGATATCAACCCTGCGGTGATCAATATGCATAAGAAGGTTGGTTTCACCATCGAGGGCACGTTTCGAGAGGACCATTTTAACGGGGAACGCTACTGCGACATTGTCCGTTTCGGCATGCTAGCTCACGAATGGATCGATAGTCACCGAGCGAAGCTCGAACAACGGATGAGAAAATTTCAGAAGTAACATAACGTGCTGAGTAGCGGGGCAGTTACCGTGGTTCGATGATGATAGGGATCCCGATTGCCGCGCTCATTGCCGCGTATTTTTGACCAGAAATGGGCCGGATGTTTGTCGGATCATCTCATAGGGATGTTACCAATGCAGCTTGAATTTATCAGTAACACAGGCCTGTATCTTGAACATGCTGGCATGGTTATCGGGATGGATTTGTGGTTTACGCAAGGGGCGTTCGAAGGCAGCTGGTTTCACTATCCCCCGCTACGGCGCACGAAATTTTCAATCAAGGATTGCCAATACATCTATATCTCACACATTCATCCGGACCATTGCGATTTGAAGGCGCTCAGTGAAGCGTCTCGGAAAGTCATGTTCATAGTTCCGAATTACTTTAAACAGTTGCTTGAGCGGAAGCTGCGGGCCTTTGGGTTCAAACGTGTCATCTCTTTGGCGCCAGAGCAGCAGGTGACGCTGGATTGCGGTGCGCGTGTGACACTCTTCGGGCAATTCGTCAACAATCTCTATGCCAAGGCTGATTTCGGCAATTTAATTGATAGTGCAATCCTGGTGGAATGGGATGGGAAAGTCATCCTCAATTGTAATGACAATTATCTTGACGAACAGTCTGCTCGGGCGATAGTGGAACGGTATCCTGCCATAGATCTGGCACTGATGCCGCACTCGGCGTCCGGACCATATCCGGCGAGTTTTAGGAACCTGACGACAGCAGAAAAGGTTTCTGAGGCTCTACGGCTTCAGCGGCAATATATTGCCCATTTCGTGCAGATGACTGGGATCATTAAGCCGCGTTTGGTGGTGCCCATGGCGGCGGAGTATGCGATTGTCGGACGAATGTACGAAAAAAACCCTCATATCGGACTGGCTTCAGCTCATGATGCAGTCAACGCCGTATATGAAGGCATGGCCAAGAGCGGTGGGAAGACCCGTGCGATCCATCTCGATTGCGGCACCATATTGAACCTCGATACAACAGAGGTCAGCGGCTTACCCGTGCGCCAGTCTGCTATGACGGCATTGATGGAGTTCGCAACAGACCTGAAAGATATCCCCTACTCCTACGACTGGGAAACTGCCTGCACCAATGTGGCGGAGTTCGATGCCTTAATGCAAAAGGCCAGGCAGCACATATGGAATGTGCAGACCCGGTTGAATTGGAAGCGTGACTATAACGTCTATCTCTCAGTAGATGAAGAGTTGGGGTATGCATTCAATTTTTCAGAGATGGGCTACACCAAGCTAGATGGGTACCCGGAAAAGAAAATCGCGCCTTTCCTTGAGTGCTTCTTGTCGCGCCAGTTGCTATACAGCATTCTCACGCGCCGGTCGCATTGGAACAATGCTGAAGGGGGGTTGCACATCGATTTCAACCGCGACCCCAATGAGTACGTGCCAGAAGTGTTCGTGTTGCTCTCTTTTTTGCACGTTCCAGTGCAGGCTTAATCCAGATTCCAGCAGGAGAGGTATTCATGCATTCCTACACTATTAGCCGAGATCACCATTATAAGGAGAAGATGGAAGCGCACTTGCGGACCATCGCCGCTCAAGCCTCGCTATCGTCGATCGCCAACGGGTTTGCCAAGTACGCCAGACGACGAGAAATCACGCGATTTCTTGCACGGTACGAGTTGTTCAAGATGGTTGAGAGGATTCAGGGATGCATTGTGGAGTGCGGCGTGTTCGCGGGGCAAGGGCTTATGAGCTGGGCGCAGATGTCAGCGATTCTCGAACCGGTGGGGGGCACCTTTCGTCATGTCTACGGATTCGACACCTTCGATGGCTTTCCGGAGGTGTATGAGAAAGACATTAAGGGCAGTATTGATTTGGAATGGAAGGCGGGTGATCTGAAGTGTGACAGCTACGCCGATTTGCAGTCTTGCATCGAATTGTTCGACTTGAATCGGTTCCTGCCTCAATTTCCAAAAATAACACTAATTAAAGGTAATTTCATCGAAACCGCTCAAACGTTTCTAGAGAAGAACCCCCACGTGCTGGTGTCCATTTTGTACATTGATTTTGATCTGTATGAACCGACCAAAAAAAGTCTGGAATTGTTTCTGCCCAGGATGGGCAAGGGGGCAGTGATCGCGTTCGATGAGATCAATCATCCATTGTGGCCTGGAGAAACGTTGGCACTGCTTGAGTCTCTAAATATACGCGATCTGAAAATTCAAAAATTTCCGTTCGAAATCAACATGTCTTATATTGTGCTGTAAGAACTGCGATGACTGCACACCCCACGGATAACAAATTCGAGTCCCAGTGGGATGACACGTGGGCTCACCTTGAAGCACAACCGTGGTATCCCGACGAACAGTTCGTGCGATTCCTCGCCCGCTATATAGCTCGGAGGTTGGGCTTCGGTCGGGAAGATGTGCGGTATGTGACACAAGTTCGCCCAATTGGCCTCGATCTCGGTTGCGGTAAGGGGCGACATGTTGTCACGATGGCTGAGCTTGGGATTAATGCTCATGGGGTCGATCTGTCGAACGTTGCGGTTGAATTTGCCCGGCGATGGTTGGCATCGAGAAATCTGCGGGGTGAGATCAAGCAAGGTTCGATTGACGCCATTCCGTATCCCGACGGCACATTTGATTTTGTGCTGTGCCATGGGGTGCTTGACCACGCGCTCACCGAGGTCCGTCGGCGAGGAATTGGGGAAGTGGCCCGGGTGTTGAAGCCAAAGGGAATATTCTTTTTCAGCGTGATTACCACAGATGATAGTGCCCTTGGGGAAGGGCGATTGATAGAAGATGATACGTGGATTCTGCCGGAAGGATTCGAGAAAGGTATTCCGCAGGCGTTCTTCAGCCGAGAGCGGCTGCTCCGTGAATTCTCTTTGTTCGATCTTGATACCATCGTGCAGTCTTCGGCGCTGTCCTTGGTCGGGCGCAGCCTGATCGGAAGTGACAAGCATTACAGCCGCGATGATCGCTACTATGTTGTGGCTCGCAAAAAATGATACGAGCCATGACCGCACGTTTTGAAACCGCCATTCATAAAGCATGAGATTGGTGGGGCAGGAAACGGTAATCGCGCGGGAAGCTTTGATGCAATGCTGATCGGTGCGAGCGCGTGTATATAGGTTAGTACGATGACGGAACTCTCAATCGCAGGGCGGGTAATCGGTCCAAATCACCCTCCCTACATCGTCGCAGAGATGTCAGCGAACCACAATGGTATGTTGTCCCGGGCCTTACAGATTATTGCGGCTGCCCATGCAGCGGGGGCTGATGCGGTCAAATTGCAAACGTATACTGCAGACACCATGACATTGAAGATCGATCATCCTCGGTTTCTGGTTAAGGGAAACAATCCTTGGGATGGGGTGTATCTCTACGACCTATATCGGGAGGCGATGACGCCGTGGGAGTGGCATGAAGAATTATTCGCCTATGGCCGCAAGCTAGGCATTACCGTCTTCAGCTCGCCGTTCGACGGTTCTGCCGTTGAGTTGCTGGAATCGCTAGATGCTCCGGCATACAAAATCGCTTCTTTTGAGCTTGTCGACCTCGACCTCATCCGACATTGTGCGTCGACGGGGAAGCCACTCATTATTTCCACAGGCATGGCTTCGGTCGAAGAAGTTTCAGACGCCGTCATGGCTGCACGAGAAGCCAAGGTGCAGGGATTGATCCTTCTAAAGTGTACCAGCGCGTACCCGGCACCACCGGAAATGATAAACTTACAGACCCTCCCGGATTTGGCAAAGAGATTCTGCGTGTTGGCTGGGCTTTCCGACCATACTTTGGGTACAGGAGTTTCCGTCGCAGCAACGGCCTTGGGAGCAGTCTTGATCGAAAAACATTTCACATTGGCACGTGCCGATGGCGGCGTAGATTCCTCGTTTTCACTCGAGCCGGCGGAGTTGGCACAACTGGTGTCGGCTACGCGCATGGCGCATGCGGCGCTCGGAAAGGTCAGTTATGTTCAGGAGGATCTCGAAAACAGCTTTAAACGATACAGGAGATCACTGTTCTTTGTCCGCGATCTTCCCGCGGGGTCTTGTGTGGGCAACCAGGATATTCAGGCGTTGCGTCCCGGCGACGGACTGCCTCCGAAGAATCGACCGGACGTGATCGGCCGCACCGTGAAGCAGTCTGTCTGTCGTGGAACTCCGGTATCATGGGATGTCTTGGCGTGAGCGCTGCGTGAACCGGTTGACCACTGATTGGAAAAATGTTCTTGCCATCACATTTGCTCACGGATTTCTGCGGCCACTTGTTCCAGAGGACGTTCACCAGAAATATGTCCAAGGATTGAATGATCCGGATGTCAACGAATATCTCGTGTCAGTGCGGGAGCAGATTCAAACCGCAGAGACGGTGCAGGCCTTTGTCAGGGACAACTGGACTTCACCGGACGCTGTGTTGTTCGGTATCTGGGTGGATGGGATCAAGCTACATTGTGGTACGGTGCGGTTGCATCAGATCAATCGCAATCTTGGCACAGCGGTTCTTGGAATTTGCATTTTCGACAAGCATGTCTGGGGAGGGGCAGTGGGCTCAGGCGCGATTGATGCCGTTACCCAGTGGGCATTTGGGCATTTGAATTTGGACACGATTAAAGCCGGGGCCTATCTGCAGAACGTGGCTTCTTGGAAGGCTTTTGAAAAAGCTGGATATACCGTAGTTGAAGATATCGCCGGCCGATATACCCTCAATGGCAAGGCGGCTGTGGTACGCTGGATGGTCGCTCGCCGCCTAAATTCGATCATAGTGTCTTCCCAAGGGAGTAGTGCCGCAGCAACTCCCATATTGCACACAGGTCAGATCTATGCGTTCTTTGATCGTGGTATCAGGTCCGTGGAGAGTTGGCTTAACGGGAGAGTCGTTACAATTGGAGAATTTAACGAAGCTATCGTCGCGAAGCGGCTGGTACAGCGGATTACGGAAATTACTCTGAACCCTTTCGTGGCGATTCTAGCGAAGGACGCTAGTATTGTCAGCCACTTCATCGACGGAGTTTCTGGAGGTCACAAGGTTGACTGCGGAGGACTTAAGATCTGTCCGGTTACAGGTGAGGTGACGCTCTCTCTTCGCTTGTTTGTTCGAGAGTTGGGGAGATTCCTGCAACATTGGGGCTTGACGTTGGGCGCTATTCTTAGTGGGTTCTGGCCGCAGCATCGCCGAGGCAATCTCCCGGCTACTCTCGTATTCGGCATAGGCATTGAAAGTCTGTTCTATCAGGGGAATGACGCTCGCTTTGTGAAATATTGTCGCGAAGGGCCCATTGTTCCCCTCTCTGCCGCACAACGGCTCATTGTCCAATGTGTGGTTCGGAAAGGTGCCGCATCAGATGCGAGGGTTGCATACGCGCGATTCCCGCTGCATGCTCTTCTCCGAGATACCGCGTTTGGATTTGCTGCATCTATGGTATTGCTATGGCGGCATGTTCAGAGTGTCTGGATTTTTCTCCGCGCAGTCGTCACGTTTCCGCTGCTGGTACTGCTGGGACGTGATATTGCCTATGCCGCTGCAGTCAGGGCACTTGATACCCATCGCATGATCGAGGCCGTTGTTCTTACGAATTCGGTTTATCTGTCACAGCCTTTATGGATGCGAGGCCCATCAGCTCGTAGTTTTCAGGTCCACATGGTGTGGTATTCCCAAAATGTCAAACCTCTCGTCTACGCCCGTCCTCGACCGCATGGCGCCGACTATGGTGACGAGCCACGGTGTCGTCATATCAATGTCGATGAAATGTGGGCATGGACCCAGGGATTCAATCAATGGCTTAGGGATCTTGGATTTGCCGGGCCTATTCATGTGGGGGAGCCTATCTTGTTTTACTTGCCTGAAGTGGTTGCATCTCGTAAGAAGAGCAATAGGATTATCCGAGTGGCGGTGTGCGATGTCACCCCCTTGCAGGATGATGTGGCACTGAGAATCGGTCTGGCAGAAAATTACTACAATGGACCGAACATGATGAGCTTCATTGAAGACATTCGTTGGGTTGGCGGCGAGCTTGAGAAACACACTGGGAAGCGAGTGGTCGTATCGCTCAAGCACAAGCGCAACTATAACCGAGAAACTCACAGCGCGGAGTACATTCAGTACATCGCCGAGTTATCCAAGCCGGGGGGGGGCATCGATTTGATCCCATTCGGGGCCAACCTGTACTCGTTCTTGTCGGAGAGCGATTTGGTCATTGTGCCCCCCTATTCATCTCCTACCTTTATTGCTAGCAGAATCGGAGTGCCAGCTGTCTACTTTGATCCCACGGAGACGCTCGTTCCCACATTCGAGCCTGCACCGTTCGTCACGTTCGCGTCAGGTCGAGCTGAACTGCTCCGAGCTGCGTTGGCTGCGATCAGCACGCCAAGTGTTCAAGGCATCTGCTCCGGGAGCTAAAGCAAGGCCGGACGGGTTCCTGTCAATACTGCGCCATCTGGAAATGACGAGAACTATCACCATAAATGGTCGAGTTATAGGATCGGGATATCCGACATTTCTTGTTGCCGAAGTGGCTCAGGCTCACGATGGGTCTCTCGGACTCGCCCATGCGTTTGTCGACGCTGCGGCAGAAGCAGGAGCTGACGCCGTTAAGTTTCAGACTCATCTTGCCGCGGCGGAGTCTTCCCGTCAGGATCAATTTCGGATCAAGTTCAGCCAGCAGGATCAGACTCGGTATGACTATTGGAAACGTATGGAGTTTACGGCAGAACAGTGGCAGGGATTGGCTCGTCATGCGGAAGAACGCAAGCTCGTGTTTCTGAGTTCCGCGTTTTCCTCCGCCGCAGTCCGCCTTCTGGGCAGCATCGGGATGCCCGCCTGGAAAATCGCCAGTGGCGAAATTGTGTCACGCCCGTTGTTGCAGGAATTGGTTGCCACCGGAAAGCCACTGATCGTTTCGACGGGGATGAGTCCCTGGAGCGAGATTGAAGACACAGTTCGGCTTCTCAGAGACTGGAAGGCTCCGTTTGGTCTTCTCCAGTGCACGAGCCGGTATCCTACGCCTCTGGAGAATGTGGGCCTGAACGTCATCGGCGAGATGCGCGCGCGCTTTGGGTGTCCCGTGGGGTTATCAGATCACTCTGGGACCGTCTATCCAGCACTGGCTGCGATGGCACGTGGTTGTGAGATTCTGGAATTGCATCTTACCTTGGATCGGCGCATGTTCGGCCCCGACGTGAGTTCGTCGCTGACCGTTGAAGAGTTCAAGTTGGTTGCCATGGCGCGCAGCGCCTTTGCCCTCATGGATATGCATCCGGTTGACAAGAACGACACGGCAGAGGAACTGGCGGATATGCGGAAGCTGTTTATGCGGAGTGTGGCCCCGACACGGGATCTTCATGCCGGCACGGTCTTGACGGTCGACATGCTGTGCGCCAAAAAACCCGGAACCGGAATCCCGGCAGATCAGATCGATTCGCTGGTCGGTCGACGCCTGAGACGGCTGGTGCGTTCAGACGACCTTTTCTCAGAGGAGGACTTCAGTGACATCTAGAACCAACGGTCGGCGAAAGGTGTGTGTGGTTGTCAATAGCCGGGCCAATTACGGTCGAATTAAATCGGTGCTTCAGGCAATGAGAGACCATGAGCGATTGGAATTGCAGCTCATCGTGGGAGCCTCTGCATTGTTACACCGGTTCGGAAACGTCATTGAAGTCATGCGTGCCGACGGGTTTGTTCCTAATGCCACGGTCTACATGATTGTCGAGGGCGAGACTCCCACCACGATGGCGAAATCCACCGGGATGGCGATCATCGAATTGGCAACTCAATTTGAGAACCTTCGCCCCGATGTGGTGCTGACCGTTGCGGATCGGTTTGAAACGATGGCGACAGCAGTTGCGGCCTCCTATATGAATATTCCTCTGGCTCATACGCAAGGTGGCGAAATCACCGGATCGATCGACGAGAGTGTTCGACATGCTGTCACGAAATTGGCCCATATACATTTCCCCGCGACGCAACTGTCGTATGAGCGATTGGTGCGCATGGGAGAGGAGCCCGCGCGCATCAGGTTGACCGGGTGTCCCTCAATTGATGCCATCAGTCAAATCGATCTCACGCTCCCGCCCGACTTGTTTCGCCGATACGGTGGAGTGGGCGCTGACATCGATCCAGCACACGGCTATCTCGTGGTGTTACAGCATCCTGTGACGACGGAGTATGGGCATGGTCTGAAACAGATCAACGAGACCTTGACTGCCATCAAGAAATTAAGACGTCAAACAGTTTGGCTCTGGCCAAATGTCGACGCCGGATCGGACGACATATCGAAGGGACTGCGGATGTTTCGAGAGCGGGAACAACCGAACTATGTTCACTTCTTCAGGAATTTTTCCGTTGAAGACTATGCCCGCCTGATCTCGAATTGCGAGTGTCTCGTCGGCAATTCTTCCAGTGGCCTTCGCGAGGGTGTTTTTCTGGGTACGCCTGTGGTAAACATTGGGACGAGGCAGCAAGGACGAGAACGGGGGCCAAATGTGCTGGATGCAGCCTGTGACGCGGCTGATATTATCGATAAGATAGAACGGCAACTGGCACATGGGCGGTATCCGTCGAGCGCGCTCTACGGCGACGGGCGAGCAGGAGAACGGATTGCCGAGGTTTTGGCCACCATGCCGCTCGACCGCTTGCAGAAACGGCTCACCTACTAAAGAATATGGATCAATCCGGGTCCTCCAGGCCTCTGCTCCTCGCATTGCTTCACCATGATTATGCCGCAAGAGATTTTCTTGAGAGCGGCACGTTGAGTCATCTCTCGAGACAGTTCGACCTCTGGTTTATTGTCACGAAGGATCTGAAGTTTGATGTGACGACCTTGGGGCGGATTGCTGGGCACCACTCCATGAGTTGGACCCGCATGCGTTTATGGGAAATGGCGTTTGGGTTGACGCATCTTCGAAGCCTCGATCCATTAATCAAGACGCAAGACAATCGCTATCGGGTATTCCAGCGAGGGACTTCAAGATCGGTTAAATGGGCTGTCTTCAAGTTGCATGCATGGAGGTTGGGGAGCCCTGTGATCTGGTTGCTGAAAAAAATACTGTGTGCAACCGTGCCGGATTTTGTTCAGGTGCCGGTCAAGCCTTCGGTTGCTTTGTTGCCAACCGGAATAAAGGACCCGACATGGGATGACACAGTGTCCTATTGTAAGCGTCGCGGGATACCTTCGCTGACTGTGACGATCAATTGGGACAACATTGCACATAAGGTATTTCTTCAAGAGCCTGACCAATTGGGTGTTTGGGGCGAACAAGGCTATCTATTTGCCAGACTATTCCAACGAATCCCCGTCAAGAATATTGTGACCATTGGAATGCCTCGCTTCGAAGCGTACCGCAGCGCCAGAATCTCCAAGTTGGAGGCGAAGCGAAAGATGGGGCTGCCTGAGAAGAGTCGAGTTATTCTCTTTGCAGGGTCCGGCGTGGCCTTTGATGAAGTTTCCCTGGTTGAGAAGTTTGAGCAGGCTGTGACCGCGGCAGATTTGCCGGCGGACTTGTACATGCTCTATAAGCCTCATCCATTGCGACATCCGCGTGCGGGCGAACCTGCTCTCCGGCCGGAGCATTACCGTTGTGTCAAGGTGGTTGCGACAACCGGATTGACCCCACTGGCTGACTATCCGATCCTTCTCCAGGCTTGCGATGGACTTATCACGCCGATGTCTACGATGTTGCTTGAGGGTGCGCTCATGGGCCTTCCTTCAATGGGGCTTGTATATGATAGTTCGGCCCACGGAGATTATTCTTGGCGGAATGTCCTGGACAATAATCACTTGCATCCGGTCGTGAATAGCTCGTGGCATACGCTGTGCACAAGCCTGGATGATTTTTTACCGGCTGTGCATAGGTTGCTCAGCTTGATGGGCAGACCGGAAGTAAGTGCGGCAGCCCAGAGCACGGTGAAGTTCATCCTGCACGACGACGACCGACCTTACGCGATTCGACTGGGAGAAGCGCTGTCGGAACTTGCAGGCAAGAATTGCTCAGAGGTTGGACGAGGGTAGATAAGGTTGTTCATGAGTCTTGCATCACTGGTGCTTGATCGAGTTCGCGGTTATGTAGAGGAAAGGTTTCTCTTTCCTTCATGTCCTGGCAGCAAGGAGCTGCCGGCTGCGCCGGCCGGCATTCAAGCCAGCCCGGTCCGGCTTTTCGATGATCTCAGGCGGGACGGAATGCTGATTTTCCCCCGCTATTTGGAGTCCGCCGAGGTCAATATGGTCATGAGCGCGGCTGAAGAGGCGTACGGAGGCCGGCGGCGCGATATCATCACCAGCGACTCGGCCGGCTCGGCCTACCGGTACATCAACAATCCGCTTCGTCTCACGCAGGGGATTCTCTCGCTGGCATGTGATCCGTTCCTGATTGGACTGATCGAGTTGTATTTCCAATGCGATGTATTTCTGGCCGACGTGGATATGCGGCGCGTCCTGCCGGTGACAATGGAGGAGTTTACAGGCCTATCACCCCAAAATGCTCAGGGGTATTCATCTTCCCATTGGCACTATGATATGCGGGGACGACAGGTAAAGGTCATGGTGTATCTCACGGATGTTGGGGAGGGCGATCAAAATTTCGCGTTCTGTCCTAGGACGCACCAATCCGGCTCCGATGTGCCTCGTTCCAGGACAGACTATCAGAAAAGCCGCTTTCCGGAGGGATGGCCTGAAACTCACGGATACCGTGTTGTGGAGTGCTATGGGCAGGCCGGGGCAGTGATGATGTTCGATACGAATGGGATTCACCGGCTGCGGCGAACCAAACGGAGCCAGAGGGATTCAGTGACGTTCTATTACACGCCCGGGCAGGCGCTCAGGCCGCTTGACTATAATCCCATGGATCTTGCTGTCATCCCTGCAGGCATGCAACGCTTGTTCGGAGGAACTCGCAAATGAACCCTTTGACCAGCGGATCTGAATCGGCGGTTGCGGATCATCTTGCGTTCCTGCGGGAGCGTATTTTCCAGACGGAGACGAAGTGGCCCCATTTCACGCGGTTACTTGATGACGTGAAAACATTGGCTGCCGAACTCCAGAACGGTGCTGACGTCGTCATCCTGGAGCGTGCTTATGTCTACGGGGGGGACAGCTTATTCGCTCCGATATTTAGCAAACAGAAAGTGACCGTGGTTGACTGCGAGTTGCCAACAACGGCAAGCCAAGGAGGTTATCAAAAATCCTGGACCGATGATCCACGGTGCCTACATATCCGGGCAGACCACCGTGCGTCAATCACGAAAACCGGTCTGGCATCTGAATGTGCCGACCTGCTCCTTGTCCCAAACGTCGTGCACCACGTCGCCGACCAGGAAGCGATGTTTGCCGAGATCAGACGGTTGCTGAAGCCGGGCGGTCGAGGGTACATCTTCGAAGCTTTGTTACGGGAACTGCATCAGGCTCCTGATGACTATGTCCGGTATACTCCATGGGGGTTTGAAACGATGCTGAATCACCACGGGCTTGAATTAACCAAGTGGAGCCCCATTGGCGGCCCTTTTGAAGCCATCACCTATTGTTGGGTCCAGGCTCTGCAATATTTTCCGGAAAACGAGCGACGTGAACGCGAGAGATGGTTTTACCACGAGCATTTTCCCGAGTTGATGCGTCTGAATGCCGAACATACTCAAAACCAGTGTCGAGCGCACACCACCTTTCCTATCGCCTACTCCATTTATTTCCGTTGTCCTGAATGACTGCTGATCAGACCTCTGCTCTCGCCCTGATTCCGGCCCGAGGGGGAAGCAAAGGGGTACCGAACAAGAATCTTCGTCTCATCGGCGGAGTCAGTCTGACGGCGCATGCAATCCGGTGCGCGCGTGAGACGGGCCTGTTTGATCGCATCGTCGTGACTACGGATAGCGATCCAATCGCCGCAGAGGCGGTCAGGGAGGAAGCTGAAATAATACGACGCCCGCCGGAACTGGCCTCAGACACAGCCGATGTGGTCAATGCTGTTGAGCATGCGTTGGATATTTTGGCTTCGCAAGGATTTTCTCCGGCAATCGTGGTGTTGTTAGAGCCGACCAGTCCGCTCAGGACTCCGGTGATGGTGAATCGAGTCCTCAAGGCACTTGGATCAGCCGATGCCGCATTTACCGTATCACCTGTTCCGTTGCGATTTCACCCTGCCAAACAGTTCACGGTAAATCAATCCGGTGAAGCTGCGCCCGCTTGTCCGGACGTGCCACCTCCGGTTCAGCGTCAAGACTTGCAGGCCACGTACATTCGAAATGGAGCGGTCTATGCGTTCCGTCCGTTACTCCTTCGAGCGCACCGTTCAGTCTTGGGGCCGGCGCCGAAAGCTATCCTGTTGGATGAGGTCTTGGTCAATATCGATACCGAGGAAGATCTGCTGGAAGCCGAGCGTCTCTATCGTCAAATGGCGAACAGGAAGTAGCGGGAAGGGAAGGTGCCCGTGAGTGAGAAATCCCTTGAGCGGAGGGGCTGTAGGCAAAAGGGAAGTAGGGGAGGCATATGCCGTTAGCTCAACGAGAGCCGTTGAATCGTGACTTTTCCTGCAATGAGCTGGCCATCCACATCGATGACAGAGATGTGGAACAATTAATTGAGCCGTATGTGATCGAAAAGTTCGCCGCCTCCGATCCAGTCTGGTTGCAGCTTGTGGCTGATAATGCGAAGCAGCAGCGCCGTTTTCGCATCCGACGCCAACTGCTCGGGTGGCTCTCACGATTTCGTCGAACGCAGGCGGGAATTCGTGGGGCCTACTCTCGGATGTGGGCAAGTCTTTCGTTTGAGGAACAGCTGAGGGGAAGCGGCGGTGCAACGTTGTTTGAATGGCGCGGGCGGGGCTTACGTGCCGAATCGGTCGGATACAAGCGGGTGCATTTGTTATTTTTCGTGCGCTTGATCGAACAACTGCGTCCGGCCAATGTGCTTGAAGTGGGCTGTGGAAATGGGTTGAATCTCTTAGTGTTGAGCAGCTGCTTTCCGGAGATCAGGTTTACAGGCGTCGAGCTCACTGCTGGCGGAGTGGGAGCCCTAGAGGCGGTACGGACTCGCGAAATATTCCCACCATCGATTGAGGCATTTTCGCCGATACCACTACATGACAAGGAGGCCTTTCGGCTGATAACTTCAATGCAGGGAAATGCCGCAGCGCTTCCGTTTGCAAACCGATCGTTTGATATGGTTTTTACCAGTCTAGCGCTAGAGCAGATGGAGGAGGTTCGTGAGAAGGCGTTATCAGAAATTGCCAGGGTGGCTCGAAACCATACGGCCATGCTGGAACCATTTCATGAATGGAACGAGATGGGATCACGGCGAGATTATATTCTCGCCAACGATTATTTTGCTGGAAAAATTTCTGACTTGGCTCTGTTCGGGCTCGAACCTGTATATATAACAGCTGATATGCCGGCCAAATTGACATTTCAACCCGGCATGGTGGTGTGTCGAAAAAATCAATCTCCCAGATGAAGCGAGCCATCCCTTCTTGTTCCAATTCGAGTCGCGATCCTCGATGTTCTTGATAGTCAGGGGATGCTAAGCCGTTATGGAGAGGTTTTTTAAACCTTTTGTGTGTGCTACCTGGCTTAGGCCACTGGTTTTTCTTCTGAGAGTCCTGCAGCTTAGACCGCATACAGTTATAGGAACCACGGTGGTTGTCTGCGCGCTCAGCTTTGCCGAGGGTCTCAACATTGGCATGCTGCTGCCATTGCTTTCCCTTATCGGAGTGGAAACAGGGACTCATCCTAATGGTCCGGCGCAAGTGATCAAAAGCTTCTTCGCGACACTGCATATCTCTCTTTCTCTCGGTGCTGTGCTCGCTGTTTTCCTTGTCATCGGACTGATTCACATTGCCTTGCACTCACTGCAACAATATCTGATTGTTCGTTCGGGAGAGGCATTGACCCTATTGATCAGGCAAAGAATTTTTGACGGGATCAGCTTCGCCTCATGGCGGGGGATCTTGTCTAGCCGCGGAGGATATCTCGTTAATGCCGTCATGAGTGAGGCGAGCCGGACAGGTCTGCTCTTCGGCAGTAACATGACGGCTCTCGGCATTGTTATCAGCTTTGGGATCTATGTCGGGATCTCGGCATGGATTTCATGGCCGCTGACGCTGTGGACGGGGCTTCTGTGCATAGCCTCTATACTGGTTCTCAGGAAACTCTTCAGCTCCAGTAGGCGATTTGGCGCGTATACGAGTGCGGCCACGAATCGTTTGCAGGAGGTGTTGAATGAACACGTGGCCGGTGCGAAAGTTATTCGCGCTTTTGGTGCTGGACAATGGAGCCGAACTATCTTCTGCTCAGCAGCGGAGGCTGTTGGTGACTACGCACGCCGAAATCAGCTAAACACCATTCTTGTTCGAACTTTAGTCGAGCCGTTTGGACTCGTAATGGTTTGCCTCCTGATTTATCTGTCCATTACCGTACTGCAGCTTCCTGCTGCAGAATTGATGGTGCTGTTACTCCTTGTTTTTCGTGTGATACCCAGGTTCGTAGTTCTACAGGAGATGTTGCAACGCACTTCAGGGATGTTGCCGGCCTATGAATCTGTATTAGACACCCTCTCTCGTTTGGGGCAGGTTCATGAGGGACGAGGTCAGAAGATTTTCACCGAACTGCAAGGGCCTATTGAGTTGCGGGGGATTACAGTACGACATGACACCAACACGGTTCTCGATGGGGTTAGTTTCGGTGTGCAGCCTCGGACAACGGTTGCCTTGGTGGGACGGTCTGGGGGGGGGAAAACGACTCTTCTCGACATCATGTCTGGTGTCCTAACCCCTGACGACGGAGAGGCTCTCATTAATGGGACCCCGCTCAGCGAGTACGATCTGAACTCCTATCGCCAGCGTATCGGGGTTGTGCCTCAAGAAAGCACATTTTTTCATGATACCATCGAAGCGAATCTGCGCATCGCAAAGCCTGGCGCCACGGAAACAGAGCTGTGGGACGTCTTGGTGGCCGCTCATGCGGACGAGTTTGTACAGGAGAGGCCGGAAGGGCTTGCCGCGATCGTCGGCGATCAAGGTTTGCGGCTCTCGGGCGGCCAACGCCAACGTCTTGCGCTCGCTCGCGCTCTGTTGCGGAATCCGGATATTCTTCTGCTTGATGAGCCAACTTCCGCGATGGATGTTCAGACGGAACTGGCCATTCGCGAAACCCTCAGGCGATTGCGCGGCCAAGTGACCATTGTCCTTGTGACTCACCGCCAGGAGATGGCTGGCGATGCGGATGTCATCTATACCGTGTCCGAAGGAATTGTGAAACCGTTGGAAAGAGTGCCTGGGCACGTAGGCGGAGGCCGCCCAGCGTAGGCAGCGACTCGTGCGGATGATGAAGACCCTGCTTCGCCGTTTCCTTTCCGCGCAACAGATCGCCAGGCTCCGCGTCCTTAGGGATGGCATGCGAAGCGCGGGCGTCTCTTTATGGTTAACTATGTGTCAACTGCTGCCTGAGCGCGTCGTGCTGTTTATCGTCGGCCATACTCGACTCGTCAGGAAAATGGACTATGGACCGGCCGAGATTGTCCTGCAGATCGAATCCGAGGTGGAATACACCACGCGGCTGCATTCCTGCGCGAAGGAGCCCGAAACCATCGAGTGGATTCACCGCTTCTTCCGGGACGGCGATGTGTACTATGACGTTGGCGCGAACGTGGGGGCTTATGCGCTCGTCGCCGCCAAGGCCTTCAAAGGCCGGGTGCGCGTGTTCGCGTTTGAGCCGGGCTTTCCGACGTTCAAGCAGCTCTGCACGAACATCGTTCTCAATGACTGCCAGGAATGCATTAGGCCTCTTCAAGTGGCGTTATCAGATCGAACTGCGCTTCAAGTTTTGAACTACAGTTCCTTACTACCGGGTGGCGCGTTGCATGCGCTTGGTGCGGCGGTTGATTATAAGGGAGAGCGTTTCCAGCCCACGGTGCGACAGTCTGTCCTGGCATTTTCCCTGGACGATCTCATCAAGCAGTTCGATCTTCCGGTTCCCACCCACTGCAAGCTCGATGTGGATGGAACCGAATTAAGCATCCTCAAGGGGGCTGGGAATACCCTCGGTCATGACGCGCTCAAGAGCGTGCTTGTCGAAGTTGTCGAAGGAGACGACCAATCCCGGCAGGTGGTGGCGGCTCTGGAGGGGGCCGGGCTGAAATTTTACTCGAAACACAAATACGTGCACGGCGGAGATACAGGGCCGTCTTCAAGGATCTACAATTACATCTTTCGCCGATAAATTCTCGCTGGGATCCCACGCGACATGGTCATTGCTCTGATTGCAGGACAGGAGGAAGACAAAAAATTTCCTGGTCGGAACACGTTCCCGCTACTAGGCAGACCGATGATGGTTTATCCGATCCTTGCGGCACAGCATGCGGAGGAGGTGGACCGGGTCTTTATCACCACCGATTCTCCTGCAATAGAGCGTGTGGCGGCCGGGCTAGGCGTCGCCACTCTACCGAGAAAGCCGGAGATCCGCGGACCCTCGGTACGTCTGGCCGACGTGGTGGTCGAGGCTGCAACCCAAGCCGCTCTGACCATCGGAGAGATGCCCGAAGCGATCGTGCTGCTGCTGTGCAATGCACCAACCGTCACCGGAGGGATGATCGATCACGGTATCGAAATCCTTCGCCGGGATGCCTCCCTGGATGCCGTGATGTCTGTTTCGAGGCACAATGAGTTTCATCCCTCCTATGCGCTGCGGACGGGTGAGGCCGGGCTTCTGCACCCGTACGCCGCCGAGGGACAATCGGACAAGAAAGACGAGGTGTACTTCCCTGATGCCCTCTTCTGGGCGATCCGACCTCGCTTGCTGTCTGAGGCGCCTGGGGGCTCTGAGCTTTCTGAGTGGATCATGGACTGCTCGAAGCACCGTGTATTTCCGCTTGTCCATGAAGGATATGGCGATGTGGACTACGTCTGGCAAGTACCGGCCATCGAGGAATGGCTTCGACGGCAGGGGTTCTCCCCTGACGCCACGCCCTACCGCCCGCGTGATGCGCGTTCTGCCCCTGCCGCTAGGCCAGCGAGACGACCGGAAGGACGGCGAGCTTTAATTACGACGATTCCATTCGGCAAAGTCAACCGCAAGCCGCTAGACCTGCTCGACGAAGCCGGGATTGAGTACATCATCAATCCCATCGGGCGCCGGCTCCGGCCTGAGGAACTGGCCGATCTGATCAGCGACGTGGATGTCCTGATTGCCGGAACCGAGCCGATTACGGCTGCCGTGCTGGAGCGGGCGAAGCGCCTCCGGCTGATCTCACGCGTCGGCATTGGTCTGGATAGCGTGGACCTGCAGGCGGCCCGTCAGCGGGACATCCTCGTGTCCTATACACCGGATGCGCCAGCACCGGCAGTCGCAGAAATGACGATGGGGCTGATCCTCTCGCTCCTGCGGTCGCTGTCGCAGGCGGACCGGGGCATGCGCGGTGGGGTCTGGCACCGTTTCCTGGGGCGGCGTCTTTCCGAATTGACGGTCGGCGTGATTGGCGTCGGGCGCGTGGGCAAGCGGCTGATCCGACATTTGCAGGGATTCGGTCCTCGAATCATGGCCAACGATCTCGTCCCGGATCGTGAATTCGGGATTACCCACGGGATTCAATGGGCTGAGAAGGACGCCATCTATAAGGAAGCGGACATCGTTTCGCTGCATCTGCCATTGACGCCGCTGACGGGCAACCTGATCACCCGACGGGAGATTGAAATTATGAAGCCCGACGCCGTGCTCATCAATACCTCGCGGGGCGGCATGGTCAATGAACACGACCTGTCGCAGGCCCTGAAACAGGGGAGGCTGGCTGGTGCGGCCCTCGATGTGTTCGGCCAGGAGCCCTATTCGGGCGAACTGGTGACGATCGAGAATTGCCTGCTGACCTGCCATATGGGGTCCATGTCGCGCGACTGCCGGGCGCAGATGGAATTGGAGGCGACCGAGGAAGCCGTGCGATTCTTCAAAGGGGAACCGTTGCGGCTGCTGGTCCACGAGGACGAATATCGCATCCGAAAGGCGGGCCATGCCTGACGTCACGTACAGGAAGCAGGACAGTTTTGCGGGCATCCGTCACCACGGGCAGGTTGGGAACGTGCTGGACCGCATCCGGGCGGTTCCCGGACGGCTGGCGACGTCCGGACTGACTCCCTACCAGCAGAGCCAGGTGCATGCGGCCTGCGACGAGCTTCTCGGCCTCCTTCCGGGAGCCGGCGCGGCTGCGCCGTTTGCTCTGCAATCGTACGTGATCGAGGAAATCAACCGGTTGTCCGACGACGCGCTTCCCCGGTACCTCTTTTATCGCTATCGCTACGAGACGTTCTCCCAGCGCAGGATCCTGGATGATTTCCCTCCCTGCCTGCAGGTTGAGCCGACGTCCATCTGCAACTACCGCTGCGTCTTCTGCTACCAGATCGATGAGGATTTCACCAAGAAGAGCGGCGATCACATGGGGATGATGTCCATGGATACGTTCAAGCGGATCGTCGATGAGGCGGAAGGCCGGTGCGAGGCGATCACCCTCGCCTCCAGGGGGGAACCGCTTATCTGTCAGAAGATCGAGGACATGCTTCGCTATGCGAGCGGAAAGTTCCTGGCGCTCAAGTTGAACACCAACGCCTGGTTTCTTGATGAGGCCAAATGCCACGCCATTCTCCAATCCGACATGAACACGCTGGTGTTCTCCGCCGATGCCGCGTCAGAACCGGCCTACAGTCAATTCCGGGTCGGCGGCACGCTCGACCGCGTCCTGAAAAATGTCAGGCGGTTTCGCGAAATCCAGATCAAACACTATCCGAAATCGAGGACGATCACGAGAGTGTCCGGGGTGCAGGTGCCGGGAACCCCCAATCTGGATCAGATGGAGAAATTCTGGGGCGATCTGGTAGATCAGGTGGCCTTCGTGAAATACAATCCCTGGGAGAACACTTACGAGCAGCCGATCAACGACATCGGAACGCCCTGTTCGGACTTGTGGCGGCGGATGTTCGTCTGGTGGGACGGGATCGTAAATCCCTGCGACGTGGACTATAAATCGACCATGGCTGTCGGGAGGCTGACCGAGAAAAGCCTTGGCGACCTCTGGCGGTCGGATGGCTACCAGCAGCTGCGCGACCGGCATGCCGGACAACAGCGGGCCCAGTGCTCACCCTGCAACCGCTGCACCATGATTTGAAAACTGTTTGTATCACCGTGAACAATCGCATACCATGATCGCCGCATTGCTGTTGGGACGGGAGGGCAGCCTGGGGTTTCCGGGGAAGAACACCGCTCCGGTGCTGGGACGCCCGATGATGGCCTATCCGTTGCTGGCGGCCCGGCATGCTCGCTGCGTGGACGAGGTCTACGTCTCGACGGATTCGCCGCGCATCCGGGAGATCGCCAAGGAGCACGGCGCCGTCCTCATCGACCGTCCGCCGGAGCTGTGCACGACGACCGCGCTGGGCGAAGACGCCTACGTGCACGGATACAGGCACATCCGCGAGATTTTGAAGAAAGACATTGAACTCATGGTGTTGCTCTTTTGCAATGGCGCCACTATTATCCCCGGGACAATCGACAAAGGCATTGAAGTCCTGCGTCGGGACCGGATATTGGACTCGGCGGTGACCGTGTCCCGGTACAACATGTGGAGCCCTCTGCGGGCCCGCAAGGTCGGTCCGGACGGGCTACTGCATCCGTTCGTGCCGTTCGAAACCTTCGGAGACCCGAACACGTTGAATTGTGACCGGGACTCGCAGGGCGACGTCTGGTTCGCCGACATGAGCGTGTCGATCGTCAGGCCGCGCTGCCTGGAGACCATGCATCAGGGCATGCTTCCGCAGAAATGGATGGGGCGACGCATCCATCCGCTGAAGCAATGGGGCGGGCTAGATGTGGACTACGACTGGCAGGTGCCGCAGGTCGAATTCTGGTTGAGGAAACATGGCTTCTCGGAAACAACCACCCCTTACGACCGCTAAGGCAGGGCAACTGGGCGGCAAACGGATTCTCGTCACCGGCGCCGGCTCCGGCATCGGCACGGCGACGGCGGAACTGCTGGCGGCCGAGGGGGCGATCGTTGGAGTGCATTACCATAAGAGAAAAGCCGACGCGCAGAAACTGATTGAGCAAATCAAGGCCAGAGGCGGACGGGCAGAGGGATTCGAGGCCGACCTGCTAAGCAGGGAAGCCCGCGCGAATCTCGTACCAGAGGCGATCGAACGCCTGGGAAGGCTAGACGGGTTGGTGAATAATGCGGGGGCCGTGATCGGCGCGGCGCCGTTCATGGAGTTGGATGAGTCGGCCTGGGAGCAGACGTTCCTGCTCAACGTGGAATCGCCGTTCTTTCTCGCACAGGCGGCATTCAGGCACATGCAGAAAGCAGGCGGGGGCAGGATCGTCAACATCAGCTCGGTGGGTGTCAAGTTCGGAGGATCGCCGCGCACCCTGCACTACTCGGCGGCGAAGGCGGCCCTGGAGGCTGTGACGCTGAGCCTGGCCAAAGCCGGCGCCGCGCACCAGATTCTGGTCAACGCCATCCGGCTTGGTGTGATTGCCACATCGTTGCATGCGGACAAGTCGAAGAAGGAATGGGATGCACGTGTGCAGTTGATCCCGCTTAAGAGGGCCGGTTCGCCCCTGGACATTGCCCGGATGGTCGTGCATCTGCTGTCGTCGGCCGGGGATTTCATCACTGGCCAGGTGATTGCCGTGAGCGGAGGAGAGTAGGGCAGCCGCTATGGATGGACTCAGAGACACCACGCACTTCGAAGTGATCAACAATGTCGAGGTGCCGCTGCTTCCCCACGACCCGGCGCCCAAGAATTTTAAGGTGCTGCTCGTCTACCCAAACTATGCCATGGTCAACCTACTGCCTACCAATATCGGGCTTCTGGCGGCCTGCCTCCGGCGGAACGGATTTGAAGTCGGCTTGTACGATACGACCTTTTACCGAACATCAGAAAAGACGATCGACGAGATTCGCGTGGAGAACCTGCAGGTCCGGAAATTCCACCTCGAAGACTTCGGTGTGCGCTTCAAGCCCGGCGACTACATCGAGGACTTCAAGAAAAAGGTGGCGGAGTTCAAGCCTGATCTCATCGGAGTCTCGTTGGTGGAGGATACCTGGCCGCAGGGGAAACAGCTCATCGAAGCGGTACGCGACTATCCCGCGCCGGTCATCGTCGGCGGCGTGTTCCCCACCCTGGCGCCAGAGATTCCCATTGCGTTCGCGGATGTGGACATGATCTGCGTTGGGGAAGGCGAGTACGCGATCGTGGACCTGGCCACGCGCATGTGGCAGGGGAAGGATTATTCGACGGTCAAGAATCTCTGGGTCAAAAAGGGGGGCGAGGTGGTGAAGAACCCGATGAACCCGCCGATCCCCATGGATGACGTGCCGTTCGGCGACTTCGATTTGTTCGAGAAGGAACGGTTTTTCCGTCCCATGCAGGGCAAGATCATGCGCATGGCGCCAATCGAGACGGATCGCGGCTGTCCATATAAATGCCGGTTTTGTGAAGCGCCGTCGCTGGTGGGGATCTACCGGGAAAACACGGGCCAATATTATTTCCGGCGCCGGTCCTGGGCCAAGGCGAAAGAGGAGATCGAGGAGTACATCCGCAAGTACGAAATCAATTACATCTATTTTAATTCCGAAACCTTCCTGGCCATGGGGGAGAACGAGTTTGACGAGTTCATCGCCATGTACCGGAAGATCAAGTTGCCATTCTGGATGCAGACACGCATTGAGACGCTGACCGAGAAACGCATCCGGGCGCTCGAAGCGGTCAACTGCAACCGGATCTCCATCGGACTGGAGCACGGAAACGAATTCTTCCGCAACAAGATCGTCGGAAAGGGATTCTCAAACGAGCGAATCGTGGAGGTCTTTCAATTGTTTACGAACTCGACCATTCCGATCACCGTCAACAATATTCTTGGGTTCCCGGGAGAAACGCGTGAGTTGATCTTCGACACGATCGAGCTCAACCGACGGCTTGGGGCGGACAGCTACAACGCCTACTATTTCACCCCCTATCATGGCACGGCCATGCGCCAGGACGCGGTCAAGAAGGGCTACGTGACGGAGGATGCCGAGACGGGGACGCTCATGAAGGGGTCCATCCTCAACATGCCGACGATCAGCCGCGAGGAGATCATGGGCCTTGTCCGCACCTTCAGCCTCTACGTCAAGTTTCCAAGGAAGGAATGGACGGACATCGCGATTGCCGAGAAGTTCAGCCCGGAGGGCGACGCCAAATTTGCAGAACTGTCCAAGCGTTACTATGAGCGGTTCTTCGACCACGATTTCAAGTACACCCGCAAGGCGTGCATATCGACTAGGATCTACGACCGTACGGCCAAGGCTGCCACGGAGGATATCACCAACTGATGCGTGCCATTGTCTTCGGAGGTGCAGGATTTCTCGGCAGTCACGTCGCGGACGCGTTGACGACCTCAGGGTATGACGTGATCGTGTTCGATGTGAAGGACTGCCCCTACGCCCAGGACACTCAGCAGAAAGTGCGCGGGAGCATTCTGGATTTCGACGCGGTGCTGGGCGCGATACGCGGATGCGACGTCGCGTACAACTTTGCCGGCTTGTCGGACATCGAGGAAGCTAACACCCGGCCCTTGGATACCGTTCAGGCCAACATTCTCGGCAATGCGATTGTGCTGGAGGCGGCGCGGCTGGAAAAAGTCAAACGATTCATGTTTGCGAGTTCGTTGTACATCTACAGCAGCGGCGGCGGATTTTACCGGAGCAGCAAGCAGGCCTCGGAACTCCTGGTTGAGAATTATCGGGAAACGTACGGCCTTCCATACACAATCCTTCGGTACGGATCGCTCTACGGCGAACGGGCGGATCCTCAGAATTGGATACGGCGCGTGCTCTCCCAAGCCCTGAAGGAAGGACGTATTGTGCGCTATGGGGATGGGGAGGAGATGCGCGAATATATCCATGTGCACGATGCAGCCCGCTTTAGCGTCGAGGCGCTTGATCCCGAATACCAGAATCAGACCGTCGTCATCAGCGGATTGCAGGCGATCAAGATCAAGGATTTGCTAAAAATGATTCAGGAAATCTGGGAGGAAAAATCGCGATAGAGTACCGTCCTCCCGAAGACCAGCGCCCGGCGGGGGCCGCCCAGCTGCACTACTCGGTCACGCCGTATTCATTCAGTCCCAAGATCGCGAGGAAGCTCGTTGGCCGAGACTATTTGGATCTCGGGCAGGGAATCCTGGCGCTGTTAGAGCAGTTCCATCAAGACGAGCATCCGACCGCCGACTCAAACGGTTCAACGTGAACCTGAAGGCAATCGTCTTTGATCTCGACGGTACTCTGTTGGAGTCCGCCGAGATCAAAACCGAGGCGTTCGGTGAGCTCTTTCGAGAATATCCTCAGCACCGAGGGGAAATTATTGAGTACCATCTTGCCCATGAGGGCGTTTCGCGTTACGTAAAGTTTCGAGCGATCTGCCGGGATATATTGAAGCAACCGCTGGATCAAGCGGAAGAGGTCCGCCTGGGTATCGAATTTAGCCGACTGATTGCGAAGAAAATGGCCGCGTGTCCGTTAGTTTCCGGTGCCCGGGCCTTTCTTGAACGGGTCGCTGCGCGGTACAAGTGTTTTATCGCATCCGGCACCCCGCATGAGGAGCTTTGTATGATCGTCGCTCAGCGGGGGATCGAGAAATATTTTAGCGAGTGGCATGGAGCGCCGTGGTCTAAGGAAGACGTTCTTCGTGGTATTCTCGAGCGACATGCGTTGATTCCCCTGGAGGTCTTGTGTATCGGCGATTCGATGAGTGATCTGCAGGCGGCGCGTGCTGTGCGTGTCCCTTTCGTTGGGCGCGCCAAGCGGAGAAGCGGCGTGGCCTTTCCCGATGGTACGACCGTGGGGCTGTTCCATGATTTTGACGAACTGCTGAAGGAGTGGTCCGCTATTGAAGGTCGTATAGCGGCGCGCTGACGACGCGTCGTCGATGCAGGACTGAACGGGTCTCCGATCCTGTTCAGCCCGGCCTTGATACGGTTTTGAATCTCCCACATCACTCGATGCCTCCCACCGAACAGTATTGTCGATTGGTCATTACGGATTGCGGTCCTGCTGAATGGAATCGAGCCGTGCAGACTGCGATCTTGCCGCCGTCGATGCTGGAAGTGCTGCCCGTCGGAATCAGTCCGGATCAGTATCAATCTCGTTATGGCGGGGAGCTCGACCGTTGCCGACCGTGGACATTCTCCAAGGTCGTCGGAGGATCTGCCCGTGCGAGAGAACGGATACGCGAGTACGTGCCGAAACTGATGGCTCAATTGCAGCGGTCCCGGTAGACGGACCGACAACGCTCCTCGAATGGCTCGAAGGCGACGGTTTCAACGCCTGGTGGTTTCTCGAAATATCCGAGAAGAGTGCCTATCGGGGAGAATTAATCAATCGTCTGTACCAACTTGCGCTTGTGCAGGCCGTTCTCGATTCCGGCACATACGGGAAAGTCTGGATCTGTCTGAAAGACGAGGTGCTGGCCCGGACCATCGAGAAGGGACTGTGCGAGGCGTCGATCGACGTCTCGCAAGTTGAGACCGAGCGGAATCACAGGTCGCGGAGCACCCTGCGGTGGCTATGCGTGCATGTCAGGAACGCGTTGGGGGTCGCGATCTTGCACATGATGCAGTTGGTCCTGATGCGCGGATTGAACATCGCCCCTCCCTGGCTCCCGTCGCCGCGCAGCCTGCTGCTATTCACCTTCTACCCGCGCATGTGGACTGCTCCTTACCGTCACGATGCGTCCGAGTGGTTCTTCGGCGCGCTGCCGGAGCATTTTCCCGATGGCGTGTCCAGCGCCTACGCGGTGTGGCTCACGGCGTGGCCGCGAGAAATCTGGAGTCGCAGAAAGGAGCTTTGCCGGTTCTTCCGCTCACGAAAAGTGCTGTGGCTAGCGCCATTCGCCGGGATCGGCGCTCTGATGAGCCTGGCGACTTTCCGGTGGTGGACGTTGCATCTGCACCTGTCCGATGAATGGCAGCGAAGCGCCGCCGTGCGCTTTGGCCCGTTTGATCTCGGTTGCGCGGTGCGCGACGAATTGCATCGTTCGCTCTCCAGTCCTGAACTGTTTCGCAATTTGTTGCTGGTTGCCGCGTGGAAGCGCTTGACCGCATCCGTTCCGGGTTCGACCGTCCTGTACCGGCTGGAGTTTCAGCCATTCGAGCACGCGATTGTATTTGGGACGCGTGGACAGGTCCCGGCGGTGGCGTTTCAGCACTCGATCTTCGGGAAGAACTATCTGCCATATCATTTCAACCGGGATGAAGTAGTGCAGGCCGGTGTGTCTGGTGCCATGCCGCTGCCGGATGTCATCCTGGTTTCTGGCGAATTCGGACGGGCGGCGATGCTAAAAAACGGGTGTGCCTCCCACTCGGTCGAGGTGTGCGGGCCGTTGCGATACCGGAGCTTCTTCGCGCGTGTGAGACCTCGGCAGAGCAGGTATGCGATTGGGGGGCGGACGGCCGATGCTCCTACGGCCAGATCTCTCGTGGTGACGACGGCGGTTTCCCGGCCGGATGCTGAGAGTCTGCTCGAATCGCTTGGACAATGTCTCCCGCTGCTCGATCGGATGACCGTGCTGTTCAGAAGCCACCCGGCGCTTCCCCTCGACAGATGCTTTGAAGCAATCGTGGGGCAGCGGCTCGGCGCCGACCGGTACCGGTTCCTCATGTCGGCGGAAGAATTGCATGACGCGCTCGCCAGTGCGGACGTCGCGGTGATGAATTACTCGACTGTCATGATGGAAGCGGTGGAACTGGGGGTTGTGCCCATCGTGTTCGAAAGCAGGACCGTCTTCGATCCGAAGGCGTTGGAAGAGGACGAGTGGGCCGGAGTCGTCGTTACGAACGCCGAGGAGCTTGGCCGAAGCATCGCACATGCCTTGCGAGGTGATGAGCCCATCCGGCGGCGCCCGGCGTTGATTGAGCAGGGACGAAGATGGTTCGATCAGCCTGACATCGATCCCTACGAACGCGTGATTGAGACGCTGAGACGGCGGGGGATGGTCCCACCTGTTGATCGTAAGTTTGTGGGGAGCAGGCCATGATCACCGGTCTGCATATTGTGTGTCTTGCCGGTTGCGAATGGAGTTTCACCTGGCAGCCGAATCAGGAAATCATGCTGCGATTAGCCAAGGCCGGTAATCGGGTTTTGTATATTCAGCCGACGGGGACAAGGACGGTCCGCTTGTCAGACTGGCGCCGTATCTGGGAGCGGCTGAAGGAAAAAGTGGTCAAGACTGAGCGGGTATCGGCACTCCCTGACACGCTCACCATCTACTCGCCGATCATACTTCCGTTCCCCTATTCAAGGTTTGCCCGATGGATCAATCGGCGGATCCTTCGGCGACAGGTAAAGCGATGGTCGGGTGGACGAGAAACGCGCGATTGGATCTACTGGTTCTATTTCTCATCGCCGCTCAATGCCGAATTGATGCAGGAGGCTTGTGGGGCGCTGACAATCTATCAAATCATGACGTCGGCGGAAGCCGTCCGGCCAAACCCGGAATTCATCAAGGCGAACGATAGCATGCTGCAGCGCGCCGATTTGGTTTTCGCAAACAGCGGGAGATTGAGAGTGCAGGCCGGTTTGCATAATCCGCACTCTTACCTGTTTCGAGCCGGCGTCAGTCTGGAGGTGTTCGACAACGGTTCAGAGACGGGAGTGCCTGAGGAACTTCGCGATGTGGATGGGCCACTGGTGGGTTATGTGGGCGCGCTACATGAGTGGGTCGATATGAATCTTCTTCATGCGGTGGCGACGGCGATGCCTGAAGTCGCGTTCGTCTTTGTCGGTCCTATCGTGCGGGATGTGGCCAAGTTACGCGAACTTCAAAATGTCAGGTTTCTTGGGCAGCGATCTCATGGGGAGTTGCCCAAGTATGTGCAGGCCTTCGACGTCTGCGTTATCCCGTACGTGCGCGATGCCTACACCGAGACGACTTATCCTGCGAAGTTGAATGAATATCTGGCGCTTGGGAAGCCTGTGGTTGCGACTCCCCTGCCCGAGTTGGAAGACTACAATCGAGAGTTCGGCGGCGTTTTGAGGTTGGCTGGGGATGCGGCTGCATTCGTCGCGGCCCTGCGTGAATCGATCAATGACGATACGCCGGGGCGGCGAGAGATGTATCAACGCGTGGCGAGGCAAAATGCGTGGACTGCCATCCTTGATTCCATGTCCTCGTTGATTGAGCATCGAATGCAGATCAAGTGTCAAGCGGGTCGTCCGTCCTAATGGTCCGCCGAGTCGTTCTTGTCACCGGAGCCACAGGTTTTATCGGACGGCATCTCGTGCCCCGGCTCCAGGCAGAGAACGCGGTGGTCCGCGTGGTCACCAGAACCCCCGATCGATTGCCGGCAGAGTGGCGGCATCTGGTTGAGGTGGTGGAGGGTGATCTCTTTCAGCCGTCGGTTCAGGTTGCGGCCACAAAGGGAATTGAGTTGATCTACCATCTCGCCGCAGAGATTCGCGACCACTCCCGGATGCACGCGATCAATGTCGAGGCTGTTCTGGGTCTTATGGACAGCGCGGTCCGTGCAGGGGTAAAGCGCATTGTCCACGTTAGCAGTGTGGCAGTCATAGGAGCTGTCCGGTCTGGGATTGTTACGGAGGCCGAACCCTGTCGGCCTCAGAACCAATACGAGCGGACAAAGTTAGAGGGCGAAGAGGTGGTTCGGGGGTATGCACAGTCAGGCCGGATCGAAGCGGTCATTCTTCGCCCAACCAACGTGTTCGGTGAGCGGAGGGATGAGGAAAGAGACAGTTTTCTCGGATGGCTACGGGCTGTCAAGCAGCGCCGGTTCGTGTTTTTTGGGCGAAAGAGCATTGCAAATTATATTTATGTGGGCGATGTCGTCGAGGCCTTGGTGCGGCTTTCTAATCATCCAGTTGAGAAGGTCGCGGTGTATACTGCGACCGACCCTGTTCCAATGGCTGATTTTGTTGAGTCCATGGCGCGGGCCTTGGATGTGCCGACTCCGACGCGATACCTGCCTCGATGGACTGGATATGTCCTTGGTGCAATCTGTGATGGTGTGCAACTGGCGCTCCGCGTTCCAATGCCGCTGACGCTGACGCAAGTTCGTGCATTGTCGAGCCGGACCGAGTTTTGCGGAAGAAGTTTGTTGAAAGATTTGTCGCTGACATTTCCGTTCGGCTGCCGGAAGGGGCTGGAGTTGACGGTTCAGGGATACAGATGGAGAGGGCGATTGTGAGTGGCGTGACCGTGATCTTGCAAAGGCGAGCAATGACATGTTTGAGCGTGCGCGTGGTGATAATTCAAGGTTTTTGTGAGGTGTGGGCTGTGCAGCGATCAATCGCGGGAAATCTTCTTGATGTTATCTGACAAGCAGAGCTGGCGCGTTAGTCCGGTTTGGGTATGGGGCTGCGCGTTTGTCTATGCCCTTGTGGCGGGGATCACGCTGCAGAAGCTTGCGCTGCCGCTCGTCCCCTCGTTGCATGCTGGATACGGCCTGCTCCACCAGGATGCGCTGCATTATCACCAGGTGGCGATTCAGTTAGCTAACCGGATTCAGGCGAACGGCTGGTCGGAGTGGAAATTGTTTCCGGATATCGGCGGCGGAACTGGCAATGTGGCGCTCCTTTCCGCACTCTATGCCTGGTTCGGCCCCAATCCCGTCTGGTTCGTCCCGTTTGCCGCAGCGGCACATGCAACCAGTGCTATGACGTTGTATCTGCTTGGCCAGGTCATGTGGCCGAGGCGGGCCGGTCGAGTCGGCGGTTTGGTCGCTGCCACATTGTTCGTTGTGTTCCACTCCTCCCTGCTTTCCTACGGCCAGAATTACAAAGATCCCTTTTCCATTACCGGAACCTTCCTTGTGCTCTACGGGTTTGTGTGCGCGGTGGATACCTTTGTTACAGCGCGACTCAAGAGGATTGTTTTCGCCATGGTTGCGGGTATCGTGCTGGTGTGGGTGGTCCGTCCCTACCTGCTGACGGTGCTGGGCGGGGGGCTGGTTCTTGGCCTTCTGGCAGTAGGTGTTCGTGCCTGGGCTCTGGGCCAACTTCTCAAAGAACGGCACGCCCTCGCCAGAGGGGGACTGTGCCTTATCCTCATCGGCGTCGCCATTCTCGTATTGCCAAAGGGGCGCAACCTGGAAATGGGCGCTACAGAGTACGTGATGAATTCCCTGGGCTCTAGTCCCTATCAAGATTGGCAGTGGAAGCCAACTCCCATGCTGCCGACTACGGTAGAGGTTAGCCTAAAGAAAATATCAGTACTTCGGGTCAATTTTATCGTTCATGGCATCGAGGTGGGTGCAGGATCGCAAATCGATGCGGATCGCATGCCGGATGATGCGTGGAGTGCCATCGGATATTTCCCCAGGGCGGCAGCCATTGGAATATTTGCGCCCTTTCCTGCCATGTGGATGGAGAAGGTCAGCGTATTTCGCGTGATCGGGGCGATGGAAACGGCCTGCTGATATCTGTTCGTTCCGGGGCTTCTCCTGCTCATCGTCATGCGGCCGAGCCCGGCTTTGCTCGCCGGCATGGCCGTCTGTGGAGTGATGATCACCTTCTACAGCTACATCCAGCCGAACGTCGGAAGGCTGTTTCGCGTGCGGGGAGGTCCCTTGTTCTTCTTGATACTGTCCGGAGCGGTGGGTTGGGCCCGTATCGGACTGGCAGCGGTGTCCTTCGTCGAACGGCGGCATCGTGATGAGCCGGAGTTGAAAATGGTTTCCAAACGCCGTGAGCGGCCGTCTTCCATCGCCGCGCTCTCGAGTGGCGGGGTGGCAGTTGCCATTCTCACCGCTGTCTGGTATTTTGGTTTTCTGGTGCGCGATCTGGTGCTGGTCAATCGGTATGGCTTGGGAGGAGACCTGGACGGATTTCTCTCTGCGTCGATGATTCCCATGTTTCTTGTGGGGGTCTTGATGTTGCCGCTGGCTGACGCGATGACGGCGCCATTCATCCGGGCGTGGGGGGCTGACAATGGGTGGGAGGCGTCTCAATTTGCCGGAACCGCAATGTCACTGGCGTTGGCGATCGTCAGCTGTGCCGTAGGCGGAATTATCATCGCCGCCGACTGGGTGATCCCCTACTTTGTGTCCAGCGCGAGTCCCGCTGTCATCGCTGAAGCCGCCGGGATGTTGCGATGGTGTTCGGTCGTACTGGGACTCTCGGCCTGGACGGTCGTCGGCAACACGGTTTTGAATGCTATGAACCGGTCCTGGTTGGCCTTTGTCGCCCAATTATGTGTTCCAGTCGTCAGCATTGCCGCGATCCTTGCCTGGTCCGACAGGTTTGGCGTGCGAGCGGCGATCTTTGGGATGATCGTGGGGACAGTACTCAACGCGTTGCTCGTACGATGGTGTGTTCGGCAGGCCGGCGTAGCACTACCCCTGTTCCCTCCTGGGGGATGGGCGTGTCTTTCCCCCCTGGTGCCGAAACTATGCGATGTTGATGATCGGGGCGCTCCTCGCGAGCCTGACCATCCCAATGAACTTCGCGTTTGCCGCTCGCTTGGAGTCTGGGGCGGTGACGGCGTGGGCGTTGGGAGGTAAATTGGTTCAGCTCTTGGCCGGCCTGGCAACTGTGGTCGCCGCGGCAGTCCTTGCGCCTCATTTGGGCAGACTGATTGTGTTGAAGCGAGTGTCTCAGTTGTCCAGCGACGTCTCTGTCGTTCTCACGGATGGTACGTGGTTCTCGATCGTGGCGACCCTGATGCTGTTCTCGTTCTGTGAGCCGTTGGTGTTCGCCATATTCCGAGGGCCGGAGGTCGGTGAGCCGCAAGTCCTGTCTCTTGTTCGTCTTTTGCGGGTCGGGTGTCTCCAGATTCCTTTTGTGGTCATGGTCGCCCTCATCGCCAAGCTGACTGCGGTGTCCCGGCAGTCTGGCAGTGTTGTGCGGGCGGTTGGAGGCGGAGTCATCGTGAATCTGCTCCTTGATCTGTGGCTGGTCGATTCGTACGGCCTCGTCGGGATTGCTGCGGCCACTGTGGGAGGCGCCGTGTTCGCGGCCACATATCTGCTGATCGCCATGCGGGAACGCAGCGGCTTGAGATGGGAC
>Ga0194128_10001803_pt1 | contig 36579 bp, 26 predicted proteins | sample TA2KigCa65mmetaG_FD_148650 | JGI IMG/M metagenome (GOLD analysis project Ga0194128, IMG submission 148650) | Freshwater microbial communities from Lake Tanganyika, Tanzania - TA2015037 Kigoma Deep Cast 65m | ecosystem: Environmental > Aquatic > Freshwater > Lake | place: Tanzania: Lake...
TACGTGTAAATACATATACGAGTATTTACATGGGTATACAGAACAAGGCAAAAAAACGCGCAACCCACGCTGTCTGAGAACCTTGCGGTGAAAACTACTGCTTATCGGCGGGGGAACTTCGGGCTAGACTCGTGTCTCAGATTTGGGGACAACTCCAATGCGTTCGACAAGAACCTGATCGGATTGGTCAGTCAGAAGACGATTCGGAGCGGGAGTGCGACCGGGACGATCCTTGCGGATGTCAAGAACTACTTTGACGAGGGAACAACTGCCGTACTGACAGGCATTGTCGGTTGGGACTGGCCGGTTGCGCCGACGAATAAAGGCAATTTGACGCGGGTGTCGCAGTGGCGCAATCTGCCGTCCGAGGCGTGGCTGGATACAAAGATCGAATACGATCATGCGGGAAATCCGACGAAGCGGATCGATGCGAAGAATCAGGAGACAATCGTGACGTTCGCGGCGTCGCCGTGCGCTGGTGGGTTCGTGAACATTTATGCGTTTCCAACGAAGATCAAGAACCCGGCGCAGCACGAGGTGAACATCACCTATGACTGCTCGACGGGCAAACCGCTGACGATCAGCGATGCGAATTCGAACCTGACGACGGCTTCGTATGCCGGCGACGCACTCGACCGGCTGATGTCGATCACCTATCCGGACGGCGGGAGCAAGGGCTACAGCTACCAGGATTCGAGCAATACGATTACCGAAACCGTTGGATTGAACTCGTGCTCGGTGGCGAACATTTCGCGCACGACCGTTTATGACGGACTTGGCCGGGTAGTGTCGGCGAGCGTCGACGATGGCGGCGGACTGATCACGACGACGACCGAGTTTGATGGACTCGGGAGGACGGTGCGCGCGCACGTTCCGAAGCGCGCGACCGACACTGTAGACGCGTGGACGGAGACGGAGTACGATTTTCTTGGCCGGCCGCTTAAGGTGTCCAGCGGGTGCGTGAGCACAACGACGGCGTGCTCAGCAGGCGGGACGAATAATCAGCAGGCCACGACGACATCGTTCGTCTATTCGGTGCTGTCGACGACGACGACGGCGCCGGGATCCAAGCGGATGCAACATTTCAAGGACGGCTTCGGCCGTTTGGTGAAAGTGATCGAAGATCCGTTGGTTGTACCGAATCAGAGCCCCACGCCGCTGCAACTGGAAACGAGTTACACCAACGATCTGCTCGACCGGTTGACTGCAGTGACGCAGGGAACTCTGCCGCAACGTACATTCAGTTTCGACTCGCTAGGCCGGCTTTTGTCGACGACGCAACCGGAGAGCGGGACGACGAGCAACAGCTACGACAACAATGGCAACGTTTTGTCGCGCACCGATGCTCGCGGGTACATGGCGATCTCGGTCTACGACAGTTTGAATCGCGTGACGCGCAAAACGTACTCGACGACTCCGCAACCGTCGCAGGTGGCGGAGCCTTTTCATGTTTATCCGGACACTGTGAAAGCGGATTTCCTTTGGGACACGCGGTTTAAGGGGCAACTTTCGGGGACGGTGACGACATACGGCGGCGCCGCCGTGTCGCGGACGGAGTACTTGACGTTTGACGCGATGGGGCGGGTGACAAGCAGCATGCAGTCGACGGGCGGGACGGTGGCGAACTTTGGGTACACGTATAATAAGGCCGGGATGTTGGAGACGATGAGGTATCCGTCGGCGCGGGTGGTGACGAACTGCTACAACGCGGGCGGGAGTGTCAAGAAAATCAGCGGGGTGGCGGCTGGGGCGACGACGGTGTACGCGGATTCGGCATTGTATGCGTCGCATGGTGGATTGGCGTCGGTGACGGTGGGGCCGTCGTATCAGATGACGATGGGGTATAACACGCATCACCGGCAGTTGACGGCGATCGATGTGACGCGGAGTGTGGCGCAGGTGTTTAAGTCGTCGCTGTTCTATTGCGCGAACGAGATAGACGGGTGCCCGGAGAACAACGGGAACATCGTGCGGCAGAAGTCGCATGATGGGGCGATGGAGCGGACGCAGGATTTTTCGTATGATGCGCTGAACCGGTTGAAGACGGCTGGGGAGGTTGGGGGGTATAGCCAGACGTTCGATTACGACCGGTATGGGAATCGGTGGATCTCGGCGGGGACGCAGGTTTATGGGGCATCGGTGCAGCCGATTGTGGCGGGGGATTATCAGGCGTCGACGAACCGGTTCACGAAGGCGGCGAATACGATCAAGTACGATTTGGCGGGCAATGCGTGGAACGAGAACGGGGCGATTGCGAAGTACGATGGCGAGGGGCGGATGGTGGAGTCGACGTTTCCGTGGGGGACGGGGCCGGTGACCCGGAATTATCTTGCCTTGCTTGGCTCGGCGCAGATAGTAGCCCAGCGCCGACTCGGTGATCCCTCGCTGCCGGCAGAACTCGGCCCGCGTTCCCGGCCGGGCGTGGTAGCCGGCCACTACCTTCGCCACTTCCGCCGCCGTCAACCCTCGTGTTCCGTTTGCCATCCTTCCAGCCTCGCCCTAGGCGTAGCTTCCAGGCAAGGTGGAATGGCTTGACGGTTACGATGTATTAGCTGTGCGAACAGCGGATTCGACAGCGCGCAGGCGCTAGCCGCGGCCACCCATGCGAGCTTTATGACACGCTCTCCTCGATGATCCTCTTCACAACGCCAGCATCCGCATCGATCACCCTGCTGCGTTGCGGCAACGCTTCGATGCCGTCGAACTTCGATGGCCGCTCCGGCTCGCGTCCCAGCGCCTCTTGTATCGTCGCGGCGAACTTTGCCGGCAGCGCCGTTTCCAAACAAATTAGCGGCGTACTGACGGAACGCAACTCCATCCCCACTTTCAATCCATCCGCTGTATGCGGATCGACCACAACTCCATAACGCTCCCACGTCCGGCGAATCGTCGCCAGGCGGCCGGTGTGTGTGCTTGATCCGCTAACGAATCCGAAGCGCCGGGCGTCTGTGCCGCTCAAATCGAACGCCCCTTGCGCCCACAGCGACCTGATGCGCGCCGAGTCGCGCCCGACAAGATCGAACACGAATCGCTCAAAATTTGACGCTTTCGAAATATCCATCGACGGACTCGAAGTCTGCTGCGTCTCCGTCGTGCCGCGCGGACGGTAAATGCCCGTCCGAAAGAACTCATCAAGCACATCGTTTTCATTCGTCGCGAGTATCAATCGCCCAATCGGCAGGCCCATCATGCGCGCGATGTGCCCCGCGCAGATGTTGCCGAAGTTCCCCGATGGCACAGCGAAATCGACGGGTGCGCCGGCCCCGGGCGCCACCGCGAAGTAGCCTTTGAAGTAATAAACAACCTGCGCCACAACGCGCGCCCAGTTAATCGAATTCACCGTGCCAATGCGATAGCGCCGCTTGAACTCGAGATCGTTCGACACCGCCTTCACAACGTCCTGGCAATCGTCGAACACGCCTCGCACCGCCAAATTGTGAATGTTCTCGTCCATCAGCGTGAACATCTGCGCGGTTTGAAACGCGCTCATTTTTCCATGCGGCGACAGCATGAACACACGGATGCCGCGCTTGCCGCGCATGGCGTATTCGGCCGACGATCCCGTGTCGCCGCTCGTCGCGCCGAGAACGTTTAACGACTCGCCGCGCTCCGCCAGCGCCCACTCAAACAGGTTGCCGAGCAACTGCATCGCCATGTCTTTAAACGCAAGCGTCGGCCCGTTCGACAACTCCAGCAAATGCACCCCGGGTTCGAGCGTTCGCACCGGCGTTATCTCTTCCGCGTTGCTGCCGTTCGAGTAAACTTCGGCCGTATAGGTCTTATCGATTAGCGCGCGCAGCACGCCTTCCGGTACGTCGTCCGCGAAGAGGCGCAACACTGCGAACGCAAGCTCGCGATAGTTCATCGTGCGCATCGCGTCGAGGTCCGCCGCGCTCAACCGCGGATACTCCGCCGGCATCGCGAGGCCCCCGTCTTCCATCAACCCGCCCAACAGAATCTCCCGGAATCCGGCGCCCCGGTCTTCCCCCCGCGTGCTTACATATCGCATGAACTCTCAGGCTAGCGCGCCGCCGACAACCGCCGCAAACAATCGGTGCCTGCTGTCCCGCGCACGATCTTCTTCAACTTCTCGACATCGCCATCGACGTTCTGTCTCTGAATCGCGTCGCGATACCGCTCCTGCTTGTCGGCCAAGTCGAACGGCGTCTCACCCATCGAGTTCTTCGCGTCCAGCGCCGCGCCCTGCGCGTGTAGATATTCGAGAATCTCCGGCTTACCTTGAATCGCCGCCAAGTGCAGGATCGATTGATCGCCGCGCGCCAGCGTGATCGCTTCGACAGGATCGGGAATCTTGTCCTGCGGATTCCACCGCGCGTTAATTGTTGCGCCCGATGCGATCATCTGCTTCACGACCGCGAGATCGCCCGCGAGCACCGCTACCGAAAACGGAGTGTGCCCATCCTTCCGCAACTGGTTGACGTTGCCGCCGCGCGCCGCGAGCAACTTCAAGAGATCGACACTGCCCGAACTCGCCGCGATATGCATCGCCGACGATCCCGCCGGCGCCGGATTGATCCGCACATCGCCCGCCGGGCCGCCCGTTGGGAAAATCGTGCCCAGGTTCGGATCCGCGCCCGCATCCAGCAACCTTTGCACGAATTCGAGCGTGTCGTTCAGTTCCAGCTTCAGGCCCTCTTCGTCATCGCCGCCCAATGCCAGCGCCGCCGCGGTTTGTCCGTACGCACCGCGCTGCCGCGTACCCGTGCGCGCCGCCTTCGCGACAGCCAGCGCCGCTCCATGCAAGGGTGAGTAACCTGTGCCGTCAATCACCTTCACGGTAGCGCCGCGATCCAGCAACAACCGAGCCACGCGCAGATTTGGCGTGAATCGCTGCGAACTGCCCGCTGTCGCCGGCGCGCCGCGGCCCGGGATGAAAGCCGCTTTCGGAAGATCCCACTTGTACAGCGCGGTGAGCAGCGGCGTTGTGCCATCGGCCGCGGCCGTATTTACATCCGCGCCCGCGTCGAGCAAGATACGCACCGATTCAAAATCGTTCTTCTGCACAGCGAAGTGGAGCGCGCTCAAGCCGCCCTTCTTCGCGATGTAGTCGCCATCGTTGTTCCACGGAATGCCAGTCTTACCAAGCGTCACAGTCGTAGGCAAATAGTTCGTGTACTTCACATCCCATGCCTTCGTGATAGCGCGGATATCAGCGCCGGCCTGCACGAGCATCTGCACGGCTTCGCTATTGCCGGCGGCCCACATCAGAACGGTTTGTCCGAACTTCTTTTCGCGCACATTCACATTCGCGCCACTCGCAAGCAGGCTCTTCATGATATCGACGCGACCCATTCGCGCGGCGATCATCAGCGGCGTCTCGCCGTTCTCGCGGCTCACGTTTGGATCGGCGCGATGTCTCAACAGCAGCGACGCAATCTCACCCGAGCCATTCGTTATCGCTATCGCCAAAGGGCTGACGCCCGATTCGTTCGTCAAGTTCGGATCGGCGCCCGACCGTAACAACAACGTCGCTATTGAAACGTTGCCTCGCATCGCGGCCCATGCCAATGCCGGAGTCCCGTCGTCGTCGCGCTCGTTTGCCTTCGCGCCCCCACGCAGCAGTTGCTCGGCCAGCGCGCGGTCGTCATTGCGCACGGCGTCGAGCAAGCCGCCGAACATCGATGCAGCCGCGATCGCGAATAGGAACAGCGTTCGCATCACATCTCCAGCCGGTTGAAGCGCCCAGTGCTATCGCCCAGCTTCTCCATCGGTATGCCGACCTTTTCGAGCATCGTCAGATACAAATTCGACAGCGGCGTCTCATCGCCGGGCAGCGCGAGGTAGCGCCCATGCGCGACCCGCCCCGCCGCGCCGCCGGCGACGATAATCGGTAGGTCTCGCTGGCTGTGCGAAGTCGGCACGCTGAGGTTGCTGCCATACATAATCAGTGAATGATCGAGCAGCGTTGAACTGCCTTCGCGCAGTGCATCGAGCTTCGACAGGAAGTACGCGAACAATTGCGACTGGTTAACGTTGACCTTCGCCAGTGCGTCGAGCTTTTCTTTCTCAAAGTTGTGATGCGAGATCTCGTGATGGCCCATCGAAATATTTAAGTGAGGGAAGTTGATCGACGTCGCCTCTCGCGCGTAGAGAAACGTCCAAACCCTCGTCAAATCGGCCTGCAACGCCAGCACCTGCAAATCGAACATCAGCTTCACGTGATCCGGCCAAGCGTCAGGCGCGCCGGCGGGCCGCGTCATCGGCGGCAACTCCGCGGGCCGCTTCTTCGACGCCACTTGAATGCGCCGTTCGACATCGCGAATCGATTCCACGTACTCATCGAGCTTGCGTTTATCTCCCGCGCCCAACTGCCGTTTCAGCTCGCCAATACGTTCCAGCACACCGTCGAGACTGCTCTGGTCCGCTGCATTCCGCGCCGCTGCCGCTCCTGGATCGATGCGGCCGCCTTCGCCGAATAGCCGCTCAAAAACTTTTCGCGGATTGTATTCGAAAGGCAGCGGCGTCGTTGCCGTCTTAAATACCGGCCCTACATGCGCCGCACCGCCGCCGTTGTTCTCCGTCGAGAGTTCCAGCGACGCAAACGGCGTCTCTTTTCCGAGTGTCTTCGCCGCGATCTGATCGACCGAAATGCCGACATGCACCTTGCCCTTCGTCATCTCGACGCCGGTCAAAAACGACGCCAGCGCGCGGTCGTGAAATCCCGCCTTCGTTCGGTCAGGATCGGACGACAGTCCGCTAATCACCGTGAACTTGTTGCGATGCGGCGCAAGCGGCGCGAGCGCTTCGCTAAACGCATACGACGCGCCTTCGCCTTTGGGTTTCCAGCGTGCCTGATCGACGCCCAGCGGATACATGATGAAACCGAGCCGCCGTACGGGCGGAGGTTCCGGCGTCGCCGCCGCGGCCATCGCATCCAATAACGGAAGGCCAATCGACACGCCCGCGCCGCGCAAAAGCGTTCGTCGAGCCAGCTTCTTTCTCGTGAGAAACATCGGTGATCACTCCTGCTTCTGTCTCATTCGGAACGGTACGCTTCGGGTAACGGCTGCGATCAGATCCTGAAAGCGGTACCCGCCTGCTTCAGTTTGGCGCAAGATCTCCCGCACCGCGGGTTGATCGCGCCCGTCAAGCTCACGTCCTACAGCATACGTCAGCAGCCGCTCGGCGGTAGCGTGCGCCAACTCATCGGTGCGCCCGGTCAACATGGTGCGCAGCCCTTGCGGGCCGGCGACGCGCTCTCCATTCGCCATTGTGCTTGACGCGTCGACCGGCGAACCTTCGTCCTGAGCTCGCCAGCGGCCTATGACGTCGTAGTTTTCCAGTGCGAACCCGAGTGGGTCGATGCGGTTGTGACAGGACGCGCAGCCCGGAATCGATCGATGTCTCTCGATCTGCTCGCGCGCCGTCAGTTTCTTCCCCTCGCGCAGACTCTCCTCCAACGCCGGCACATTTGCTGGCGGCGGTGGTGGTGGAGAGTTCAGCAAATTATCGAGAATCCACTTGCCGCGTAGGACTGGCGAGGTTCGAGCCGAATGTGAGGTCGCCAGCAAAACGCTTCCGTGCGTCAAAAGGCCGCCGCGTTGCGACTCGTCGCCGAGCGTCACACGCCGGAAGCCGGGACCAACAACACCAGGAATGCCATAGTGCGCGGCGAGCCGGTCATTCACGTACGTGTAATTCGCTCCGATCAAGTCGCCAAGTTTGCGATTCTCGCGCAGCAAGCTGCCGATGAACAAGCGCGTCTCCGTCGCGAACGTCTGCGTCAGGCCGCGATCATACGCCGGGTACAATTGCCTATCCACATCCACGGAATCGAGACCACTCAACCCCAGCCACTGGGTCACGAAATTCCCCATCAAGGCAGACGACTTCTCATCCGCCAGCATGCGTCGCACTTGGCTATCCCACTGCTGACGCAAGCGTCCCGATGCGGCTGCATCAAGCAACTGGCCGTCGGGAATACTGCTCCACAAGAAGAACGACAACCGCGACGCCAATTCGAATTCTCGCAGCGGCTGTGGCGTTCCGGGTTTGCCTTGCCCGGAATCGAGCTCTAATCGGAAGAGAAAATCGGGCGCGAGCAAAATCTCTCGAATCGCCATTGCGATCGCGGGTTCAAAGTTCCGGGAATGCCGCGCGTACACTTTCAGAAACGGCGCGACATCCGCCGCGCTCACATCGCGCCGAAACGCTTTCCGGACCAGTGGTTTTAAGATCTGTTCCGCGCATGCGTCCGACGCCCTGCATATAAAGATTCGCGCCGAGCCCGCCGTGGCGTTGTACGGCCCCGCAATTTCGATTCGCCCCAGCGCCGGCGGCCCAGGCTGTCCGTCGAACGCCGCCTCACCCGCGGTCATGCCGCCGATCTCGAACAGCTTCACGCGTTTGCCATCCAGTCGGAACTCGATCGTCGGCCGCACCGCCGTGCCGAGAACATCCAGCGGCCCACCCAACGACGCGCCGCCGATGCCGCTGACGTTCGATACTGGGCCTTCGCGCTCCGCGAATTCATCGGGAAACGTCACGACGACGTTGTGTGAACCCGCACGTACGCCTGTCAGCCGAAACTTGAAAAACCGCACGCCTTCAAGCGGCGTCAAACTTTCTTTCACCAGAAACGCTCGGAGATCGTAGTCGCCATCGCGAGGAAAGTAGTGCGTGACGCGAATGCCGCCTCGCGTGCCGATTGGCATCCCCTCGCCTTGCCAGGCAGCCTGTGTTGCCCTGGCGGGGAAGGTCTCGACGATTGGACTTGCATCGCCCGTGCCTGTCGCTAGTTCGCTCACGCGCCGCGCAACTTTCAAGTAACGCTCGAGCAGCAGCGGCGACATCGACAACGCATCGGCTATGTTGTCAAACCCGGCCGCCGATTGATCCTGCGGCAACTCATCCGCAAACGGCAAATTCAGGCCGAACAGATCGCGCACGGCGTTTGTGTATTCGGTTCGATTCAAGCGGCGGATTACCGGGCGTCCCGCGTGCGGCAGCGCGCGGTCAAGGCGCGCCGTCACGCCTCGAACATACGCCCGCGCCGCTGTGTGATCGGGCTTCGGCGCGCCAGCCGGTGGCATCTCGCCCGCGCGCACTCGCTTCACGGCCTTCTCCCAAACCACATCGTTGCTCGACAAACCGGTTAACACGAGCCCGCCCATCTTCGCGTTCGCGCTGTGGCAACTCACGCAGTACTTCGCCACGAACGGATCGTCTGCCGCTAGCAATACACCGGCAAACAGGAGTGGGAGCAAACGCATGCTTGTGAATCATTATATTTCCAATCTGGGATAGAATCGGCGAATGCAGTTGGACCGCAGAACTCTGATGCTTGCCGCCGGCGCTTCGGCCGCGGTTGCCGCGCTGCCGATCCCGATCATCGACAGCCACTTTCACATTTACGACCAAACGCGCCCGCAAGGTGCGCCGTACCCATTCACGCCCAACGCGCCGCCGTTTCTGCCGAAAGATTTTCGCGAGTCCGCAATCCCCCTAGGCATCGTAGGCGGAATCAAGGTAGAGGCCAGCCCGTGGGTCGAAGACAACCTCTGGGTGCTGATGATGATAGAAAGCGAGCCGATGATCGTGGGCATGATCGGAAATCTCGATCCGGTCAAGGAAGACTTCCGCGAACACCTCGACCGCTACCGGAAAAACAAGCTCTTTCTGGGCATTCGCTACGGCAACGTGTGGAAGGGCCAGGACCTCGTGACCGCGATCGGGCGCCCAAGCGTCATCGAGAATATGCGAGCTTTCGCCGAAACGGGCTTAACGCTGGAGGTCGCTAACCCGCGTCTCGATCTCATCGAGGCCACGCTGCGATTGAAAGACAAAGTGCCTGGCTTGCGCATCGTGCTTGGCCATTTGCAAGCGCTCGCGCTGCCAACACAGCCGGATGTACTAAGGGGTTACGAAAAAACATTGCGTGAGTTGAAGCAACGCGGCGCGTTTGTCAAGGTGTCCGGCCTGTACCGGCCGCGCAACGCCCCCAGCGGCGCTTTTAATCCGGCCGACTACAAGCCCGTTATGGACTTCATCTGGGACATCTTCGGCGAAGACCTTCTCGTTTACGCTGGGCGGAACAAGGCCGCGCTCGATGTCCTGCACGATTACTTCGCCGCCAAGAGCCCCACAGCCGCCGAAAAATATTTTTGGAAGAACTCGGTGAAGGCGTTCCACTGGATTCAGCGAGACCCGAAGCAGCCGCGATTGTGAACCGCCGGCGCTCGGCGCTACTCGCCATGCAGAGCCCGCGCCGCGGAATACTCCGCCATCAGTGCCTCATTCGGCGACGGCAAACTACTGACGACTCGATGCGCCCACGCCACGTATTCGATACGCCGCTCGACCGACCAACCTGCCGGCGGCGCCGAGTGAATCGATCGCAGATTCGAGATCTTGTCCGCGGTCTTTATTGCGCCAATCTCGGCGCTCGCCGCGCGTGCATGTTCCACCTGTTTTTCCTTCCGGACCTGCTTCGGCAGCGACTTGTCGTCGGTCACCGCCGCCACCAGATCGGCAATTCGAGGCCCGAACTCCACTTCCAGTTCGTCGTAGGTCACGCCCGTGTCCTCGATTGTGTCGTGCAGCAGTCCGGCCGCCACGACCTCGGCGTCGCATCCAGCCTGCGCTAACAGAAATGCGACTTCGATTACGTGATTCACGTACGGTGTCGCCTCTTCATCCTTACGGCGCTGTCTCCTATGGGCGCGCGCAGCGAAGTCCGCCGCCTTCATGATCAGGAGGGTGCTCATGGGACTTAATGGTATAATAAAACCATGAGCCGTTTGTAAATTTCGTTTATACCTTCTAGTTTTCCGGACATCGCGTCCAAGCCAATGCAACCAACATCGAGGTACAAGTTTTGAAACGATGGATCGCTAAAGGTCTCGTCTTGTCGTCTGTCTTCTTTTCCCCAGCTGTAAATTCCACCGCCGAAGTGATCGAGGACAGGAACATTTCCAGGGACTCCAGGCTCCAAAGAATCAGGAACTTCTTCAACCGGCAGAAATGCCCGGTCGAGAAGTACGCAGAGGAGTTTATTATCGCGGCCGACAATAACAAGCTAGACTGGCGGCTGCTGCCCAGCATTGCACTCGTAGAGTCGTCGGGAGGCAAGGTCTATCGAAACAACAACGTTTTCGGCTGGAGTTCCTGCCGTCGCCGTTTCCCGAGCGTCAAGGCAGGCATCCACGCCGTTGCCGAAAGGCTCGCAAACGCGCCGCAGTACCGGGACAAGGATCTCGACTCGATCCTCAAGACATACAACTCCCGGCCGATCTATAGCAAGACCGTCAAGCGCGTCATGATTCAATTGTCGGCCGAGCCGATCTAACCTAAGACGCGAACGCCGAAGTAAAGACCGCCAAAAACCAAAACGCTCGCGGCGACAACCGCAAGCCAAACCATCATCCGTTCCGAGTTCGAAGAGGACTCTTTCGCGTCTTTCTTCATCGTTTCGTCGAGGCTATCAAACATGGTGGGCCTCCTGATTAATCAGGTCACTGTGAAGCCGTTGAGAACCAGGATCCGCCGCGTACCCGATGGTGCGCGGTGGTTTTCCAACTCGATCATACACCCATTCCGCCGTGGTGCGACAGTTTTATTTTGGGTTTGTTTAGAGCAAATTAGCAGGCGTCCTTGGCGTACTCAGCAACTCCTCGAACGCCTTCCACTGCGCGGCGGCGTCGTTACCTGCCGTCTTCTTCACCCACGCCGCCACCAAATCCTCGCCGTAACTATAGTTGATGATATAGCTCCGCTCGGCGTCGAAAAACTTCACCCGCCGCTCGGCCATGCCCTTCGTGTTCAGCGCGTACCGCTGCAAGTAGGAGACCGTTTGTTCGGCGTTCGTGTGCCCATCTAGATAATCGCGCGCCCCCTGAATCGCCGCATGCTTCACCCCCGCGCGTAACTTCGATATCGCCTGCTGCTCGTCGGCCGACTTCGGATCGAGCCCCGCTTCCTTAAACAACACGTCGCGCTTGAACGCCAACCGCTCCTGCTCCGGCATGACGAGCGAAGCGCCAAAATCCGCTGTGCCCTCGGCGATCAACGACTGCGGGCTATACAGCGGGTACACCGAAAACTCGATCCAACCGCGCTCGCGGACGAGCCTGGCCTCCAGCAATCCGTTGTACACATGATGGCCCGGATAGCCTTCGTGGCATGCGAGGTGAATGATCCGGTCGACATTGATCGGCAGATCGATGTTCACCTGAATCACCGATCGCGAGTTTCCCTTGTACCAGTTGTAGGCGCTCCAAACCTTGTCCTTGACGTACTCGACATCGAACGATTCGTTTGCCGCCAGCGACGTAATCCGCTTCTTCGTCAATGAGCGCGCCTCGGCGATCGCCGCGCGAAACGTCTTGTCGACTTTCGCCGCCGGAACGGCAAATCGCGCGTCGAACTTCTCGATGCGTTCGGAGAGTTCGCCGCCGCCGGGCAACGCCTCGTCAACCAACTCCCGCGCCGCTTCCAGGTCGCTGCGCAGTACCACCGGCGGCTTCACTGCGTAGAGCGCGGTCGCCTCGCGGTCGAAGTCCAATTTCTCGCCGCCCAGGATATTCGCCATTGCCAGTGCCGATTGCGCCTGCGTCAACAGGTACTGAAACCGCAGCGGATCGACCGCCGTGAGCTGCTGGATATCGGTAATCAGCGCCGATACTTCGGTGCTCAATTCCCGAAGCGGCTTACTTGCCGTTGGCTGCCACTCCGCGGGCCCATAGTAAGCGTCGACGTACTTCGGCTGATGTTTGCCGATGGCGAGTATCAGCCGGACATACCGCTCCGCCAGCGCATTCATATCGGGGGCCTTCTTTCCACACGAGGCCAAGGCCACACAACCCAGTGCTGTCCGCCGCGTCATTTGTCCAACCCAAACCGCTCAATCAAACGATACAACGTCTTGCGCTCAATGCCGAGGATCTTCGATGCCTTGCTCTTGTTGCCGCCCGTGGCCGCGAGTACTTTCCGAATCTGCTCGGCCTTGGCGTCTTCCAAGGTCTCGCCAAGCGACTCCTTGCCCTCGCCATCGGCGATCGCGTCCCGCACCGCGGTTTCGTCGATCCGCCCCTGCGGCGCAAGAATCACCAGCCGTTCGATCATGTGCTGCAATTGCCGCACATTGCCCGGCCATGTGTAGCTGTCGAGCGCGCGCACGCCGCTCTCGGTCAATATTGCCCGCATGCCATAGCGCTCGTTGTAGCGGTCGAGAAACGTCTGCGCCAGCAGCGGCACGTCCCCGCGCCGCTCCCGCAACGACGGCAATTCCACACGTACGACATCGAGCCGGAACCACAAGTCTTCACGGAACTTGCCCTGCTCCACCAACTGCCGGACGTTCTTGTTGGTTGCGGCGACGATGCGGACATCGATCGGTTTCCCGCGCGGCGAGCCAAGCGGCCGGATCTCCCGCTCCTGCAACACGCGCAACAACTTCGCTTGAAAGTTCAAGTCGATGTCGCCAATCTCGTCCAGGAACACCGTCCCGTTGTTAGCTGCTTCGAACACGCCGACTCGATCCCGATCAGCCCCAGTGAACGACCCCTTCAAGGCGCCGAACAGTTCGCTTTCCAGCAGCGACGGAGGAATCGAGCCGCAATCCACCGCGACGAACCCTTTCTCCGATCGCTTCGAAAAGCGATGGATCATCCGCGCGATTAACTCTTTGCCGGTACCCGTCTCGCCTTCGATCAGCAGGGTCGCGTCCGTCGGCGCCACCTTGGCCAGCGTCTTAAAGATCTCGACGATCTGCGGCGACGACCCGATCATATCGGTCTCCGGGATATCGTCGATGCGCGCTTCCTTCTCCTCATCCACATCGAACGACGCCACGGCGCGCCGCACCTTCTCGACCATATCGTCGAGATCGAAGGGCTTCGCCAGATAGTCGAACGCGCCGCCACGAGTCGCAGCCATGACAGTTTCCATCGACCCGCGGCCCGACATCAGGATTACCGCGCAGTCCCCGCGCGCCGTTCTCGCCGCGCGCAGCACATCGAGGCCCGTTCGCTCGTCCAAATAGATATCGGAGAGCACGATCGCATACGACTCGGCATTCAAGCGGTCTAGCGCTTCCCGCGTGGTTCCTACTGAATCCACCTGAAAGCCTTCAAGCTCCAGGCAGGTCACGATATTGTTCCGGACGGCGCTATCGTCCTCAACAACGAGTAGACGTTGCAAAGGTCACTTCTCCATTTCCGGCAAGGGGGACGCGGAAGAAACCTGCGCCGGTACTTTCATCGTAAAGCACGAACCCTTCCCAAGGGAACTGGCTACCTCTAATTTTCCTCCGTGATGTTCGACAATTTGTCGAACGATCGACAGCCCAATGCCCGTGCCCGCCTCGCCTGACTGCTCGGCCCGCTTGGTCCGGAAGAACTTTTCGCCGATGCGTTTTACGTCTTCCTCGCTCATTCCCATGCCTTGATCACGCACCGCCACCGCCACCGAGCCGCCGTCCAATTCGCAATTCACCGTCACGCCTGTATCGGCCGGTGAGTATTTCACTGCGTTGGTCAGCAGGTTGTAGACGGCGTATTCCATCAGCTCTAAATCGCCTTCGACGATGGCGTCGGCCAGTTCGCCGGCTTCAATAGTGATTCTTTTTCGCTCCGCCAGCGGCTTCACCCGGTCGATGCATTGCCCGACGACGAATGCGATGCCGAACGGTTCGCGCTTTAACTGCATCTGTCCCGCGCTCAACCGTTCTACGTCGAGATAGATTTGAATCATTCGCGCCAGCCGCTTCGATTCCGTGTGAATCTGCTGCGACAGCTGCTTCTGCTTCTCCTCGCTGAGCTTATATCGGTTCATCAACTCGCTAGAGCCTTGGATCGCCTGCAGAGGGGTGCGCATCTCGTGCGTTACGAACTGAATTGCCTGTTGGTATCGCGAGCGTTCCCCTTCGGTGAGTTCAAGCGTCAACCGCGTCTGAAAATACTGCCACACCGCCGCGCACGTCACCGAGAACCACGCCGTCGCCATCGGCGCCACGAACGGGAAAACGATGTCGTTGACGAAGAACAGGTGCGGCAGCCCGTGCGCTAGTGCGATCATCCCCGCGCCGGCAAGATACGCCGCCAGTCCAGTCCATCGTAGGAATACAAACCCCGCGCCGCCGATCAGCGCCAGCGCGAGCAGCAACACCACGCTATTTCGCGCGTCGAGCAAAAAGAGACCTTGCACAATCGTCTCGTAGGCGTGGGCGTGAATCTCGACGCCCGGCATCGGCAGCAGCGTTGTGTACGGCGTCATCAATCGATCACGCGTCGCCGTCTGCGCGGTCGCCCCGACGAAGACAACCTTTCCGCGGAAAAGTTCCGGTGTCTCCGTCAGCGCGCGCTTCACCGACATCTGCGGAATCTGCGAGGCGCCATTAGTGTCCGGCGGATAGTAACGAATCCGAATGCGCCGCCAGTCGAACAGCGACGCTGGGATCGTGCGGTCTCCAACAATCAGCGCCTCCGGCGTTTCGATTATTCTCGCGTTGCGCGTCATCCGAAACGCTTCCAGCGACATCGCCCAAAACCTCTCTCTGGCGGCCGTCTTTTCCAGCGGCATCATGCGTTGAAAGCCATCCGCTTCTGGATCGGCCGCGACGTGCCCCAGCGCCGCCGCCGCCTCGCGCAACAGCGGTAGAGGCTTCGCCCAGCGGCTATCCAGTTGCTCGCACGCCAGCACGACATTGCCGAGCCGCTTGATCGCCGCCGCCAATCGCACGTTCTGATCGTCGTCGCCCGCATCGGAGAAAGTAACGTCGATGACCACCGCCTTCGGCTGCACTGCCGCCACGCGTTCCAGCGCCTCGGCCAACCTTACGCGCAACTGCCGCTGGCCGTTCATCATTTCGTAGGAATCGTCGTCGAGCGCCAGGATCGCCGATTCCAACGGCCAGGCCGCCGGCTTGTGCACGCGGAACAACCAATCGGCGCCGTAGCGATCGGCCTGCGCCGCCAGCGAGGTCCAACCGATCAGAAGCCCCGCCAGCCCCGCGCCGAAAACCGCCGCCCAGTACCTACCGTTTCCGCGCATGGAGGATTTTCTCGATCGCGTCCGGCTCTTTGGGCAGCGCGCCAGTCAACACGCGCGCGCCATCGGCGGTCACCAACAGCATGTCCTCGATGCGGATGCCGATCCCCTCTTCGGGGATGTAAATGCCCGGCTCGATCGTGATGACATTGCCCGCTTCGAGCGGCATCTGCGGCAACCCTGGATCGTGTACCTCAAGGCCCACATGATGCCCGATACCGTGTGTCATGAACTTGCCGAGCGGCTCGCCGCGCAGCGACTTCCCATGTGCGTTGAGATATTCCACCGCAATCTTAAAGAGACTCTTCTCGCCTTCGCGCGCGAGCAACATGCCGGGTTTCACAGCCGCTATCGCCGCTTCTTGCGCGCCGAGCAGGACATCGTATAGCTCCCGCTGTCGCTTCGAAAACGTTCCAGAAACCGGGATCGTCCGCGTAATATCGGCCGCGTACATCGAGCACTCGCCCGCGACGTCCATCAGCAACACGTCGCCGGAATCCATCCGCCGATCGTTGCGATTGTAGTGGAGCACCGTCGAGTTCGGCCCCGATCCGATGATCGGCGGATACGCGCTGCGTTCGCAACCCGCATCCGAATATACGTTTACCATCGTCGCGCCGATCTGATATTCAAACAGTCCCGAAGCGGCCCGCGCCCATGCCGCCCTGTGCGCGTCGATCGACACGTCGATCGAATGTTGGATCATCGCCAACTCCGACTTCGACTTTACCTGCCGTAGCGGAAATACGAGCGGCGCGAAATTTTCGATCGGCCGCGCGCCGACGAGTTTCTTCAGCTTCGACGTACGGTTGATATTGAGTAGTGCGTAGATCTTCTTCGCGCTCTCGAGTCTCTGGAAGAGCGTGATTTCGAACTTGCTCGCCGGCAGCACGTTCTTTATACCGCTAACTGTCTTGATGTTCGCGTCGTCGGCGCCCGCACGCCGCCCCGTGTAGGTGTCGCGAATCTCGCTGCGCGCCGGCAGAAACAGGTACTCGTCGTCTTCGGCCAACAACAGAACCGCGCCCGGCTCCACCCACCCGGTCAGGTAATAGAAGCTCGGCTCTTGGAAAAAGCGGCTGCGCAAATTGCCGCGTTCGTCTTCGGTGTCGCCGTATAAAACCAGTACGCCGTGATCCTCGGCGAGCCGCGTCTGGACCTTCGCGCGCCGCGCGCGGTACTCGTCCGCGGACATGGATATCGCGGCGGACAATCCACCCATCGCGCACAAAATTGCCAACATCCGCGCCGTCATGCTTCAACTATACCGAACCGAATGAGATAATGGCCTTTATGTCAATCCGAACGGAGTGGACCGCCGCCCGCGTCAACGACGCGGTCCGGACGCAAATGCACTACGCCCGCAAGGGCCTGATCACCGGCGAGATGGAGTATGTCGCCCGCCGCGAAAAACTTACTCCGGAAACTGTCCGCGACGAAGTCGCCCGCGGCCGGATGATCATCCCCGCCAACATCAACCATGGCGCGTTGGAACCGATGGCGATCGGCGTCAGGTCGACATGCAAAATCAACGCCAACATCGGCAACTCGTCGACGACCTCCGACGTCGAAGGTGAACTCGAAAAGCTGCGCTACTGCGTCAAATACGGCGCCGACACGGTCATGGATCTGTCCACCGGCGGCGACATCCCGCTCATCCGGAAGTCGATCATTCAACACTCGCCTGTGCCGATCGGGACCGTGCCGATCTACGAAGCTCTTTCCCGCGTTCGCCGCGTCGAGGACCTGAACAAGAACGTAATGCTCGAAGTCATCGAAGAGCAAGCCGAGCAAGGCGTTGACTACATGACGATCCACGCCGGCGTGCTCATTCAATACGTGCCGATGACGACCAAGCGCATCACCGGCATCGTTAGCCGCGGCGGCTCGATCTTGGCCGAATGGATGGTCAAGAATCACAAGCAGAACTTTTTGTACGAGTGCTTCGACGACATCTGCAAGATCTTCCAGAAGCACGACGTGAGCTTCTCTCTGGGTGACGGCCTGCGCCCCGGCTGTTTGGCCGACGCCTCCGACGAAGCCCAATTCGCCGAACTCAAGACGCTCGGCGAACTCACGCGCAAGGCCTGGCAGTGCGATGTGCAGGTGATGATCGAAGGTCCCGGCCACGTGCCGATGGACCAGATTCAGATGCAGGTCGAAAAGGAGAACGAGCTTTGCCACGAAGCGCCGTTCTACACGCTCGGGCCGCTTGTCACCGACTTCGCGCCCGGCTTCGATCACATCACCAGCGCGATCGGCGCGGCCATGATCGGCTGGTACGGCGCTTCGATGCTTTGCTATGTAACGCCCAAGGAACACCTCGGCCTTCCTAACAAGGAAGACGTGAAGCAAGGCATCATCGCGTATAGGATCGCCGCGCACGCGGCCGACGTCGCCCGCCACCGCCCCGGCGCCCGGGACCGTGACGACGAACTCTCCCGCGCACGCTACAAGTTTGACTGGCGCCGGCAGTTCGAACTGGCGCTCGACCCCGAGACCGCCCAGGCCTACCACGACGAGACGCTTCCGCAAGAAGGCTTCAAGGACGCGCACTTCTGCTCGATGTGCGGGCCAAAGTTTTGCTCGATGAATATTTCGTCAAAGGTGGAGGAGTTCTCCGCCGAGGACGCGCAAGCTGTTTTGGAAGGGCGGCAACCACTTGTTCAGTTTGGTGACTGATGGCGAAGTTCGCCCGAAGCACTGGATCTTCATCGAAATTGCCTGCCCGCCGTGCTATCCTGACTAGTTTGGAGCAGGTGTGGATAAGCACGAACGCGAACAACTGAAACACGACGTCTTTGTCGAAGAAGTCACGCACTCTATCGACTACGCAAAGCATCACCAGAAGCAGCTCACCATGTATGGCGGGATCGCCGTCGCCGCGCTGGCGGCGGGTTTTGGCTGGTGGTGGTGGTCCGACAAGCAACTGGCCGAACGCCAGAAAGCGCTGAAGGAAGCCGTCGAAATCCAGCAGGCCTCGATCGGACCGGGTCAGAATCCCTACGTCAAAGTCTTCCCGACGCAAGCGGAAAAGGATGCCGCCATTATCAAGTCTTTCAGCGGGTTGGCCGCGAAGTATCCTGGCAAGCAGGAAGGCGACATCGGCACCTATTTCTTGGGCATCGCGAACGCCGACCAGGGGAAGCTCGACGAAGCCGAAAAGGAATGGTTGAAGGCGGTTAACGGCGGTGGATCCGAAATCGCCGCGCTCGCCCGTTTCTCGCTGGGCCAGATGTACGTTCGCCAAAACAAGCTGGCCGAAGCCGAAAAGCATTTCCGGTATTTGGTCGATCACTCGACCACCTTTGTGTCCAAGGAAAACGCCCAAATCGAACTGGCCAAGGTTCTCGCAAAGACCAATCCGGCCGAGGCGCAAAAGATCCTTGAACCGCTCCGCCAGATGAGCACCCGCAATCAAGTCAGCCGCTGGGCCATTACGGCGTACGGTGACACGCGGCCCGGCCCTAAGCCTTAACCAAGTGAGCGCGCCCGACGGACCTCTTGCGTTTCTCCGGCTTGGGCCTGAGCGCTCGCGAGGCCGCCGGTTTCCCGAACTCCGTCATCCGTATCGGAACGACTTTCAACGCGACCGCGACCGCGTCATCCACACCCGCGCCTTTCGCCGTCTCGAAAACAAGACGCAGGTCTTTACGCCCGATCTGTCGGATCACTTCCGCAATCGCCTGACTCACTCGATCGAAGTCTCCCAGATGGCCCGTACCGTTGCCATCGCGCTTGGCATCGACGCCGATCTTACCGAGGCCCTCGCCCTAGTCCACGACATCGGCCACCCGCCCTTCGCGCATTCCGGCGAAGAGGAGTTGAATCGCCAGATGGCCCCCTACGGCGGCTCGTTCGATCACAACATTCACGCGCTCCACATTGTCGAAGAGTTCGAGCAGCGCTACGCCCGTTTTCCAGGCCTCAATCTGACATTCGAGATGCGCGAAGGCATCGTTAAACACTCGCGCGATCTGACGCCGGGCGAGAAACCCGATCTCGATGAATACCTGCCAGAGAAACGCCCGCCGCTCGAAGCGCAACTCATCGATATCGCCGACGAAATCGCCTACTCCGCAGCCGATCTCGACGATGCGCAGCAGGCTCAATTCTTCACTCTCGACGACGTCGCGCGAGCCGTCCCCGCCTGGGGCGATCTGTTCGAGTCGATCGAGTCCATGTACCCAGCCGCGCCCAAGCGTGTCCAGTTTCAGGAGAGCCTTCGGCTTCTCATCGATCTACTTGTAAGCGGCTTTGTCGAAGGCACCATCGCAGCCTGCCGCGAAGCCGGCGTCAGGAGCGTCGACGATGTGCGCGATCATCCGAAGCGGCTCGCGCGCATGACCCCGGATTCGGGGCGCACCGGCCAGCAGTTGAAGCAGTTCCTCCGCAAAAAGGTCTACTTCTCCGAGGAACTCAAAGCCGACCGGCAACGTTCGATCGATATGATCGGCGGGCTGTTCCGCTACTTCATGGACGACGTGAGCCGTCTCCCCGTCGGATACGCCGAACAGGCCAGGGAACGCGCGCCACACCTGGTGGTCTGCGATTACATCGCCGGTATGACCGACGGCTTTTGCGCGCGTATGTACGAAGCGCGCAACCCATCCTGAGTCGTCAGGGAGATCGCTGCATGGCTTTGGCCTGAACGGAAGTACCTGACCCAAAGCTCGCCATGCCTTCGACGTGGTCGCATTGGGCCAGGAGGTTCCCATCGTCTTCGCGGCTCGCCTAGGTAAATTCGCAGCCGCCCCACTCTGCGTTGATGAAGCCAAGGACATCGACTTGATTGCGCGCCACGCCGCTACAATCGAAGAGTGACTGAATTTGTAACCGTGCTTGGCGCCGGACTGGCCGGCTCCGAGGCGGCTTGGCAGCTTGCCGAAGCGGGTGTGCTCGTGCGGCTCTTCGAGATGCGGCCGCTCAAATCAACCTCGGCCCATCAGACCGGAAACATGGCCGAACTTGTCTGCTCGAATTCTTTGAAAAGCGAGTCGGAGAACTCCGCGCCCTGGCAACTGAAACGGGAACTGCGCCAGTTAAACAGCCTGCTCCTTCACGCCGCCGCCGAAACGCGCGTCCCTGCCGGTCATGCGCTCACGGTCGATCGCGAGGTGTTTTCGAAACTCGTTTCGGAGAAGATCGCCGGGCATCCGCGGATTAAACTCGTGCGCGAAGAGGTCACCGAAATTCCGCAGGAAGGCGTTGTGATCGTAGCCACCGGACCGCTGACCTCCGACGCGCTCGCACGCGACATCGCGCGCGCCACCGGCGCCGGCCGTCTCTACTTCTACGACGCAATCAGCCCCATTGTCGAGGCCGATTCCATCAACTACGACATCGCCTTCCGCGCCTCGCGTTATCGCAAATCGATCGACGGCGGCGACGACTACATCAACTGCCCGATGAACGCCGAAGAGTACAACCGCTTCATCGACGCCCTGCTCGAAGCGCGATCCTACGACCCACACATTCCCGAAGACAACACGCCCTATTTTGAATCGTGCCTGCCGATCGAAGAGATCGTTCGCCGAGGCCGCGATACGCTCCGTTTCGGCCCGATGAAGCCGGTCGGCCTCACCGACCCGCGTACCGGCCGCTGGCCCTACGCCGCCGTACAGTTGCGCCAGGAAAACCTGCGCGCCGATTCCTACAACCTCGTCGGTTTTCAAAACAGTCTGAAGTTCGGCGAACAGGCGCGCGTGCTGCGGTTGATCCCCGGTCTCGAAAACGCTGTATTCGTGCGCTACGGCCAAATCCATCGCAATACCTACATCAACGCGCCGTCTTGCCTCACGCCAACCTTGCAACTGCGCAACGACCCGCGCATCTTTTTCGCCGGGCAAATCTCGGGCGTCGAAGGTTACGTCGAATCGATCGCCACCGGCCTGATGGCCGGCCTGCATGCCGCGGCCTACATCCAAAACAAGACGCCTCGCGAATTCCCGAGGGAATCCGCCCTCGGTTCCTTGTGCTATTACATCACCGGCGCCGATCCCGCCAATTATCAGCCAGCCAACATTACGTTCGATTTACTGCCGCATCTCGACGACGCCACGCGCGCCAAACTCAAGCGCGACAAAAAAGCGCGTCACGCCGAAGTCTGCCGCCGCGCCGGCGCCTCGATGGAGGCATGGCTTGCCGGATGAGCGACCTCGGCGCAATGATCGGCGAATTCCTCGCGACGCTCCGCCGCGAGGACAAATCCGCGCACACCATCCGCAACTACGAAAGCGACCTCGATCAGTTTCTTGCCTACCTCACGCCGCCCGGCGGCAGCGCGCCGCCGCTCGAAGAGATCGACCTGCCCGTGCTGCGCGAATGGATGGGCGCGTTGTACAAGCAGAAGCTCGCGGCATCGAGCACGCGCCGAAAGATCGCGGCGCTGCGTGCGATGTTTCAGCATGCCCTTCGCGCCGGGGCGATAAAACGGAATCCCGCAAAATTGTTGTTGCTCCCGAAGATGCCGAAAGGTCTCCCCAAAGTTCCGACGGCCGAACAGGTCGGCGCGATCGTCGATGGCATCGAAGGCGCGAAACTCAATCGGCCCTACCCCAAGCGCGACCGCGCAATTTTTGAATTTCTCTACGGCTGCGGCTTGCGTGTCAGCGAACTCGCGGGTTTGAACATCGACGATATCGACCGCTCCGAGCGCTGGATTCTTGTACGCGGTAAAGGCCGCAAGGAACGCCAGACACCCTACGGCGGCAAGGCCGCCGAGGCGCTCGACGCCTGGCTCGCCGAACGCACAGCCGCTGTTGAAGAGCACGCCGTATTCGTCAACTTCCGAGGCGCCCGCCTAACCACGCGCGGGATTCATTGGATCGTCGAATTCTACGCGCGCATGCTCGCCGGCGATGGCGGCATGCATCCGCACACGCTGCGCCACGCCTACGCGACGCACCTTCTCGCCGATGGTGCCGATCTGCGCGCGATCCAGGAACTCCTCGGTCACGCGCAGTTATCGACGACGCAGAAGTATACGTCGGTCGCGCTTTCGGATTTGCTCGCGGTCTACGACAAGGCTCACCCCAAGGCGCGGTAAGTACTCAGGTAGTACTCACACCAGTTTGACGGAACCGTCGCTTCAATTTGGAATACGCTTTGCAACCCTTCGCTCGACACCCAAACGAACGAACACTCGAATTCGCGAATGCTCTTCACCCCGGGCGCCGCGGATCGCGGCTAGCGGTGTTCGCGATGCTCCGAATTTTGCCCACCCCGCCTCCGCTCTGTTATAAGCTAAGACCTCGCCCTCATGCCCCAACCCACCACATCGCACGTCCGCCATCGTGTCGTTGCCTTTTGCGTCGCGCTGGCCGCCATCACCTACATGGACCGCGTCGCGATCGCCAATCTCGCCAAGTTCGTCACGCGCGATCTCGCCCTCACAGACGAACAAATGAGCCTCGTCTTCAGCGCCTTCACCCTCGCCTACGGCAGCTTCGAAATTCCCACCGGCCGCTGGGGCGACAAGATCGGCACGCGGCGAGTCCTCATGCGTATCGTGTCATGGTGGAGCGCCTTCACCGTCGCCACCGCCGGCGCGTTTAACTACGCCTCGCTGCTCACGATTCGATTCCTCTTCGGCGCCGGAGAGGCGGGCGCGTGGCCGAACGCCGCCAAGACGTTTTCCAAATGGATTCCGCTCGCTGAGCGCGGCCGTACACAGGGCATCTTCTTCGCGGGCGCATTTTTCGGCGCCGCGTACACCCCGATTCTGATCCAGTGGCTGCTGACATTCCTTAACTGGCGCAGCGTTTTTCTCGTCTTCGGCTGTGTCGGTTTCGTGTGGGCGTTTCTCTGGTATCGCTGGTTCCGCGACGACCCCGCCGAACATCCCGATGTCAGTCCCGCCGAGCGCGAACTCATCGCCGCCGGCCGTGCGCCCGAGGCTTCGCACGACTTGAAGAACGCGCCATGGGCCGAAATCCTCCGCTCGCGCAACATCTGGCTGCTCTGCCTCATGTACTTCACGCAGAGCTACGGCTTCTACTTCTACCTGACTTGGATGCCGACCTACCTCGAACGCATCCGCGGCTTCTCTTCGACCGGCCTCAGCCTCTTCGCCGGCGCGCCGATGGTCGCCTGCATGATCGCCGGCGTCACCGGCGGCTTGACGACCGACAAACTCACGCCCAAACTCGGGCTGCGGCTCGGCCGGGGCATCGCCGGCGGCATCTCGTTTGTCTTCGCATCGCTGTTCACCTTCATCGGAGCCTCCGCCGCCGATCCCACCAGTGCCGCGATCCTGCTCGCCATTGCGGCGGGTTGGACGGCGTTCTGCCTCGGCGCCGCTTGGGGCGCCTGTCTCGACATCTCCGGCGAACACGCCGGTGTTGTCGGTGCGTGTATGAATACCGCGGGCCAGGTCGGCGGATTCCTGTCGCCAATCCTACTCGCGCAACTGGTCAAGCACTTCGGCGATTGGCAGATCGCGCTGCAAGTCAGTGGCGGATTATTTCTTGTCGGCGCCATCTGTTGGGTGTTCATCGATCCCACCCGGCCTCTCCGCGCCCGGAATTAGCCGTACACTATTCTTCATGCTCCAACGCGCCGCCGCGATTGTCTTCGCGGCCTCACTCTTCGCCCAGCAACCGCCCGCCGCCAAGCCAGAACCCGCGCCCGTCGTGAAGAAACATTCGATTTCGCTCGGCGGCAAGACGTACAACTACACGACGACCACGGGCCGCTTGCCGATCTCGAACGATCAAGGCGAAGTCGAAGCGCACATGTTCTTCATCGCCTACACGCTCGATGGGGCGCAACAAAAGCGGCCGCTCATGTTTTCCTTCAACGGCGGTCCCGGATCGGCCTCGGTCTGGCTGCATCTCGGCGTGCTGGGCCCCAAGATCGTTAAGATGCAGGACGACGGCGGCTATCCGCCTCCGCCGTTCCAACTTGTCGACAACGAGCATTCCTTCCTGCCCTTCACCGACATGGTCTTCATCGACCCCGTCGGTACCGGCTACTCGCGAGCCGCGCGCCCGGATCTCGGCAAGAAGTTCTTCGGCGTGCAGGGCGACATTCAATCGGTCGGCGAGTTCATCCGCCTCTGGCTGACGCGGTATCAGCGCTGGAACTCGCCGCTCTACCTGATCGGCGAAAGCTACGGAACCTTCCGCGCGGCCGGTGTTGCCGGATACCTCGTCGATCGCGGCGTCGCCTTCAACGGCGTGTGCCTGATTTCCAGCATCCTGAACTATCAGACCGCCCGTTTCGCACCGGGTAACGATCTCCCGTTCCAACTCTTTCTTCCCACCTACACCGCCATCGCCTGGTACCACAAGAAATTGCCCAAGGATCTGCAAGGCGATCTTCGCGAAGCGACCAAAGAGGCCGAACAATATGCCATCGGCGAGTATGCCACCGTACTGGCCAAGGGCGACCGCCTCAGCGCCGCCGAACGACAGAAAGCCATCGACAAACTGAATCGCCTCACCGGCATCGACAAGCGTTTTCTCGATCAGAACAACCTCCGAATCGAAATTCAACGCTTCACCAAGGAACTGCTGCGAGAGAAACAAACAACCGTCGGCCGTTTAGACGGACGGCTCACCGGCGTCGAAGGCCTGAACGGCGAGTTGTCGCCGGAGTTCGATCCTTCGATGACCGCGATCCGTGCGCCTTACACCGCGTTGTTCAACGAATACGCCCGTCGCGAACTGGGTTACGAAAGCGATCTGCACTACTACATCCTGGGAGGCGGAATCGGACCGTGGGATTACGGCCAGGGCGGCAATAATCGCTATGCCGAAACTGCCGACGCGCTCCGCTCCGCCTTCGCGAAAAACCCGTATATGAAGCTCTACATAGGCTCCGGCTTCTATGACCTCGCTACACCGTATTTCGCGACGGAATACACCTTTAGCCACATGGGGCTGCCATCGAAGTACAAGCAACAGATCACCTCGAAAATGTTTGAAGCCGGCCACATGTTCTACATTTGGAAGCCAGCGCTGGGGGCGTTGACCAGGGACATCGAGGGATTCGTCACGAAACCCTGAAGATGTTACGTGATACATCCAAGGGTGAGATCACTCTTGGATAGTTATGCGTATTATCGCGCTGTTCTTTGGATTCCTATCGATCGGCCACGCCGGCCGCTATCTGGTCGAACTGAAGGCGCCGTCACCCGCCGAGTCCGTGATCGCTTCGCGCGCGCGGAACCCGCGCGAAGCCGCGCTGCGAATGCGAACTGGCGTGCGCGCCGCGCTCGAACGCTCCCGGGCCGCGATAGGCCTCCGGGAAGCGGAGATCGTCTACCGCATGGACTTTCTGATCAACGGGTTTGCGGTCGACATCTCCGAAGAACCGACGCGGGAACTCGCCGCCAAACCGGAGGTGCGCGCCGTTCATGATCTCAACGCGCCGATGCGCTACATCCTGGATGAAGCGATCGGGCTTTTGAAGGTGCGCGAAGCCATGGCCCTTGTCTCTCCTGAAAAGTCCGGGGGCGCGGGCGTCAAGATAGGAATCATCGATTCAAGCCTCGATATCGTGCATCCGGCCTTTCAAGACCCGGAGTTGCCAATGCCGGAAGGCTTTCCGAAAGGAGATTTGACGAAGACCAGCAACAAGATCATCTCGTACAAAACGTACGGCGAGATCTCGGCCGGCGCGGGCCTTAACGTGCGACAGCACGGCACGTTCGTTGCCGCGGCGGCAGCGGGCGCGCTTCACGAAAGTCCGCTTGGTCCAATTTCGGGAATTGCGCCAAAAGCCTGGATCGCCTTCTGCGACGTCGGGGATCCAGAGACGCTCCGGATCCTGAAGGTGTTCGAAGACGCCGCCGCCGATGGGATAGACGTTCTCAATTTCAGCGTTGCGTTCCTACACTTCCCAAGGCCGTCCGGCCAACGATTCTTCGAAGTCGTTGCCGAGCGCGCGATGCAACTCGGAACTGCCATCGTGTGGGGGGCCGCAAACCAAGGACCCGAACGCACGACCATTTCGGCCAGTAGCGTTTCCGAGGCCAATCTGGTCGTCGGAGGGGCGCGTAACACCCGCTACATCGGCGGCACTCTGAAACTCGCCGACGGGGCTTCCTTCCCGATCGTTCCCTACGAAGGCATCACCCTTCCCGCCGAGCCGATTACCGCCCGTTTGCGACAGGTGCGCGACCTCGAAGCGGTGACTGGCGCCTGCAATCCATTGCCCGAAAATAGCCTCTCCGGACAAATCGCTCTCGTTGATCACATTTACCCCTGCCGCCTCGCTCAGCGGACCGCGAATCTCGTCAAGGCCGGCGCGAAAGCGATCATCGCCTATCGAACTGGCGTCCCTTTCACATCGAGTCCAGGCCCCGCATCGGAGGACATTCCCGCCGCTGCGATGGGCTTCGACGACGTGCTTGCTCTTCTGCAAACGGTATCCGCGGGCGCCGAAGTCACGCTTACGATTGCGCGCGAGAAGTTGCCCGCCGACCCCGCGCTCGCCTACAACGTCACCTCGGCGGGACCAACCCACGACTTCAAGATCAGACCGGACCTGGTGGGCGTTGCGCAGCACGTCTACGCTCCGCTGCCGGACAACTCCTGGGGCGTGCGGGATGGAACGAGCATCGCAACGCCGATGGTGGCCGGCGGACTCGCCGTGCTCAAGGCGGCGCGCCCGCAGCTTACGCCTCCGCAACTCTACTCCCTCGTCACCAACACTGCGACTCCAATGAATCTGCCCGTCATGGTGACTGGCGCGGGCCGCATGAACCTGGAAGCGGCCATGAAGGCGACCCTTACGGCGCTGCCGCGGTCTCTGTCATTCGGCGCCGGCGCGGCCAACGTCGATCAGACTCGTGAACTGACGATCACGAATCTGGGCGACAGCGTCGAAGTCGTCGAGCTGACCGCGCAAGCCGCCGAAGGGCAATCGATCCCCGCCATCTCTCCTCCGTCGATCAACGTCCCCGCCGGTCAGTCGGCCAAAGTCACTGTGCGCTTCCAGGCGTCGAATCTCCGGCCGAACGAGTATCAAGGCTTTGTTCGGGCCGTCGGTCAGGCATCGGGGACAGAACTGCGGATCGCCTATTGGTACGCGGTGCCATCGGGCGTTCCGGCGGCAATCAAGGTTCTCGGGCCGACCGAATTTAACGTGGGCTCGACCTACCGGCATTTTGACCAGATGCCCCAAATCCGGATACTCGACACTTCGGGTCTGCCGATGACCAATATTACGCCGCGCGTGTCGGTACTCTCCGGCGGTGCGACGCTGAACTTTCTCGACGCCTGGAGTGAGAACCCCGGGGTCTTCTATCCCAGACTACGTTTCGGTCCCAACGTAGGTAACGTCGTTCTCCGTGTTCAAGCCGGCGCGATCACAAAGGACCACATTCTGTCAGTGGGCGGGTCTGCCTACCCACACATCGAGTTCTCGATCAACGGCCTCGATTTTGGCGGTGTGCTTACGGGCTCTTCGCGAGACCTCGATTTCACCCTTAACAACACCGGCGGCGCGGCGCTCATTGTCTCCAATCCCGTGTTCTCCGATCCACAGTTCCGAATCGTCTCGCCAAATTTTCCGCTGACGATTGCTCCGGGCGCGTCGGCGCGCATTGTCATTCGCTTCACTCCCGCGCGCGCCGCCGCCGTCCAGGGCGCATCCGTCCGATTCGAAGCCAACGAGCCAGGTTTCGGACTGTTCGCTCTCCAGCTTGCTGGAACCGGCGCTCCGCCCGCCGGGCCGTTGACGCTGCAGGTCGACTCCGGCGTCTTCAGTAATTCCTTCGGCTACGGCGGCGGCGGTGCGCAGCAGGCGTTCTTCGTGAATCGCCTCACGCCTCCCAAATATCCGGCCGTACTACAAAGTGTGCAGATCTTCTTTTCGGATCGCCCGGACGGCCTCCGGCTCAACGTACCAATTACCGCGATCGCCCGACCGAATCCGGAGGGTGGTGAGCGGCTTCAGGCGTTTTCTTTTCTGCAATCGCCCGGAACGATCACCCGCCTGAACGCCTTCAACAGCTTTCCGTTTCCACAGAATCAGACGTTGCGCATCGAGTCGGGCGACTTCGTCGTCGGATTCTCCACGTCGAACCCGCAGGGCATTTTCCCTGCCGAAATCGATCGCAGTAACCCCTCCCAACGAAGGTCTTACACCTCCGCCGACGGCCAGCCATTCACGGTCATTGATGTCGAGAGTAATTTCCCCGGAAACTTCCTGATTCGCGCCGTGGTGACGTTTCCGTAGCGGATTGGCCGCGTCTGACTCCTTGTCTCGCGTTGCGCTTGCAGATAGAATCGGAGCAACCCGCTCTGATTCTTTCAAGGCTGACCGATATGTAGCCTGACTCGGTGTGTTAGGAGTTTGATGTCCAAATTGTGCCCAGGCCCCGGCGTGTCTTCTCTCGCCGCCTTCCTGCTGTTCGCCGGAGCGGCGGACGCGCAACATTACAACTTCCAACAATTCGGTCACGCGCAAGGATTACACAGCCTATCGCCCGACGCTTTCATGTTTGACCCGGTCGGCTACCTATGGGTAGGCACTGAGAACGGGCTCTATCGATTCGACGGCGAGCGGTTCCAGGCGTTCGGAACCAACTACACGGTACGCAGCATGCTCCGCAACCGCCAGTCGATGTGGCTGCGCACGCGAGATGGCGTAGCGGTTTTTCGCAACGGAAAGGTCGAGCCGCTCGATATTCATGGCCTCGATTTCGTCGGCGATACGCAGGTCTTCGCGCGCGGCCCGGAGGGATCGCTTTTTCTGGGTGCGAGGACCGGACTGGCCCACTGTGTCGAACAAGGCGCGGCATTGCAATGCAAGATCGTGCCGGGGAGCGAAAAACTTCGCATTCTGGCCATCGCCGGCGCGCAGACAGGGGACATCTGGTTCCTCGCCGAGGGTGAATTGTGGCGCTGGCACGATGGCCGCCTGTCCCGTTTCGGTCCCGAGGCCGGCGTATCCAACAAACGCTGGAGCGCGATCGGTTTTCATTCCGCTGGAACCGTATTCCTGCGCGCCCCCGAGTCGCTTTTGGTCTTTGACCGGGGAAAAGAACGCGCTGTTCGAGAAATCCCGATTGAAGATGTCGCCGATCTTCGGCACATCCTGCTCTATGTGGATCGCCACGACGTCGCGTGGTGGAATACCAAGGCCGGGCTCGCATCCTGGGACGGACGCCGTGTTCGGCGGTTCTCAACGCGCGAAAACGGATTGCCCAGCAACGTTGTTTCGGGCATGATCGAGGACGCCTCCGGCTCCTATTGGCTCGCCACCGATGGCGTCGGACTGTACCGTTGGGCCGGATTCCGCGATTGGATGGGCTGGGGGCCTGAAGCCGGCCTTCCGGCCGAGAGTATCCGCTCGATTCATCGCGATCGTGCGGGAACGCTCTGGATCGGTACCAACATGGGCCTCTTGCATTTGGACATTGCTACGAACCGTTGGATCCCCGCGCGAGGTCCGGCGGCGAAGATGGACATTCGCTCCATCGCCAGCTCGGCCAGCGGCCATTTGTGGATCTCGGGCGCCGGTTACGGCGTCGGAAGGATGCGCCCGGGAACCTCCGATTGGCGTTGGTTCGACCAAGCCGATGGCCTGCCGGCCAGCCCGATTCGTGACATGGCCGAGGTCGATGGCGATCTAATCTTCGCAGCCAAGGACGGTGTCTTCCGGCTGCGCGCTGGAGAATCGAGATTTTGCCCTGAACCGATGCCCGTCGGCGCAAAACTGAATATTTACAGCATGCATGTGGCCGCCGATGGCACGGCGCTTGTCGCCAGCCGAGGACTCTTGATTCTCGAAAAGGGCCGCTGGCGAAAGGTAGCGCCGCCCGATGGTTTGAAGGACGATTTGATTCGCAGCGCTTCCAAGGCGCCCGACGGAGCAATCTGGATCTCCTATCGCAATCCGCACGGGCTCACACGGCTAGTCGAGCGGAACGGCCAATTCACCGCGACCCACTACAGTGCTGAAGATGTCCTCAGTTCCGACCGCGTCAGTTTCGTGCGCCACGATCTGGCGGGCAACCTGTGGATTGGCGCCGACCGCGGCATCCAATCCTACGCCGCCGGCCGATGGCACGCTTGGACCCGGCAGGACGGTCTGATCTGGGACAATACGAACTCAACGGCGTTTCTGGCTCAGCCGGACGGCGGACTTTGGATCGGCACCAGCCGGGGCATTAGCCATTTCCGCCCCCCGGTGCTGCCACTCCCGGAACGCTCGATTCCGCTTTCGCTCGGGTCCCTTCGCTTTGGCGATTCGGCTGTCGAGGACTTCACCAACATCGAAATACCTTTCGACCGCCGCTGGATGACCGCCCGATTTTTGGTGCTGCAATTTGACCGGCGCGAGGACCTGCAGTACGAGTACCGTCTCGACGGTTTGTCGGACCGCTGGATACGCACCTCGAATACCGAAATTTCGTTACTGGCGCTTCCTGCCGGCGATTACACACTGCATTTTCGCGTCCGCGAGCGGAATCGGGAATGGAACACGCGCTTCAACGCGGCCACCTTTCGCATTCTGCCGCCCTGGTGGGCAACGTGGTGGTTTCGATCCGTCTGTGTTTCGCTCACTCTGGCCGGCATCGCGCTGGTTATTCAATGGCGGCTTCGAGATGGCATGCGGCGCCGCCAACAACTCGAGGAGTTAGTCCGGAGCCGTACCGAGGAACTGGCAACTGCGCGGGACGCCGCACTGGAGGCCAGTCGCGCCAAGGCAGCCTTTTTGGCCAACATGAGCCACGAGATCCGTACTCCGATGAACGGCGTCGTCGGTATGAACGATCTTCTGCTTCGATCGCCGCTCTCGGCCGAACAACGGGAATATGCCGGCGCCGTCAAGGAGTCGGCGGAATCGCTCTTGGTCATCCTCAACGATATCCTCGATTTTTCCAAGATCGAGGCGGGCAAGTTGCAGATCGAGTCCGCCGTCTTCGATCTCTGGAAGACCGTCGAGAGCTCCGTCGAGTTGTTTGACGAACGGGCGATGCAAAAAGACCTCCACTTGATCTGCCACATCGACCCTACCGTTCCGATTTCGGTCCGCGGCGACGCTGTGCGCGTTCGGCAGGTCTTGCTCAATCTCATCAGCAACGCCATCAAGTTCACTTCGACCGGCGGGGTGGATGTATGGGTTCGGACCGCCGAATCCGGCATACAGTTTGAGGTCGTCGATACGGGTATCGGTATTCCCGCCGACGCCGCGGGGCGCGTTTTTCAACACTTCTCGCAGGTCGACGATTCCACCACGCGCCGCTTCGGCGGCACCGGCCTCGGCTTGGCGATTTCCCGTCAGCTATGCCAGTTGATGGGTGGTTCGATCGGTTACTCCAGCAACCCGGGTGCGGGGTCGTCGTTCTGGTTCTACCTCCCGCTTCCGGCCGCCGCCGGAGACTTGACGCTGTTCGAGCCGCTGGCCGGCAAGACACTGCTCGTATTGGAAGACAACCCAGCCCAGCGTGCGAGTCTCATCGCGATTGCCGAGACCCTGCGACTCTCAGTTCTTCACGAATCGGCCCGTGCCGACTTTGCCTACGTCGGCAACATCCCGCGGGCGCGCGAGGTGGCCGAAGGGTTAGCCGCCGAGGGATCCCTTGTGCTCATGGCCGGCGCCGTGGCGGGGGCAGGCTGCATCGGCTACGAACAATCCCTCCATCGCCGCGAAGCCTTTGCTCGCCAACTCACGCAATCGCGCCTTGCCGCGCCAAGGCCGTCCGCTTCCCCTGTCGTTGCCGCCGGCCTCCGGATTCTCGTCGTCGAGGACAACCTCGTTAACCAGCGCCTGGCCGAACAGATCCTCAAGAAACTCGGCGCCTCGGTGGCCATCGCCGCCGACGGAGAGCAAGCCATTGACGCTTTCCGCCGTGGGCGTTTCGATCTCATCTTCATGGACTGCCAAATGCCCGTTATGGATGGATTCGAGGCCACGCGCGCCATTCGCACCATCGAGCCGCCCGGCCAGCACACTCCGATCATCGCCATGACTGCCAATGCCATGCCCGGTGACCGTCAGCAATGCCTCGACGCCGGCATGGACTACTATCTGTCCAAACCAGTCCGCGTCGACCAGATCGCCGCCGCGCTCGAACGTCTCCCGCAACGCGTTAGTGCGTAACCGGTTCGTCGCGCTCGATTTTGCCGTCCCGCAAGAACACAATCCTGTGCGCGTGCATAGCGATGTCGTGCTCGTGCGTAACCAGAATGATCGTGTTGCCAGCCTGATAAAGCCGCTCGAACAGGCCCATGATTTCCACGCCCGTCGCCGAGTCGAGCGCGCCGGTCGGTTCGTCGGCCAACAGAATCGAGGGCCGCGTTACCAGCGCCCGGGCGATCGCCACGCGCTGGCGTTGACCGCCCGATAGCTCGTTCGGCTTGTGGTACATGCGGTTTTCCAGATCGACCTGGCGCAACGCCTCCCGCGCCCGCGCGACACGTTCGTTCGCTTCGATTCCCGCGTAGATCAGTGGCAGTTCGACGTTGTGCAGGGCTGTCGCGCGCGGCAGCAGATTGAACGTCTGAAAGACGAATCCGACTTCTTTGTTCCGAATATGCGCCAACTGATCGTCGTTCATCGTCGACACCAGGTTGCCGTTAATGAAGTAGTCGCCGCTCGACGGCGTGTCCAGGCAGCCAATCAAGTTCATCAGCGTCGACTTGCCCGAGCCCGAAGGTCCCATAATGGCAACGTACTCGCCCTTTTTCACATCGAAAGTGATGCCGGAGCACGCGTTGATCGTCTGGTCGCCCATCACGTAGGTCTTCCAGAGGTTCATCGTTCGAATGATAATGCCTGTACGGCGAAGTTCTTCGCCCTGCGCCTGGGCGCTGATTGTGGCTGCCTGTGCCATGTTGTGTGCGGGTACTCTCTTACGATTCTGCTTTGACGGGCGACTTGTTATCTACCTTGATCTTAGCCTCATTGCGGAGAGTCCGTATCACCTTGTAGCTTCCCGTGATGATTTCGTCACCTTCGTTGAGGCCGCTCAGGACCTCGATGTCGGTCGCGCCGGTGATCCCTGTGTCTACCTTTTGGAAGACCGCACGCTCACCGCGGATGACAAATACGCCCTGAACTTCTTCTTTCTTGGCGCGTGCGAGGGCCGGGTCGGTTACAGGTTCGTCCTTTTGGCCCTCTTTCTTTTCCAGATCGCCCTTCGTTCTAACCGTAAGAGCCTGAATCGGAATAGAAATCGCCTTTGACCGCGTCGAAGTGACAATTTTTGCCGTCGACGACAACCCTGGCCGGATCTCGTCCGGCGGATTGTCAAGCGCGATGACGACCTTGAAATCCTTCGCTTCCTGGCTCGAAATGGCCGACTGAGATGCCGCCAGACCCGTTGACCGCAGAATCGCCGTATTGCCGATCTCGATCACGTGGCCCTTGAACGTTTTGCCGGGAATCGCATCGATCGTAATATCGGCCACCTGGTCCAGCTTCACATCCACGATATCGGTCTCGTCGACCTTGACTTCGGCAGTGATTAGCGACATATCGGCGATCGTCATGATCAGCGATGCCGGCGAATTCTGAATGCCCGGCACCACCGTTTCGCCAACGCGCACCGGAAGATTCGTGACAACGCCGTCAATTGGCGCCGTCGCCTGCGTGCGTTGCAGTGCGTCGGAGGCGCGACGCAAATTGGCCTGGCTCACGCCGATCCGCCGCTGCGAGGCCGCCAACTGCGCCGCGAACTGCTCCCGGCTCGCCCGCGCCTGCGCGATCCGCGATTCGGCTTCCGGAATCGCCGCCGTAAACGAGTCGAACGACGCCTTACGCGTGTCGAACTCCTGTCGCGACATCAAACCGGCGTCGACCAACTGCTTCGCCCGGTCGAAATCCGCCCTGGCCCTGGTCAGGTCCGCTTTGACACGGTCCAACCCTGCCTGTAACGTCCGGATGTTCGAATCCTGGGCTTTCAACGCCGCTTCGGCCGCCGACGATTCCGCTTCCGACGAGGTTACTGTCGCTCGCTGTGCCGCCACCTCCGCTTCCGGTTGAACGGACTCCAACTTCGCCAGCAACTGGCCCTTGCGCACCCGCGCGCCTTCGACGACGAGGATATCGGTGATCCGGGCCGCGCCATTGGCGTTCGACCCGATGTTGATGTAATTGCGGGGCTTAATCTCACCCGACGCGGTGACGATGCTAGTCAGATCCTGGCGCACGGCCTTTCCGGTCTGTACCGTGACGATGCCCTTTTGATTCCACTTGACACTCGCGTAGCCTGCGCCGGCCACAACCGCCACTGCGGCGACGCCGGCGACAATTTTCCACGTTTTCACAGGTTAAGCTGCTCCCAATTTGGATAGACGCCCCACTCCGGGCGAAAGTTCAATATTTCTATTGGTTAACGACCCTTCAGCCAAGTGACTTTGACCGGATTCGTCGCCTGACACTGGCCCGAATCGGTCATACCCGAGGAAATCTGCGCACATGCCACGCCAGTGGCGGTGTTCATCGCATCCGTTTCGCTCGATCCCACCGCCGTACCACAGGCCTGCCTCCCGCAAAATTCTTTGCAGACTTCGACCTTGTAGCCCCCCAGCGACATCGTCGAATACGCCATCAGCCCAATGAGCGCCGCACCCACTCCGGCGATGGCGATGATCACGTTCTTGTTCATTCCTCGAAAAAGCTCCCCATCTTGCGGAACTTCTCGTAGCGGTGCTCGATCAACTCCGCCGCGCTCATCGGCGCCAACTCCGCCAGCGCCCGCTCGATGGCCGCTTTCAGATTCGCCGCGGCACCGTCCCAGTTGGTATGCGCGCCGCCGGCCGGTTCGGGAATCACGCCGTCGATCAGCCCTAACTGGAGGAGATCCGGCGCCGTGAGCCGCAACGCATCGGCCGCCAATTCGGCTTTGCCGGCGTCGCGCCAAATAATCGCCGCGCACGACTCGGGGCTGATCACCGAATAGATTGCGTTTTCCATCATCAACACAGCATTCGCCACGCCCATAGCCAGCGCACCGCCCGAACCGCCTTCGCCGATCACGATCGAAACTACCGGCGACTTGAGCCTTGTCATCTCACGAAGGCTGACCGCGATGGCCTCCGCCTGCCCTCGTTCTTCGGCGTCGATGCCCGGATAGGCGCCCGGCGTATCGAGCAATGCCACGACCGGACGGTTGAATTTCGACGCCAGCTTCATCGTGCGCAGCGCCTTGCGATAGCCCTCCGGCTTGGGCATCGCGAAATTGCGGTGCAGCTTCTGTTTGGTGTCCCGGCCCTTCTGATGGCCGACGAGCATGATCGGCTTCTCGTCGAGAAAACCCATGCCCGCGACGATGGCCGGATCGTCGCCATAGAAGCGATCTCCGTGTATCTCGGAAAAGCCGGTCAGTATGCGTTCGACATAGTCGAGCGTGTGCGGGCGTTTTGGGTGGCGCGCCAACTGCACGCGCTGCCAGGTAAGGGCCATCGGAGACGAGCCGCCTTCGATTCCCAACGGGATTTCATCCATGGGCAACGTCACTATTGTAACGTGGCGGCGAACGGAAGCGCTTGGCGCTATACTGCAATCGATGGGTTCGTCAGCCGCAATTTTGGAACTGTTTCCCGCGCCCGGGGAGTGGGCCGAAGACGATTACTTCGAAGTCTCTGATCGCGGGCGGCTTGTCGAGTT
>Ga0194128_10001806_pt1 | contig 36570 bp, 39 predicted proteins | sample TA2KigCa65mmetaG_FD_148650 | JGI IMG/M metagenome (GOLD analysis project Ga0194128, IMG submission 148650) | Freshwater microbial communities from Lake Tanganyika, Tanzania - TA2015037 Kigoma Deep Cast 65m | ecosystem: Environmental > Aquatic > Freshwater > Lake | place: Tanzania: Lake...
GCGCCGAGGGCGGCGGTGCGAAAGAGGGACATGGTCGGTGTGTGTGAGGGGGGCCAAGGCCCCATGGAAATTCTCGTGTGGCACTTGCCCGCGACCGAGGCTGGTGGTCGGCGGGTCAGCTGGCAGGGCGCCGGGGCAGGCCCCTCAGGCGCCGGGATCGGCGAGGTCGGGCCGGAGCTTGGCGGCCTCCCGCAGGTAGGCGTGCCGGGGGGGCTGCTCCAGCCAGGCGTGGGCCAGCAGGCGGATGCAGCGGGGCAGGTCGCCGGCCACGGCCATCTGCTGGCAATCCAGCAGGGCCACCGCCCCCCAGCCGGGGCGCCGCCGCGCGATGGCCGCCGGGAAGCAGGCGTCCAGGTCGGCGGTCACGGAGAAGGTGACCGAGAGCAGCTGCTCACCGCTGAGCTGGTTGCGGTCCGCCAGGGCATCCAGCAGTTCGTTCACGGCCGCCTCAATGGCCGCCGCCGTGTTGGCGCTGGCGGTGGTGGCGCCCCGCAGGGCCCGCAGGGGGCTGGCGCCGCTCATGGGCGATGCAGCCACAGGGGTTGGCCGCTCCAGGCCAGCTCCAGCCGCAGGGCATCCCCCAGCCGTGCCAGGGCGCTGCGGCCAGGGATCAGGCCGCCGATCCCTTTCTTGGGCTTGCCGAATTCCAGGGGCCTGGTTTTCTCCGGGTCGAGCCCCGCCAGCTCGCAGGCCAGGCGGCGGGCGCTCTCCTCATCCCCCAGGGCATCCACCAGCCCCAGCTCCAGGGCCTGGGCGCCGCTGAACACGCGCCCGTCGGCGAAGCCGCGCACCGTGGCTTCATCGAGGCCCCGGCCCTGGGCCACCGCCGCCACGAACTGGCCGTAGCTGGAATCGATCAGCTCCTGCAGCAGCGTCCGCTCGGCGCCGGTGAGGGCGCGATCCGGCGAGAGAATGTCTTTGTAGAGGCCGCTCTTCACGGTTTCGAACTGGATGCCGATGCGCTCCAGCAACCGCGAGAGGTTGTTGCCCCGCAGGATCACGCCGATGGAGCCGGTGATGCTGCCGGGGTTGGCCACGATCTGTTCGGCCGCCACCCCCACATAAACGCCACCGGAGGCGGAGATGTTGCCGAAGCTGGCCACCACCCGGCAGCCCTTGGCCCGCAGCCGGCCGATGGCGGCGTGGATCTCCTGGCTGTCGCCCACGGTGCCGCCGGGGCTGTCGATCCGCAGCAGCAGCGCCGGGCATTGCCGTTGTTCCACCTCCCGCAGGGCCTTCACCACCCGGGTGCGGGTGCCGGCGGCGATCGGGCCCTCGATGGCGATGCGCGCCAGTTTCCGGCGGGACTTGCGGCGCCAGGGCCAGATCATTGCGGCGGTGTGCAGTGGCTGGATCTTAAAAAGGAGCCCGTGGGCCGTTGAAGCCGGTGATGCTGCGCTGGCTGTTGATGCTCCTGCCCTTTGCCCTGTGGGGCACCGCCATGGCGGCGATGAAGCCCCTGTTGGCCGGGGCCGGCCCCCTCACCCTGGCCTGGCTGCGGCTGCTGCCCGCCGGGGCGGTGGTGCTGTTGGCGGCCCAGCTGTGGCGTGGTGGCCTGGCGGTGGACCGCCGCGACTGGCTGTGGCTGTTGCTGTTCACCCTGGTGGATGCCACGGCCTTTCAGGGGCTGCTGGCCCGGGGCCTGGGGGGCACCGGTGCCGGCCTCGGCTCCGTGCTGATTGATTCCCAGCCGCTGCTGGTGGCCCTGCTGGCCCGCAGCCTGTTCGGGGAGGCCATCAATCCGGTGGGCTGGTTGGGGCTGTTGCTGGGGCTGCTGGGGATCCTCTGCCTGGGGCTGCCTGCCCCGGTGCTGCGGCAGTGGTGGCTGATGGGGCCGGAGGCCCTGGGGGAGCGGGCCTGGAGCCACGGGGAGCTGTGGATGCTGGCGGCCGCCCTGGCCATGGCCCTGGGCACCGTGATCAGCCGCTATGCCTGCCGCCACAGCGATCCGGTGGCCGTCACCGGCTGGCACATGCTGCTGGGGGCCCTGCCGCTGCTGCTGGCCTCGCTGCTGGCGCCCCTGCTCAACCCCGCCGCAGCCCCCGCATGGCCCCAGTGGGATGGGGCCGCCTGGGGGCTGATGGCCTATGCCGCCCTGCTGGGCAGCGCCCTGGCCTACGGCCTGTTCTTTTGGTTCGCCAACCAGGGGGAGCTCACCAGCTTCACGGCCCTCACCTTCCTGACGCCGGTGTTTGCCCTGCTCTGTGGTGTGGTGCTGCTGGGGGAGCAGCTGCGGCCGCTGCAATGGCTGGGGGCGGGCCTGGCCCTGGTGAGCGTGGTGCTGATCAACCGCCGCGCCTCCCTGTGGCTGCCGGCCCCGGATCCCCTGCCGGTGGAGGGGGCCCCATGAAGCTGTTGGTGGTGGCCTCCCCCCTGGGGCCCCTGGGGAGTGGCGCCGGGGGCGGCGTGGAGCTCACCCTGGCCAACCTGGTGGCGGGGCTGCTGCAGCGGGGGCACGGGCTCACGGTGCTGGCGGCCGAGGGGTCGGTGTTGCCGCCGGATGCCGCGGCGGCGGATCTGTGGACCTGCCCCGGCACCCCCCAGGCGAGCCTCCAGCACCAGCCCCGCGAGGCACCGATCACGATCGCCGCCGATGGCCTGCTGCCGCGGCTGTGGCGGCGGGTGCTGGCGGAGGGGCCCGCGGCGGGGTTCGACGCCGTGCTCAACCTCAGCGCCGATTGGTTGCCCTTCTGGCTCACCCCCACGGCGCCGCTGCCGATCTTCCACCTGGTGAGCATGGGTTCGGTGCAGGCCGCCCTCGACCGCGAAATCGCTGAGCTGGCCCGCTGGGATCAGCGGCGCCTGGCCTTCCACAGCCGCAGCCAGGCGGCCGACTTCGACCTGCCCGCGGCCCCCGTGGTGGTGGGCAACGGCTTTGACCTGCAGGCCTACCGCTTCTGTCCGCAGTCGGAACCCCTGCTGGGCTGGGTGGGGCGCGTGGCCCCCGAAAAGGGTCTGGAGGATGCGGCGGCGGTGGCCGCCAGCCTGGGGCTGCCCCTGGCGGTGTGGGGCCTGCGGGAAGACCCGGCCTACGCCGCGGCGGTGGAGGCGTCGGTGCCCGCCGGCACCCTGCAGTGGCGCGGCTTTTTGCCCACCGCGGAGCTGCAGGCCCAGCTGGGGCCCTGCCGGGCCCTGCTCAACACCCCCAAGTGGAATGAGGCCTACGGCAACGTGGTGGTGGAGGCCCTGGCCTGTGGGGTGCCCGTGGTGGCCTACCGGCGCGGCGGCCCCGGCGAGCTGGTGCAGCCTGGCATCACCGGTGAACTGGTGGAGCCCGATGACCGCGATGCCCTGGCGGCGGCGGTGGGTCGGGTGGAGCGGATCGAGCGGGCCGCCTGCCGCCGCTGGGTGGAGCAGCACGCCTCCCGGGCCGTGCTGGCGGAGCGCCTCGAGGCCTGGTTGCAGGCCGGCCTGGGGCCCCAGAACCATCGGCGATAGGGTCAGCGCCGGACGCCTGCCGCCGTGACCGACCGCAACCCCATGAGCGCCGGCTGGCCCCTGGCCCCTCGCCAACGCTGGTGGCTGCTGTTGGCGGTGCTGCTGCTGGGGTTGGCCCTGTTTGTGTGGCGCGTGGGCAGCATCGGCCTGGTGGATGAAACGCCACCCCTGTTCGCCGCCTCCGCCCGGGCCATGGCCCGCAGCGGCGACTGGCTCACCCCGCGGGTGAATGGACTGCCCCGCTACGACAAGCCACCGCTGGTGTACTGGCTGATGGGCCTCGGCTATGCCCTGCCGGGGCAGGCGCGCTGGAATCCGCTGGGCACCTGGGCTTCCAACCTGCCGTCGGCCCTCAGCAGCGTGGCGATGATGCTGCTGCTCACGGCCACCCTGCTGCGCTGGCCGCAGCCCGCCGCGGGAGACGCCCCGGTGCCGCCGGCCCTGCGGGCCATCACCGCCGCCAGCGCCGCCCTCGCCTTTGCCCTGTCGCCGCTGGTGCTGCTCTGGAGTCGCATGGCGGTGAGCGACGCCCTGTTCAGTGCCCTGCTGGGGGCGGCACTGGTGCTGTTCTGGTGGCGCTATGCCGGCGGCCGGGCCTGGTGGGCCGGCTGGCTGCTGCTGGGGTTGGCGGTGCTGGCCAAGGGGCCCGTGGCGGTGGTGCTGGCGGCCCTCACCCTGCTGCTCTTCGCGGTTCTGCAGCGGGATGGCCGCGCTCTGCTGGAGCGGCTGCGGCCCCGCCCCGGGCTGCTGATCACCGCCGCCGTGGCCCTGCCCTGGTACGGCCTGGAGCTGCTGGTGGAGGGGCGCCCCTTTTTCGACAGCTTCTTCGGCTACCACAACCTCCAGCGCTTCAGCGGCGTGGTCAACAACCACCTGCAGCCCTGGTGGTTCTTCCTGCCGGTGCTGGTGGTGGCCTCCCTGCCCTTTTCGCCGTTGCTGCTGGCGGGGCTCTGGCGACACCTGCGCTGGCCCTCCCCTGGGCAGGCGGCCCCCGCCACCTCCCTGGGGCGTTTCGCCGGCGCTTGGTTGCTGGCGGTGCTGCTGTTTTTCACCCTGGCGGCCACCAAGCTGCCCAGCTACTGGATTCCCGCCACCCCCGCCGCGGGCCTGCTGATCGCCCTGGCGGCCCAGGATGTGCTGGTGGTGCCGCCGCTGCGGGGCGGCCGCTGGTGGCGGTTGGCCACCCTGGCCCTGGTGGCGCTGCTCAGCCTGGGGTTGTTGGGCTCGGCGCGCTGGATTCCGTTGATCGTGGAGCCGGAGCTGCCCACCCTGCCGGCCGAACTGCTCGCCAGTGGGGCTGTGCTGCGGGCCGGGCTCTGCTTTGGCCTGGCCCTGCTGGCGGGGCTGGTGCTGTGGTGGGCCCCACGGCCCTGGGGATCGCTGTGGCTGCTGGCCCAGCAGTTGGCCATGGGGCTGTTTGTGACCACCGCCCTGGTGCCTTTGATCGGCCTCGGTGATCGCCTGCGCCAGCAGCCCGTGCGCCGCATGGCCACTGCCGTGCTGCAGCGCCGCGCGCCGGCGGAACCCCTGGCGATGGTGGGGATCCTCAAGCCGTCGCTGCACTACTACAGCGGCCAGGTGGTGATCTACGAGGGGGTGCAGCCCAGTGGCCCCGCCAACCTGGCGGACCGGCTGCTGCGGGAGCAGCGCCGGGGTCAGCACCCCAGCCCGGTGACCCCCGGGGCCACGGTGTTGGTGGTGATCGACCAGGGCACCGCCCAGCTGCCCCATTGGTCGGGCCTGCCCCACGACACCCTTGGCTCCGAGGGGCTCTACCGGCTGTGGCGTGTGCAGCGCAGTGCGCTGCAGGCCTGGGTGGAGGACCTGCGCCGCCGGGGTCTGCCGGGGCCGGATTGGCAGCGGCCCCGGCCCGAGCGCTACTGAGGGTTGTTGGCTGACCCCTGGGCGGTGCCGTCGGCCATGCGTTCCCGCTGGCAGAAGCTGCAGTGGCCCCAGCGCTGCAGTTCTCCGGCGGGGGAGGGGCGCTGGCAGCGGGGGCAATGGGCCAGGCCGAACACATCAATGCGGCTGGGGTGCCGCTGCCAGACCTGGGCCTCCACGGCGGTGCCCGCCTCCGGCAGGGCCGTGGCCTGGTGCTGCTGAAACACCAGCTCCTTGACGCTGAAGCCCGAAGCCCGCAGGGCCCCCAGCAGCTGGTGTTTGTTGAAGCGCAGGGCCTGCAGCCACTGGGGCTGGCTGGCCCCCACCACCAGCCGTCCCCCCTGCAACCGCAGGGGGCTGCAGTGGGGGGCCAGCTGGGGCCCCGCCAGGCGGGGCCAGGCTTTCCACAGGGCCGCCAGCCCCGCATCGCCGTCCCACTGCCGTTGCACAGCCTCCAGGCAGCTGCCCAGCCCCTGCATCGGGGGCCGCGGCGGCGGCAGCAACAGGTTGACGTTCCCCTGCCGGCGGCTGCGGTTGGGCGGGGCGATGGCCATGGGCCGACCCTAGGGGAGGTGCGGCGATCCCGCTGCACCGTTTCCGGTTGAACTGGTTAGTCTCAGCCCCTGCCCCAACCCTGGATCCATGGGCTTTTTTGATCGGCTCAGCCGCCTGGTGCGCGCCAATGCCAACGCGGCGCTGACCCGGGCCGAAGACCCCGTCAAGATCCTGGATCAGTCGGTGGCGGACATGCAGGCCGACCTGGTGAAGCTGCGCCAGGCGGTGGCCACCGCCATCGCCAGCCAGAAGCGCATCCAGAACCAGGCGGAACAGGCCCAGGCCCAGGCCGCCACCTGGTACGAGCGGGCTGAGCTGGCCCTCAAGAAAGGCGAGGAGGAGCTGGCCCGTGAGGCCCTGGGACGGCGCAAAACCTGCCAGGACACCGCCACCGCCTTGAGCACGCAGCTGCAGGGCCAGGCGGGCCAGGTGGAGCAGCTCAAGCGCAGCCTGGTGCAGCTGGAAAGCAAGATCGCCGAGGCGAAAACCAAGAAGGACATGCTCAAGGCACGGGCCCAGGCCGCCCAGGCCCAGGAGCAGCTGCAGAGCGCCGTGGGCAACCTCGGTGCCAATTCGGCCATGGCCGCCTTCGAGCAGATGGAGGAGAAGGTGCAGGCCCTCGAGGCCCGCAGCCAGGCGGCCGCCGAGCTGGCCGGTGCGGATCTGGAGAGCCAGTTCGCCGCCCTGGAGGGGGCCCCGGAGGTGGATGCCGAGCTGGCGGCCCTCAAGGGCAAGCTCTCCGGCTCCGCCCCTGCCGCGGCCCTGCCCGCCGCCGCTGCCGCCATGGAGCCGGTGACGGTGGAGGTGCAGCAGCCCGAGGTGGATGCCGAACTGGAGCAGCTCAAGCGCTCCATCGACCAGCTCTGAGGCCCGCGATCCTCCATACAATCCGAGCCGACCCCACCACCCCGATCCCGCCGCCGTGTCCGTGCTGCACCTGACCGATGCCAACTTCCAGGCCGAGGTGCTGGATGCCTCCACCCCGGTGCTGGTGGACGTGTGGGCGGAGTGGTGTGGCCCCTGCCGGCTGATGGCCCCGATGATGGATTGGGCCGCCACCGCCTATGCCGGCCGCCTGGCGGTGGGCAAACTCGAGGCCGATCCCAACCCCGCCACCCGCGACAGCCTGCAGATCCAGGGCCTGCCCACCCTGATCGTGTTCAAGGGCGGGGTGGAGCTGGCCCGCCATGAGGGCGCCATGGCCAAGCCCCAGCTGCAGGCGTTTCTGGATGCCCACCTCTGAGCCCCATGCCCGCCGCTGAGGGGATGGCCGATGGGCTGATCTCCGAGCGGGTGCGGGGCCTGGGCAGCGGGGTGTTCGCCCGCAACGACCGGCGCAAACAGGCCTACGCCGCGGCGGCCGCCGCCCAGGGGATGCCCCCCCTGCTCGACCTCTCCCTGGGCTCCACCGATCTGCAGCCCCCCGCCGTGGCCCTGGAGGCCATCCGCCAGCAGCTCGCTGAGCCCGCCAGCGCGGCCTATTGCCTGCATGGCGCCACCCGCCCCTTCCGGGAGGCGGTGGCGGCCTGGGCCCAGCGCCGTTTCGCCGTGGCGGTGGACCCCGACCGGGAGGTGCTGCTGCTGGTGGGCTCCCAGGAGGGCACGGCCCATCTGCCCCTGGCGGTGCTCAACCCGGGCGACCAGGCCCTGCTGCTCGACCCCTATTACCCCTCCCACCGCGGCGGCCTGCAGCTGGCCTCGGCCCAGCCCCGGTTGCTGCCGCTGGCGGCCGACCGCGGCTTCGCCCCTGATTGGGATCAGCTCAGCGCCGGCCAGTGGGATGCCCTCAAGTTGATGGTGCTGGGGTTCCCCCACAACCCCACGGCCACCACCGGCCAGCAGGCCTGGGTGGATGCGGCGGCGGCGCGGGCGGTGCGCCATGGCCTGGTGTTCGCCCATGACAACCCCTACGTGGATCTGGCCCTGGAGGGGGAGGCGCCGGCGCTGCTGCGCAGCCCCCATTGGCGCCAGTGCGGCATTGAGTTCTTTTCGTTCTCCAAGGGCTGGTGCCTGGGGGGTTACCGGCTGGCCTTCGCCATCGGTGCCGAGCCCCTGATCACTGCCCTGCGCCAGCTCAAGGGGGTGGTGGATTTCAACCAATCCCTGGCCCTGCAGGCCGGTGCCATCGCGGCCCTGGAGCAGGCGCCGCAGTGGCCCGAGCGGTTGCGGCCCATCTACCGGGAGCGCCGGGATCGCATGGCGGCGGCCCTCACGGCGGCCGGTTGGCCCGTGCGGCTGCCGTCTATGGCCCTCTACCTCTGGCTGGAGCTGCCGCCGCAGGCCCGGGCCGCTGGCCTCGATGCGGAGAGCTTCTGCGCCCGCCTGCTGGAGGCCACCGGCGTCTGCCTCACCCCCGGCAACGGCTTCGGCCCGGGGGGTGAGGGCCACGTGCGCCTGGCCCTGGTGCATCCCATCGAGCAGCTGGAGCAGGGGGCCCGGCGCATGGGCCAGTGGCTGGCGCAGCTGTGAGCGCTCCGCCGCTGCCCCACGGCGCCGCCCCGGTGCTGCGGGCGCTGCGGCGGTTGCCGGGGGATCATCCCCTGCCCTGGCGGCTGCGGCGGCTGCCGGTGTGCGCCAGCACGGAGCTGGAGCTGGAGCCCTGGCTGCTCGCGGCGCCGCCGCCCCTGGCGGTGCTGGCGGACCGGCAGCGCTTCGGCCAGGGCCAGCGGGGGCGTCTGTGGCAGTCACCCCGCGGCGGCGTGTGGCTCAGCGCCGCCCTGCCCTGGCCCGAGCACACGGCGGCGGCCCTCAGCCTGGCGGCCGCCCTGGGGCTGGCGCTGCAGCTGGAGGCCCTGGGGCTCCAGCCCCGGATCAAGTGGCCCAACGATCTGCTGCTGGGGGGGCACAAGTTGGCGGGGCTGTTGCCGCGGCTGCGCTGGCGAGGTGGGCGGGTGCGCCATGCCCAGGTGGGGGTGGGCCTCAACGGCTGCAACCCCGTGCCCGCCGGAGCCACCAGCGTGGCGGCGGCCCTGGGGCACCCCCACCACCCCCAGGCCCGCCCCGATCGCCTGACGGCACGGGTGCTGCGGGCCCTGGAGTGGGCCGTGGCCGCGGCGGATCAGCCCGAATTGGTGCGGCGCCAGGCGGAACGCCGCCTGTGGATGCCCGATGGCGTTGAGCACCTGGGGCGCCGCTGGGGCGTGGAGGGGCTGGCGGCCGATGGGGGCCTGCGGTTGGCCTCCGGCGGCGAGCGGGTCACCCTGCAACGCCATTTCTAGAGTTGCGGCACCTTCGCCCCTCGCCGGTGCCCCCCCGCCACCGCTGGCACCCCTGGATGGCGCTGCCGCCCCTGCTGCTGGGGGGCGGCCTGGCCTGGGCGGGGCTCGACCCCGCCGCGGCACCGGTTGGGGGGCCGGTGCCCCCACCCCAGCAGCTGCCCGCCCCCCAGGCGCCCCTGCGCTTCGATCCCCAGCGCCTGGGGGAGGTGAAGCCCCCCAAACGCTTTGACCAGTCGCTGGATGAGCTGGTGCGCCAGGGGGTGGTGACCCCCGATGAGCGCAGCTTCCTGCGGGGCGGGGCCGGGATGGCGCCCCTGGATGTGGGGGCCTTTCAGCGGGCCTGCCGTGGCGGCGCCCTGTCGGCCCGGGAGTGCCGCGGCGGCATCGCCCTGCGCTGGGGGCGCCGGCTGCCCGCGGGGGAGGGGCGCCTCGGCGCCGACGGCCAGCCCCTGCCGCCGATCACCGTGCCGGTGTCGGCCCTGTTGGCGGGGCCCGGCGGCAGCTTCAACCTGGCCAGTGTGTTTCGGGTGACCCCCCGCCCTGCACCGGTGCTGGGCAACGGCAACCGCAGCCTGCTGCTGCCGGTGATCGGCAGCGCCATCCCCACCAGCGGCTTCGGCTGGCGGCTGCATCCGCTGCTGGGGGCCTGGCGCCTGCACGCCGGCGAAGACCTGGCGGCCCCTGAGGGCACGCCGGTGGTGGCGGCCCTCAGCGGCAGGGTGGTGAGCAGCGGCCTGGCGGGGGGCTACGGCCTGGCGGTGGAGCTGGAGCACCAGCGGCCCCTGCGCCGCAGCCTCTACGGCCACCTCTCGGAGCTGTTTGTGCGCGCCGGCGATTGGGTGCGCCAGGGGGAGGTGATCGGTCGGGTGGGCAGCACGGGGTTAAGCACCGGCCCCCACCTGCACTTCGAGCTGCGCCAGCCCGCCCCCGGGGGATGGGTGGCGGTGGACCCCGGTGAGTTCGATGCCGGCTCCGGCCTGCAGGGGGGCGATGCCATCGCCCTGCTGATGGGCCAGCTGCTCAGCAGCCTGGAGCGGCCCGCACAACCCCGCGGTTAGGTCTGGGAGCCGGCGCCGCTCTCCACCAGGCGCCCATCGTGGAAGTGCACGATGCGCTCCGCCCGGGCCGCCACATCGTGTTCGTGGGTCACCAGCAGGATCGTCATGCCCTGCTGTTGATGCAGCTCATCGAACAGGTCGAGCACCTCGGCGGTGGTGCGGGAGTCGAGGGCGCCGGTGGGCTCGTCCGCCAGCAGCAGGTGGGGCTGGTTGATGATCGCCCGGGCCACCGCCACCCGCTGCTGCTGGCCGCCGGAGAGCTGGTTGGGCTTGTTGTGCAGGCGGGTGGCCAGCCCCACCCGCTCCAGGGCGGCAATGCCCTGCCGTTGCCGCTGCTCCGCCGGCACCCCGGCGTAGACCATCGGCAGCATCACGTTCTCCAGGGCGGTGAGCTCCTGCAGCAGGTGGAACTGCTGGAACACGAACCCGAGCTCCCGGTTGCGCAGGTCCGCCAGCTGGTCGTCGTTGAGGTGCTCCACGGCAGTGCCGTTGAGCCGGTAACTGCCGCTGCTGGGGCGATCCAGGCAGCCCAGGATGTTCATGGCGGTGCTCTTGCCGGAGCCGGAGGTGCCCATCACCGCCAGGTACTCCCCCCGGTTCACGTTGAGGCAGAGGTCGTCCAGGGCGGTGACGGCGGTGTCGCCCTCGCCGTACACCTTGCGCACGTGCTCCAGCTCGGCGACGAGCACCCCGGAATCGGCCATCAGCCGATGGGAAGCCCGCTGGCCGCCAGGGCCTTCTGCAGCATCGGGGTGCCGGCCACGGCGCCGTTGGCCCAGCCGAACAGGGGGTTGGAGAGGATGCCGCCCACGGCGGTCACCACCACGCAGGTGACCAGGGCGGCGCGCAGGGGTTGCAGGCCGGCCACGCTCCAGTTCACCTCGGGATAGGCCTTCACCACCTCGGAGGCCTCCTGGGGCTCCTTCACCACCATCATCTTGATCACCGAGATGTAGTAGTAGATCGACACCACGGAGGTGAGCAGACCCACCACCACCAGCAGGTATTGGTGGTCGGCCCAGCCGGCGAAGAAGAGGTAGATCTTGCCGAAGAAGCCCAGCATCGGAGGGATGCCACCGAGGGAGAGCAGGCACAGGCTCAGCCCCAGGGTGATCAGCGGATCCTTCTGGTAAAGCCCGGCGTAATCGGAGATGCGATCACTGCCGGTGCGCAGGGAGAACAGGATGATGCAGGCGAAGGCCCCCAGGTTCATGAACAGGTAGGCCGCCATGTAGAGCACCATGGCGGCGTAGCCGTCCTCGGTGCCGCACACCAGGCCGATCATCACGAAGCCCGCCTGGCCGATGGAGCTGTAGGCCAGCATCCGCTTCATGGAGGTCTGGGCCAGGGCCACCACGTTGCCCAGCACCATGCTCAGGATCGCCAGCACGGTGAACAGCAGCTTCCACTGGGCCTCGAAGGGCTCGAAGCAGCCCACCAGGATGCGCAGGGCCAGGGCGAAACCGGCGGCCTTCGACCCCACCGAGAGGAAGGCCACCACCGGGGTGGGGGAGCCTTCGTAGACGTCCGGCGTCCACTGGTGGAAGGGCACTGCTGCGATCTTGAAGGCCACCGTGGCCAGCACGAACACCAGGGCCAGGGCCGCCACCGGCGAGGCGCTGCTCTGCAGGGCCAGGGCCACCGCATCGAGGCCCGTGCTGCCGCCGGTGAGGCCGTAGAGCAGGGAGGCGCCGTAGAGGAACACGGCCGCCGCGGCCGAGCCCACCAGCAGATATTTCAGGGCGGCTTCGGAGCTGCGGGCATCGCGCTTCATGTAGCCCGACAGCAGGTAGCTGGCCACCGAGAGGGTTTCCAGCGACACGAAGATGCTCACCAGGTCGGTGGAGCCGCACAGCAGCATGGCCCCCAGGGTGGCCGCCAGCAGGATGGCGGCGTATTCCCCCACGGGGGTGCCGGCCCGTTCCACGTAGCGCCAGCTGATCAGCAGCGACAGCAGCGTGGAGGCGGCCACCACGGCCCGGAAGGCGATGGCCAGGTTGTCCGCCAGGAAGGCTCCGAGGAAGGAGGGCTCCAGGGGCAGCACATTCCATTGCAGGGCCAGAAGCCCCAGGGCGGTGCCCAGGCCGGCGTAGGAGAACACCGGCACCCAGCGGGCTGCGGCGCGCTCACCGGCCAGGTCCACCAGCAGGCAGGCCAGCATCGCCAGCAGCACCGCCCCCTCGGGGGCGATGGCCCCGGCGTTGAGTTGCAGGGAGGTGATGGCGCTCACCGCCGGGGCGGCTGCGTTGCCGAGATCGGCAGCGGCCAGGAGAGAGAGCACAGCTGGTCAGGGTCGCCCGATGGCTGGGACTGTAGCCGCGTTGCCCCCGGGATTTGGGCGCCGCGGCCGGGGGTTGACCGCCGGTGCGATAAAGAAGGAAGCGGTTTTCCGCCTGCCTGTGGCGCACACCCTCGTCATCGTCGAGAGCCCCACCAAGGCCCGCACCATCCGCGGGTTCCTGCCGAAGGACTTCCGGGTGGAGGCCTCCATGGGGCACGTGCGCGACCTGCCCAACAACGCCAGCGAGATCCCCGCGGCCCAGAAAGGGGAGAAGTGGGCCAACCTTGGCGTCAACACCGCCAACAACTTCGAGCCGCTCTACGTGGTGCCGAAGGACAAGAAAAAGGTGGTCAAGGAGCTCAAGGACGCCCTCAAGGGGGCCGATCGGCTGCTGCTGGCCACGGACGAAGACCGGGAGGGGGAATCGATCAGCTGGCACCTGCTGCAGCTGCTGCAGCCCAAGGTGCCCGTCAAGCGGATGGTGTTCCACGAGATCACCAAGGAGGCCATCGGCCGCGCCCTGGACCAGACCCGCGAGCTCGACATGGAGCTGGTGCACGCCCAGGAGACCCGCCGGATCCTGGATCGGCTGGTGGGCTACACCCTTTCGCCGCTGCTCTGGAAAAAGGTGGCCTGGGGCCTCTCCGCCGGCCGAGTGCAGTCGGTGGCGGTGCGGCTGCTGGTGCAACGGGAGCGCGCCCGCCGGGCCTTCAGGAGTGGCAGCTACTGGGACCTCAAGGCTGAGCTGCAGCAGGCCGGCGCCCGTTTTGAGGCCAAGCTCACCCAGCTCAAGGGGGAGCGGATCGCCGGCGGCTCCGACTTCGACGAGAGCACCGGTGCCCTCAAGGCCGGCAGCACGGTGCGGCTGCTCAGCGAAGCGGAGGCCCGCAGCCTGCGGGAGGCGGTGCTCACCGCCCCCTGGCGGGTGGCGGCGGTGGAGGAGAAGCCCAGCGTGCGCAAGCCCGTGGCCCCTTTCACCACCAGCACCCTGCAGCAGGAGGCCAACCGCAAGCTGCGCCTCTCGGCCCGCGAAACCATGCGCACCGCCCAGGGGCTGTACGAGCGCGGCTTCATCACCTACATGCGCACCGACTCGGTGCATCTCAGCGACCAGGCCATCAACGCCGCCCGCAGCTGTGTGCAGGCCAAGTACGGCCAGCCCTACCTGAGCCCTTCCCCGCGCCAGTTCTCCACCAAGGCCCGCAACGCCCAGGAGGCCCACGAGGCGATCCGCCCCGCCGGCGAAAGCTTCCGCGACCCCGGCGCCACCGGCCTCGACGGCCGCGACCTGGCCCTCTACGAGCTGATCTGGAAGCGCACCGTGGCCTCCCAGATGGCCGACGCCAAGCTCACCATGCTGAGCGTGGATCTGGAGGTGGATGGCGGCAGCCTGGGGCCCGCCCAGTTCCGCTCCAGCGGCAAGCGCATCGATTTCCCCGGCTTCTTCCGCGCCTACGTGGAGGGCAGCGACGACCCGGATGCGGCCCTCGAGGGCCAGGAGGTGCTGCTGCCCTCCCTCAAGACGGGTGATCAACCGGCCTGCGGCGCCGTGGAGGCCCTGGGCCACCAGACCCAGCCCCCCGCCCGCTACAGCGAAGCGGCCCTGGTGAAGATGCTGGAGAAGGAGGGCATCGGCCGGCCCTCCACCTACGCCTCGATCATCGGCACCATCGTCGACCGGGGCTACGCCACCCTCCAGAACAACGCCCTCACCCCCAGCTTCACGGCCTTCGCCGTGACGGCCCTGCTGGAGGAGCACTTCCCCGACCTGGTGGACACGGGCTTCACGGCCCGCATGGAGAACAGCCTCGACGAGATCTCCACCGGTAAGGAGCAGTGGCTGCCCTACCTGGAGGCCTTCTTCAAGGGGGACAACGGCCTCGAGACCCAGGTGGCCCAGCGGGAGGGGGACATCGACCCCGGCTCCTCCCGCACGATCGAGCTCGAGGGCCTGCCCTGCGTGGTGCGCATCGGCCGCTTCGGCGCCTACCTGGAAACCAAGCGGGTGGCCGACGACGGCAGCGAGGAGCTGCTCAAGGCCACCCTGCCCCAGGAGATCACCCCCGCCGATCTCGATGCCGAGCGGGCGGAGCTGATCCTCAAGCAGAAGGCCGACGGCCCCGAATCCCTCGGGGAGGACCCGGAAACCGGCGAGCTGGTGTACCTGCTGTTCGGCCAGTACGGCCCCTACGTGCAGCGGGGTCAGGTGAGTGACGACAACCCCAAGCCCAAACGTGCTTCCCTGCCCAAGGGGGTGAAGCCCGAGGAGCTGAGCCTGGAGGATGCGCTCGGCCTGCTGCGCCTGCCCCGCCACCTGGGGGAACACCCGGATGGCGGCAAGATCGAAGCGGGCCTCGGGCGGTTTGGCCCCTATGTGGTGCACCACAAGGGCAAGGGGGAGAAGGACTACCGCTCCCTCAAGGCCGAGGACGACGTACTGATGGTGGGCCTCAGCCGGGCGGTGGAATTGCTGGCCCAGCCCAAGCGGGGCCGCGGCGGCCGCACCGCCCTCAAGGATCTGGGCACCCCCGAGGGGGCCGACGAGGCCATCCAGCTGTTCGACGGCCCCTATGGCCTCTACGTGAAACAGGGCAAGGTGAACGCCTCCCTGCCGGAGGGCACCACCGCCGACACCATCACCCTGGAGCAGGCGGTGGAGCTGCTGGCCGCCAAGGCCGCCAGCGGCAAAACCAAGGGCCGCAAGCCGGCCGCCAAGACCGCCACCAAAGCGGCCCCCAAGGCGAAGGCCGCCGCCAAAAAGGCCCCGGCCACCACCAAAACCGGGCGGCTGCGCGCCAGCGCCGTGCGCATCATCCGCGCCGCCGACAGCTGATGCCCCCTGCGCGGATCCGCCAGCTGCTGACCCTGCTGCCCCTGGTGGCCGTGGCCGGCTGCAGCGGCACCCCCTTCGGCGACCAGCTCTCCCGCAGCTTCTCCACGCCGCCGGTCGCACCCCCCGCCCCCCGGCCCTCGGCTCCGGAGGCTGCGCCGGGCAAGGGCGATCCCGCCGCCGCTGCGAAGCCCAAGGCCGCCGCGGCGGCCAAGCCTGCGCTCCCCACCCCCCCGCGGCCGCTGCGGGCCGTGCCCGCCGCCACCCCAGCCCCCTACCGGGTCACCATCAAGCTGCCGGCCGCCGATCCGGCCGCCCCGGCGGAGCGGGTCACCGAGGCCCTGCGGGCCGCTGGCGTGAGCTTTGAGGTGGAAACGATCGAACGGGTCAAGCCCGGTGGGGAGGCCTATGGCACGCCGCAGCGCAGCGCAGCGCCGCCGCCGCGATGAGCCTGTCCCGCCGGCAGGCCCGCCAACTCACCGACACGGCCTACCTGGCGGCCGCCACCGCCCTGCTCTGGGTGGGGCTCTATTACCTGCCGGTGGGGGGCGCCCTGTTCCGCCTGGCCCTGCCCCTGCCCCTGGCGCTGCTGCAGTTGCGCCACAACGGCCGTTGCGCCGTGGAGGGGGTCACGGTGACGGCCCTGCTGCTGGTGGCCCTGATGGGCCCGATCCGCGGCCCGCTGGTGCTGTTCCCCTATGGCCTGCTGGCCCTGTGGCTGGGGTGGTGCTGGCGGCGGCGGTTCAGCTGGTGGCTGAGCTGGAGCATCGGCCTGCTGATCGGCAGCGCCGGGTTCCTGGTGCGGGTGGCGGTGCTGTCGGTGTTGCTGGGGGAAAACCTCTGGGTGGTGATCACCACCGCCGCGGCCCAGCTGCTGGAGCGGCTGGCGGGGGTGCTGCAGCTGGGGGGCGGCCCGGATCTGCTGCAGGTGCAGCTGATGGCGGTGGGGTTGGTGCTGCTGCAGAACCTCATCTACGTGCTCGCCCTGCACGCCGTGGCCCTGTGGATCTTTTCGCGTCTGCAGAGCCCCATCAGCGACCCGCCGGCGTTGCTGCGGCCCCTGTTGGCCCTCGATCCGCTTTGACGCTGCGGCGCCTCAGCGGCGACCCCGCCCAGGCGGAGCAGTGGTGTGGGCAGCTGGGCCAGAGCCTGGGGGCATCATCCACGGGTCTTCCCCGGCTGCTGTTGCTGCTGGCCGGCACCGACACCGCCGCCGTGCCGGGGATTTCCGCCGCCGGCTCCACCCCGGCGGCCCGCCGCCAAACGGCCGCCGCCGATGCGGAGCTGCTGCTGCTCGGCCCCCGGCGGCCCCGGCCCCATGCCCTGCCGCCGCTGCCGGCGGGGGTGAGCCCGGCGCTGATCAGCCATGTGGTGGTGCAGCAGCTGGCCCTTGAGCCCCTGGTGGTGGACCTGGGGGTGCCGGTGGCTCCGGCGGTGCCGCACCTGCGCTGCGGCGGTGGCCCAGCCCGTTGCCTCAGCGGCGGTGCGGCCATGGAGCCGGAGCGGGTGCAGCGGTTGCTGGCCCTGGGCCGCCGCTGGGGGGAGCGGCTGGCGGCGCAAGGGGCCCCCGTGGTGCTGGCGGAGTGTGTGCCCGGGGGCACCACCACCGCCCAGGCGCTGCTGCAGGGGTTGGGGGTGGAGGCGGCGGGTTTGGTGAGCGGCAGCCTGCGGCAGCCGGCCCATGGCCTCAAGGGCCAGCTGGTGGCCCAGGGGCTGGCGGCGGCCGGCCTGGGCCCTGATCCGCCCCCGCAGGCGGTGCTGGCGGCGGTGGGGGATCCCATGCAGGCCCTGGCGGCCGGGCTGCTGCTGGGGGCCCTGCGGGGGGGGCAGCCCCTGCTGCTGGCGGGGGGCAGCCAGATGGCGGCGGTGCTGGCCCTGGCCCTGGCCCTGGCGCCACCCCCGCAGCGTCCGCAGCTGCTGGCCCGGGCGGCCATCGGCACCACCGCCTGGGTGGCGGGGGAGGCCAGCAGCGACCTGGGGCTGTTGCTGGAGCGGATCGGCGGCCGTTGGGGCCAGCCCCCGCTGGCCTTCGCCAGCGGCCTGCGGTTCACGCCCTGCTCGGCCCCGGAGTTGCTGGCCTACGAGCAGGGCTACGTGAAGGAGGGGGTGGGGGCCGGGGGGCTGGCCCTGCTCTGGGAGTTGAGCGGCCGCAGCCCCCTGCAGCTGGCCCAGGCCTGCGACCGGGCCTGTGCGGGGTTGCGTTCCTAGGGTCGGCCCCATGGAGACCCGTGCCCTGCTGAGCCGCCGCCGGCTGTTGCAGCTCACCGCCGCCGGTGGCGCCCTGCTGGGGGCCGCCGCCCTGGGGGGCTGCCGGGGGTTGGGGGCGGCGGAGCCGCAGCTGCTGCTGGTGCGCGGCCAGCTGCCGGCGGCCTGGTGGAAGGCCCTGCCGGAGCCCTGGCGGGCCCGCCCCTTCGACACCCCCCAGGCGCTGCTGCAGGCCAGTGCCGCCCCCCAGCCGGCCCCCACCCTGGTGGCCCTGGGGGATGGCTGGGCCCCGGGGCTGCCGCCCGCCCGCCTGGCCCCCCTGGCGGTGGAGGGGCTGCTGCGGGAGCTCGATCCGATGGCCCTGGCCCCCAGCCGCCTGTTCGCCCCGCTGGGGGCGCCCACCCTGGCTTTCCCCTGGGCCTTCGGCACCTGGGTGCTGCTGCTGCGCAACCGTTCCGACCTGCTGCGCCGCCGCGACGAGGGCTGGGGTCTGCTGCTGGATTCCAGCCTGCGGGGGCGGCTGGTGCTGCCCTCCAGCCCGCGGGTGGTGATCGAGCTGGCCCTGCGCCAACTGGGGCTGGCGGCGGCGGACCCAGGGGCCCTGGGGGATCCGCGGCTGCCGCAGCGCTTGGCACAGCTGCGGCGCCAGGCCCTCGCCTTCGATGAGCGCGATGGGGTGCAGCTGCTGCTGGCAGGCGATGCCGATGCCGCCGTGGTGCCCAGCCAGCGGGCCCTGCCGCTGCTGCTGCGGGATCCGCGCCTGGAGGCCCTGTTGCCGGAGAGCGGCTCGCCCCTCTCCTGGCAGCTGTTGCTGCAGCTGGCCGCCGATGGCGATGGGGCGGCGCCGATGCCGCTCGAATGGCTCCGCGATGGGTTGACGTTGCCCCTGCTGGATCGGTTGTTGGCGGCGGGGTGGGTGCCGCCGTTGCCGCCGCAGCGGCTCGAGCCGGCCCTGGCCCGCTGGCCCCGGCGGCTACGACCGCTGCTGTTGCCCCCGCCCGCGGTGCTGGCCCGCTGCACCAACCTGCCCCCCTTTAGCGCCGCAGAGCAGGGGCGCTGGCAGACCCTCTGGGATGGGGCCATGGGGCCGGCCCGGGGGGCGGGCTGAAGCTCAGCCCCAGAGCCGGCGCCGCGGCGCCGCCGCCAGGCGCCGGTGCGTATCCGCCAGCAGATCGGGGATCGGCAGCTGCAAGGGGCAGCGGGGCAGGCAGTCGCCGCAGCGGTGGCAGGCGGAGGCATCCAGCGCCTCCCACCAGTGGCCGGCCCGGCCGATCAGGTTGTAGCGCTCCTGCGCGAAGGCCTGCATGCCATGGCCCACCGCCAGGTTGCGCAGTCGCAGCAGCTCCGGGATCGGCACGGCGTTGGGGCAGGGCAGGCAGGCGCGGCACTGGCCGCAGCGCTCCGCCCCCAGCCGCTCCGCACCGGCGTGGGCCAGCCGTTGCAGGGCCTGGCGCTGGGGCGGACTGAGCCAGGGCGCGGCCGGGGCCGTGGGGCCGGCGATGGCCGCGGCCAGGGCCAGGTCGCTGGGTTGGGTGGCCCCCAGGCTGAGGGTGGAGATGCCCTGGTCCAGCAGGAAGCGGTAGGCCAGCTCCAGGGGCTGGAAGGGGGCGCAATCCGCCTGCAGGGTCGCCGGTGGGTCGTAGAGCCGGCCCCCCTTGTCGGCGGGGGAGATGGCCAGCACCCCGATCCCCTGCGCCAGGGCGGCGCGGGCCAGGGGCAGCCGCGTCTGGTCGAACAGGTGCAGATGCAGGCTGCAGAACTGGAAGCGTCCGCTGGCCAGGGCCGCCTCGATCAGCGCACTGCTGCCATGGCTGGAGAAGCCCACCTGCCCCACCAGCCCTTCGCCCACCGCCCAGCGCAGCAGCTCGGCGCCGGGGCCGGCGGTGGCCCACTCCAGGTGTTCGGGGCGGTTGAGGCCATGCACCGCCAGGTTGTGCAGGCGCTCGATCCCCAGGCGCTCGAGGATCTGCCGCAGCTGCTGCTGCCCCTCCGCCAGGTCGGGGCCGGGCAGCAGTTTGCTGGTGATCACCAGCCGCCGGTGCTGCGGCGGCTGCTCCTGTTGCAGGGTGCGCAGGGCCTGCCCCAGGAACCGCTCCGCTGGGCCGTAGGCGGGGGCGGTTTCGAGGTGCCAGAGGCCCGCCTCCAGGGCCGCCCCCAGCACGGCCGCCATCTGCTGGGGGCTGCCGGTGGCCCGCATCGTCCCCAGGCTGAAGGGGGAGACGGCGGGCCCTCGGCCGAAGGGTCGCGGCTCAGTCAGGGTCGTCCGTCCCGCCACCGTCGCCGGGGGCCCCATCGGTGTCGTCGCCGGGCTCCTCGCCGTTGGCGTCGCTGCGGGCGCGGCCGATCTGCCGCACCAGTTCGGCGGGGCTCACCTGGTCGAGGAAGCGGCGGAAATCGGCGTCATCCTCCGCATCGGCCTCCGCGTCCACGGGAATCGAGGCGTCGGCCACCACCTCCTCCAGCATCCAGATGCCGCTGCCGGTGCGCAGGGCCAGGGCGATGGCGTCACTGGGGCGGGCATCCAGCTCGCTGGCCTCCCCGTCACCGTGGTTCAGCTTGAGCACGGCCCGAAAGGTGCTGTCCTCGATGGTGTGGATGATCACCCGCTCCAGGGTGAGGCCACCGGCCTCCAGCAGCTGGGCCATCAGGTCGTGGCTGAGGGGCCGCGGCGGGAGCTGCTCGCTCAGGCCGGCCATGATGTTCTGCGCCTGGGCCTGGTCGATCCAGATCGGCACCTGTCGGCGTCCCGAGGGGTCCCGCAGCAGCACGATGGGGCTGCGGCTGGCCGCGTCCAGGGCAATGCCGGCCACGCGCATCTCAACCATCGCTTGCCCGCAGGCCGTTCTGCCCGATTATGGCCAGGGTTGGACGGGGCACCGCATGTTCACCGGGTTGGTGAAGGCCGTCGGGCAGTTGCAGCGCACCGGCACGGGGGTGGAGCTGCTGATCCCCGCCGGCTCGGCCCTGGATCCCGCCGCACTGCAGCTGGGGGACAGCGTGGCGGTGGACGGCGTCTGCCTGACGGTGGCGGCTCATTCCCCCCAGGGGTTCCGGGCCGACGTGAGTGAAGAGACCCTGGCGCGCACCACCCTGGCGGCCAAGGCCCAGCGCCGCGGCTGGGTGAATCTGGAGCCGGCCCTGCGGCTGGCGGATCGGCTCGGGGGGCACCTGGTGAGCGGCCACGTGGATGGCCAGGGCACGGTGGTGGCGGTGGAGCAACAGCCCGCCTCCTGGAGCCTCAGCCTCCGCTGGGACGATCCCGCCTACGGGCGCTACATCTGCGAGAAGGCCAGCGTGGCGGTGGATGGCATCAGCCTCACGGTGGCCGGCTGCGACGGCGATGGCGCGGCCTTCTGGATCGCGGTGATTCCCCACACCTGGGCGACTACCACCTTGCGGCAGCTGCGCCCCGGAGCTGCGGTGAACCTGGAGGCGGATCTGCTGGCGAAGTACACCGAGCGGCTGCTGCGGCAGGCCGATCACTCCGGCCCCGAGGCAGCGCCGTTACTCACCGCCGCCTGGTTGGCGGAGCACGGTTGGGGATGAGATTGCAAAACCCTGCCGCCCGCTGACGCATGGCGTTGGCCTGCATAGCGTCCGGATGATGTGCGTTCCATCCGCAATGGCGACCGACCGTGAGGCGTTCGGCCTCGGCTCCCTGCGCAGCTTCACCATCGCCGAGGGCATCCTGCTGCTGGTGCTGGGTGTGCTGGCCTTGGTGTTCCCCGTGATTGCTTCCGCCTGGGTCACCGTGGTGGTGGCCCTGGCCTTCCTGGTGGGGGGCATTGTGGGTTGGGTGAATGGGCTCAACCGCTCCCGTCGCCTCAGCCGCTGGCACTGCTTCTGGCGCCTGGTGGTGTCCACCCTGTTCGTGGTCACCGGTGCCTGGATTATTCAGCAATTCAGCACCGGCCTGGTGCCAGCTGCGGCCCAGGTGGCGGCCCTGGCTTTCGCCATCGGCATCGTGTTCCTGGTGGAGGGGGTTGTGGCCGCGATCGTGGCCCTCTCCCACCGGGAGATGGCCGGCTGGGGCTGGGGATTGGCCAATGGCATCGTCACCCTGATCCTGGGGCTGCTGATCGTGACCATGCAGGCCGGCGGACTGCTCACGGTGCTCGGGATCCTGGTGGGGATCAGCTTCCTGTTCAGCGGGGTGGATCTGCTGGTGTTCAGCGCCGCCTTCCACGAGCCGGAGGGCTGAACGCTCAGCTGGAGCTCTCGTCCTCCAGGGGCAGCAGCCAGATGGAGCCGGTTTCCTTGTGGACTTCAATCTTGAATTCCTGGCCCGGCTCCAGACCCATGCGCCGCGTGTAGGCGTGGCCGATCAGCAGGTTGCCGTTGCCGTGGACGCGGGTGCGGAATTCCGCTTGCCGACCACGGCTGCCGCCGCCGCCGCCGCTCGAGCTGTGGCTGGGGAGTGCGTAACCCTTCGCCTCCACCAGCGCGCGGTAGAAGCTTTTTTTGAGCAGTCGCCCGCTGGGGCCCACATAGCCGCAGGCTCGGGCGATCTGATCTTCCGGGCGATTGCTCAGGGAGCGCGCCTTATCGAGCAGGGCCTTGCCTTCCAGCATCTGCACTGGGGCGCTGACTTTCTCTTCGACGAACACCGGAGGAGCTGAGGGCCGCTGGCCCGATTGTGCCGATCGTCCGCGAACTTCCGCAAGGGCAGATTGGAACGAAAAGATTCAGTTTTTGTGAGCCCAGGCCCTGGGGCCCAAGGGGATCAGAGCAGATAAAGGATTCCGTAGAGCACCACCCAGATGCCATCCACGAAATGCCAGTAGAGCTCCGCCGCCTCCAGGGGGAAGTGGTCGCCGCTGCGCACCCGGCCGCCATTGCGGCTCTGCCACCACACGATCAGGATCATCAGCCCCCCGAGGGTCACGTGTAGCCCGTGGAAGCCGGTGATCGCATAGAAGGTGCTGGCGAACAGGTTGTCGGTGAGGCCGAAGGGCAGGCTGAAGTACTCCTTCATCTGCCCGGCCAGGAAGCTGAACCCCAGGGCCGCGGTGATCAACAGCCAGCGCTGGCAGCGGTCGGTGTCGTTCTGGCGCAGGGCCGCTCCGGCCCGGTGGAACGTGAAGCTGCTCACCAGCAGGATCACGGTGTTGAGCGTGGGCAGCAGCAGTTCGAGCTCGTAGGTGGAGCCTGAGGGCAGCGGGTTCACCGCTCGGAAGGTGAGGTAGGCGGCGAAGAAGCCGGCGAAGGTCATGCCGTCCGCCACCAGGAAGGTGGCCAGGCCAAACATGCGGTAGTCGCCATGGTGATCGGCGCCGGCGTGCTCGGCCCCGTGGGCGTCGAGGGCCCCCTGGCGCTGGTCGGGATTGCTGCTGAGGCTGGTCATCGGGCCGCTGCGGGGGAGGGTGCCATCAGGGTTTGCGTTCGGGGTCGCCCACGGCCCAGATCTCACGGCCGCTGGTGGCGGCCAGGCTGAGGGCACCGGGCTCAACGCCGTAGCCATAGGGCTCGTGCACCAGGGGTGCTTCCCCGTGCCAGTTCTCCACCGGGGGTGGGGAGGTGGTGAGCCATTCGGGGGTGAGGGCGTTCCAGGGGTTGTCGCCCGCCGGTTCGCCGCGGAAGGCGCTCAGCACCACATTCACCAGGAACGGCAGGGTGCTGATGGCCATCAGCAGGGCCCCAACACTGCTCACCTGGTTGATCAGCTCGAATTGCGGGTCGTATTCCGCCACCCGGCGGGGCATGCCGTTCAGCCCCATCCAGTGCTGGGGTGCAAAGCAGAGGTTGAAGCCCACAAAGGTGAGCAGCACATGCAAACGGCCCAGCGGTTCGTTCATCAACCGACCCGTGACCTTCGGGTACCAGTGGTAGATCGAGGCGAAGATCACGAACACCGTGCCGCCATAGACGATGTAGTGGAAATGGCCCACCACGAAGTAGGTGTCGTGCACATGGATGTCGAAGGGCACCTGGGCCAGGGCCACCCCGGTGATGCCGCCGAACACGAAATTGAGGATGAACCCGCAGGAGAACAGCATGGCGCTGTTGAGGGCGATCTTTCCGCCCCACAGGGTGGCCAGCCAATTGAAGAACTTGATGCCGGTGGGTACGGCGATGAAGGCGGTGGCGATCGTGAAGAACAGCCGCATCCAGGGGGGGGTGCCACTGGTGAACATGTGGTGCGCCCACACGATCAAACCCAGGAACACGATGCCCATGATCGAGTACACCATCGTGGTGTAGCCGAACAGGGGTTTGCGGGCGTGCACTGGCAGGATTTCACTCACCAGGCCGAAGGCCGGCAGCACCATGATGTACACCGCCGGGTGTGAATAGAACCAGAACAGGTGCTGGTACACCACGGCATTGCCCCCCAAGGCCGGGTTGAAGAAGCCGGTGTGGGCAATGATGTCGAAGCTGAGCAGCACCAGGGTGCCCGCCAGCACCGGGGTGGAGAGCACCACCAGGATGCTGGTGCCGAGCATCGCCCAGCAGTACATGGGCAGCTGCATCAGCTTCAGCCCGGGGCGCCGCAGTTTGAGAATCGTGGCGATGAAATTGATGCCCCCGAAGATGGAGCTGCCCCCCAGCAGCAACACGCTGAGGATCCAGATGATCTGGCCCGTGGCGGGGGTGGTGAGGCTCAGGGGTGGGTAGGCGGTCCAGCCGGATTGGGCCGCACTGGCGATGAAGTAGCTGCTGATCAAGAGCAATCCCGCCGGGGGGATCAACCAGAAGGCCACGGCGTTAAGGCGCGGGAAGGCCATGTCCCGGGCGCCCACATAAAAGGGGATCAGGTAGTTGCCGAAGGCCCCATTCACCACCGGCACGATCCACAGGAAAATCATCACCGTGCCGTGCAGGGTGAGCACCTCGTTGTAGGTCTCCCGCGGCAGAAAATCGGAGATCGGCGTCAGCAGCTCGGTGCGGATCGCCCCCGCCAGGGCACCCCCCACCAAATAGAAGATGAAGCTGCACACCAGGTACTGCAGCCCGATCACCTTGTGGTCGGTGCTGAAGCTGAGGTAACGCAACCAACCCTGGGGTTGCAGCGGTGCGGCGGTGGGGCTCGCCGAGGGGAGCGTCAGGGTCATGACTGAACGGCGGTGGGGGCTTCAGGGCTGGCGACCGGGCTGTTCTGGGCCACCCAGTCGGCAAAGGTCTGGGGCTCCTCCACCACCACCGTGGAGCGCATGCCGCCGTGGTAAGGGCCGCACAGCTCGGCGCAGACGATCGGGTAACGGCCGGGGCGGGTGGCGGTGAAGCTGAGCAGGGTGGGTTGGCCTGGGATCACGTCCTGTTTGAGGCGAAACTGCGGCACCCAGAAGGCATGGATCACATCGTTGGCCTTCATGGTGAGGGCCACGGGCTGCCCCAGGGGCACGTGCAGTTCCCCGGCCGTGATGCCCGCCTCCGGGTAGTGGAAGATGAAGGCGAACTGCATCGCCGTCACATCGATCGGCAGCGGTGCACTCTCCCCTTCGCCGACCTGGGCCACCGGGCTGATGCCGGCCCAGGTGCGCCCATCGGCGGGCTCGCTGTGCATGGCATGCATGCTGTGGTCATTGAGCGGGGCCATGCCGCCCATGCGGTCGTAGATGTCGTAGCTGTAAATCCCCACGAACAGCACCACCACGGCGGGGATGGCTGTCCAGAGGATTTCCAGCGGCAGATTGCCTTCGATGGCAACGCCGTCACCGCTGTCGCCACTGACACGGCGAAAGCGCACCAGGCTGTAAACAATCAATCCGGCAATGCCGATCAGCAGGATCGTGCCAATGCTGAAGAGAACCTTGAAGAGTTCGTCGTAAACCGGTGCGTTGAGGCTGGCGTCCTCGGGCAGCAGATTGATGTTTTGACCCACCCAGAGCCCTGTCAGGACAAGGGCCATGCCGGCCAGGAGGGTAAGGATGGCGGCGGGAATCCGCATGGGACCCGATGCTGATCACCGCACGCTAGGGAGAAGCATCGCCGCCGGTGCGCGCTTGTCGCCGGTTGCAGCAATCGCGGCCCTTGGGGTGTGGGATTGCTCACCGAAAGATCACTGTTGGTATCGCTGACGCCCCTCTCGCCACCGCCGTTCACCCAAGTCGAATCCCCTCGTTAGCGTGCGACCAGTCGCGGTAGGAGCGGCCCATGACGAGCATCGGACTGGGTTCAGCGACGCCGCTGCGCGCACGGCTGGCTGCCCTCAGCGCCCACCTGCTGGTGGCCCTGGTGGCCCTGGTGGCGATCGGTGGGGCCACCCGGGTGATGGAGGCTGGGCTGGCCTGCCCCGATTGGCCGCTCTGTTACGGCACCCTGCTGCCGGGCCGGCAGATGAACCTGCAGGTGTTCCTGGAGTGGTTTCACCGCCTGGATGCCTTCGTGGTGGGGGTGGGCCTGCTGGTGCTGGCGGCCGTGAGTTGCTGGTGCCGGCGCCAGCTGCCGGCGCTGGTGCCCGCCCTGAGCCTCGCCGCGGTGGCCCTGGTGGCCCTGCAGGGAACCCTGGGGGCCCTCACGGTCACGTTGCTGCTCCCGTTTTCGGTGGTCACCGCCCACCTGGTGACGGCCCTGCTGCTGGTGGCCCTGCTCAGTGCCTGCACCCAGGCCCTGTGGCTGGCGCCCCGGCAGGCGACCCCCGCCCCAACGGCTCCCCAGGGGTTGGCGTCCGCGTGGCCATGGCTCACGGCCGGGGTGGCGCTGCTGGTGCTGCTGCAGTGTGCCCTCGGGGGCCTGATGGCCAGCCAGTGGGCGGCGGGCTCCTGCCTCGCCTCCGGTGACGGCTGCGGCTGGTTGTGGGCCCATCGCCTCGGCGCCCGGGGGGCAGGCCTGGCGGTGCTGGCCCTGGCGGGGGGCGGTTTGTGGTGGCGCCCGCAGGAGCGCCCCCTGGCGGCCCTGGCGGCAGCCCTGGTGCTGGGGCAGATCGCCCTGGGGGTTGTGGCCCTGCGCCTCAGCCTCAGCATGCCCGCCGTCACCGTGGCCCATCAGATCGGTGCCGCCCTGCTGGTGGCCGTGCTGGCCGCCCTGGTGGTGCGCAGCCGCCCCATCGCTGGCCCGGCTGGTCCGATCCTTCGCCTTCAAGCCCATGGTTAGTGCACCGCCCGTCGGCGCCGCCACGCCGCTTCCCCTCAGCCGCGAGCAGGTGGTGCCTTCCCGCGCCAAGGTGCGGCTGCCCGCCTGGTTGGAGATCGCCAAGCCGCGGCTGATCCCGCTGCTGCTGGCCACCACCCTCGGGGGCATGGCCCTCTCGGAGGGCTGGCCCCTGCCGCCCCTGCGGCTGGCCTGCACCCTGGGGGGCGGTGCCCTCGCCGCCGCCGCCGCCGGGGTGCTCAATTGCCTCTGGGAGCAGGAGCTGGATGGGCGGATGCTGCGCACCAGCGGCCGCGCCCTGCCCTCCGGGCGCCTGTCGGTGGGCACCGCCTTTGCCATCGCCGTGGCCCTGGCCCTGGCGGCCGCCACCCTGCTGGTGGGGGGGGTGAACTGTCTGGCGGCCAGCCTGTCGCTGCTGGGCCTGTGCAGCTATGTGCTGCTCTACACGGTGCTGCTCAAGCCCCGCACCCCTCAGAACATCGTGATCGGCGGGGTGGCCGGCGCCATCCCACCCCTGGTGGGGGCCGCCGCCGCCAGCGGCCATCTGGGCCTGGGCAGCTGGTGGCTGTTTGCCCTGGTGATGGCCTGGACCCCCGCCCATTTCTGGGCCCTGGCCCTGCTGCTCAAGGACGACTACCGCTCCGTTGGCATCCCGATGCTGCCGGTGGTCAAGGGCAGCACCGTCACCGCCCGCAGCATCGGCGTCTATGCCTGGGCCACGGCGTTGCTCAGCCTGCTGGGGGTGTGGACCTTGCCCAGCGGCGGGCTGCTCTACGGCGTGCTGCTGTTGCCCTTCAACGCCCGCCTGCTGCAGATGGCCTGGGGCCTGCGCCGTCAGCCGGAGGACCTGCAGCGGGCCAAGGGGTTGTTCCGCTGGTCGATCCTCTATCTGTTTGGGCTCTGCCTGCTGCTGATGCTGGCCCGCCTGCCGGCGGGGGAGCAGTTCAGCCGCCAGGGCCTCGACCTGTTGGCCCTGCTGGGGTCCGGCGATGCAGCCTCCACCCTGGCCGCGCCCGCGGTGGGGTGAGCTTTCTAGATTTGAGCCTCGTCGGGCCGAAGGGGGTTGTCAGCGGTGCAGGGTGCGGGGGCCGGTCCGGTGATTGAGCTGCAGGACATCCGCAAGCGCTACGGCAAGGGTGACCGCGCCGTGGAGGCGCTGCGGGGCCTCGACCTGGCGGTGCCCCAGGGGTGCCTCTACGGCCTGCTGGGGCCCAACGGGGCCGGCAAGACCACCACGCTGCGGATTCTGGCCACCCTGCTGGCCCCCTGCAGCGGTGTGGTGCGGGTGGCGGGCCTGGATGCCCTGGCGGATCCGCGGGGCGTGCGGGAGCGACTGGGCTACGTGGCCCAGGAGGTGGCGCTCGACAAAATCCTCAGCGGCCGGGAGCTGCTGGCCCTGCAGGGTGATCTTTATCACCTGCCCCGCCAGCAGCGCGATGGGCGCATCGCTGAGCTGATCAGCCTGCTGGGGATGGAGGGCTGGATCGACCGCCGCTGCGGCACCTACTCCGGAGGCATGCGTCGCCGCCTGGATTTGGCCTCGGGTCTGCTGCATCGCCCCCAGGTGCTGGTGCTGGATGAGCCCACCGTGGGCCTCGACATCGAAAGCCGTGCCGCCATCTGGCAGGTGCTGCGGCAGCTGCGCGATCAGGGCACCACGGTGCTGCTCAGCAGCCACTACCTGGAGGAGGTGGATGCCCTGGCGGATCACCTGGCGATCATTGAGGACGGCCGCGTGATCGCCGCCGGCCGTCCCCAGGAGCTCAAGGCGGCCCTCGGCGGTGACCGGGTCACCCTGCGGGTGCGGGAGTTCAGCGATGAACCGGAAGCCCTGCGGGTGCAGCAGCTGGTGCAGGCCTGCCCCGGCGTGCGCCAGGTGGTGGTGAACCGCGCCCAGGGCTATTCCCTCAACCTGGTGGTGGAGCACGACGGTGTGGTGGAGCAGCTGCGCCGCCAGCTGAGCGAGGCCTCCCTGCCGGTGTTTGCCCTGGCCCAGAGCCGCCCCAGCCTCGATGACGTCTACCTGCAGGCCACCGGCCGCACGCTGATGGATGCGGAGCTGGCGGTGGCCGGTAGCCGTGATGCCAAGGCGGAGCGCAAGCAGGCCATGCGCTGACCCCGAGTCCCCGTTGTTGTTCCGCCGTTGATTCCACCGCCATGACCAGCGCCGTCCCCTCCCTGCTCAGTCCCGATGGCAGCCAGTCCCCACCGCGTTCGGCGGCGGCGGACCTGGCCCAGGAAACCTTGGCCCTCTGCCGGCGCCTGTTCCTGCAGCTGCTGCGCCGCCCCTCCACCCTGGTGGCCGGGGTGCTGCAGCCCCTGATCTGGCTGGTGCTGTTCGGGGCCCTGTTCGCCAATGCCCCCGCCGGCCTGCTGCCCGATGGCCTCAGCTATGGCCGCTTCCTGGGGGCTGGGGTGATCGTGTTCACCGCCTTCAGTGCCGCCCTCAATGCCGGCCTGCCGGTGATGTTTGATCGGGAATTCGGCTTCCTCAATCGCCTGCTGGTGGCGCCCCTGCGCTCCCGCAGCTCGATCGTGTTGGCCTCCGTGCTCTACATCACGGCGTTGAGCCTGGTGCAGAGCCTGGCGATCATGGCCACGGCCGCCGCCCTGGGCTACGGCTGGCCCGGGGGCGGTGGCCTGCTGCTGGTGCTGGTGACGTTGCTGCTGCTGGTGTTCGCCGTGACCGGCCTCAGCCTGGGCCTGGCCTTCGCCCTGCCGGGCCACATCGAGCTGATCGCGGTGATCTTTGTGGCCAACCTGCCCCTGCTGTTCGCCAGCACCGCCCTGGCGCCGCTGACCTTCATGCCCCCCTGGCTGGGGTGGCTGGCGGCCCTGAATCCCCTTACCTTCGCCATTGAACCGATACGGGCCGCCTACGCGGGCCAGTTCTCCCTCTCCGCCGTGGTGTTGCAGGCCCCCTATGGGGATGTGACCGCCAGTGGTTGTCTGGGGGTGCTGGCGGTGCTGGCGGTGGGCCTGTTTCTGCTGATCCGGCCGCTGCTGGATCGCAAGCTCTCCTGACCCCTCCCCCGCCGTGACGCCGCGTCCCGCTCCGCCCCTTTCCCCCCAGGCCCGCCGCCAGGCCCACCAGGCGGCCTTGCGGGAGGCCCTGGGCCGGCGCGATGCGGCTGGGGTGGAGCGGTTGCTGGGCCAATGGGTGCACCGCCAGGGCCACCCGGCCCTGCAGGCGCTGCTGCAGGAGCTGGGTCAGGCGGATCCCGAGGCCATGGCCTGGTGGCAGGGGCATCAGCAGGGGGCCGCTGCGCCCGCGGCCACCGTGCCGGAGTCCAGGCCTGCGCCCCCGCAGCCGAAACCAGCCCCCATCACCCCCCAGGCCAACCCGGAGTTGGCCCGCCTGCGCTCCTGGCTGCCGGATCGGGTGGAGCGCCGCCGTGCGGCTTGAGCGCCAGCGCCTGCAGGGCGGCCTGATCGTGTCGGTGCAGGCGCCGGAGGGCTCCCCCATGCGCCACAACGATGTGATCGCCGCCATGGCGGAGGCCAGCCTCAACAATGGGGCCGTGGGGGTGCGGTTGGAAAGCCCGGAGCACATCGGTGCCGTGCGGCGCCGCTGCCCAGAGGCCCTGATCATCGGCCTGTGGAAGCGCACGTTCCCCGGCAGTTCCGTGTACATCACCCCCCGCTGGCAGGAGATCCAGGCGGTGTGGGCCGCCGGGGCCGATGTGATCGCCCTCGATGCCACCGAGCGGGTACGCCCCGATGGGGAGGAGCTGGCCACCCTGGTGCGCCGCGCCCGTGAGGAGCTGGGGGCACCCTTGATGGCCGACATCGACAGCACGGCCAACGGCCTGCGGGCCGCGGAGTTGGGGTGCCCCTGGGTGGGCACCACCCTCTACGGCTACACCGAGGCCACGGCCCAGCAGGCTCCGCCGGCCTGGGGGCTGTTGCCTGAGCTGCGCCGGCAGCTGCCCGCCGACACCCTGCTGATCTGCGAGGGGGGCATCGCCAGTGCCCCGCAGGCCCGCCAGGCCCTGGAGGCCGGCGCCGATGCGGTGGTGGTGGGTACCGCCATCACCGGGGTGGATCTGCAGGTGGCGGCCTACCGGCGCCAGCTGGAGGCCTAGCCGCCGCTCAAAACGCCCGGCCTGCAGGCCGTTTGCTGTGGCCGGGAAGGGAAGCTGAAGCCTGGGCCACCGGATCGGAATTGCCCCCACAGTGGGGAGGTCTCACCAGTCTCGTCCGTTGAGATGCTGCCCTGTTGCCAGGAGGTGTGCCGTGGCCTCTCCCCGCCTGTTGTCATTGCTGCCCATGGCCCTCGGGGGGCTGTTGCTCACCACGGGGCCGGCGGTGGGGCTGTCGCTCGACGACCTTCAGTCCCTGAACCGGGAGCTGGGGCGCCTCTGCAGTGATCCGCCGCGGCAGGCCCTGGCGGTCTGCCGGATCCACGCCCGGCTGGTGCGGGCGATGTAGGGGCGGCTGCCCCCGGGGATCACATCATCCCGGGCATGCCCATGCCGCCCATGCCGCCCATCCCACCCATTCCACCCATACCGCCCATCCCACCCATGTCGCCACCGGGGGCAGCTGCGGGGGGCTCGGGCTTGTCGGCAATCACCGCTTCGGTGGTGAGCAGCAGCGCGGCGATCGACACCGCATCCTGCAGGGCCAGTCGCACCACCTTGGCGGCGTCGAGGATGCCGGCGGCCAGGAGGTCTTCGTAGCGGCCGGTGGCGGCATTGAAGCCCTGGCCGCTGCGGCGCACCTCATCGGCCACCACGGTGCCGTCGAAACCGGCGTTGCTGGCGATCTGATGCAGGGGTTCGGCCAGGGCGCGCTGCACGATGCCCACGCCGGTGCGCTCATCACCGCTGAGGCCCGCCGCCAGGCTGTCGAGTTCGCCGGCCAGTTGCAGCAGGGTGGAGCCACCACCGGCCACGATGCCTTCCTCCACGGCGGCCCGGGTGGCGTTGAGGGCATCCTCGATACGCAGCTTGCGGTTGCGCAGCTCGGTTTCGGTGGGGGCGCCCACCTTGATCACGGCCACGCCGCCGGCCAGCTTGGCCACCCGCTCGCTCAGCTTCTCGCGGTCGTACTCCGAATCGGTGTTGTCCAGTTCGCGCTTGATGGCGGCGATGCGGTCGGCCACGGCGGCCTGGTGCTCGCCGGTGGCCACGATCGTGGTGTCGTCCTTGCTGATGGTGATCCGGCGCACGCTGCCGAGGTCGTCCAGGGTCACCTTGTCGAGGGTCATGGCCCGGTCTTCGCTCACCAGGGTGGCGCCCGTGAGGATGGCGATGTCCTGCAGGGTGGCCTTGCGGCGGTCCCCGAAGCCGGGGGCCCGCACGGCGGCCACCTGCAGCACGCCGCGGTTCTTGTTGACCACCAGGGTGGCCAGGGCTTCCCCATCCACCTCTTCCGCCAGGATCACCAGGGGCTTGCCGGCGCGGGACACCGCCTCCAGCACGGGCACCAGATCATTGATGGCGCTGACCTTGCGGTCGGTGATCAGCAGCAGGGCGTTGTCGAATTCGCACACCCGGCGGTCGTTGTCGGTGACGAAATAGGGCGAGCTGTAGCCCCGGTCGAAGGCCATGCCCTCGGTGATCTCCAGCTCGGTGGCGAGGCTCTTGCTTTCCTCCACGGTGATCACACCGTCGGCGCTCACCGTGTCCATGGCCTCGCTGATCATGCGGCCCACTTCGTCGTCGCCGCCGGAGCTCACGGTGGCCACCTGACGGATGGCGTCACCGGCCACGGCGGTGGCCCGGGCCTCGATGCCCCGCACCACCTGGGCCACGGCCAGCTCCATGCCGCGGCGCAGGTTCACCGGGCTGGCGCCGGCGGCCACGTTGCGCAGCCCCTCACGGGTCATGGCCTGGGCTAGCACCGTGGCGGTGGTGGTGCCATCACCGGCCTGGTCCTTGGTTTTGGTGGCCACCTGCAGCAGCAGCTTGGCGCCGAGGTTCTCGAACGGATCTTCGAGTTCGATCTCCTTGGCGATGGTCACGCCGTCGTTGACCACATCGGGGGCGCCGAATTTCTTCTCGAGCACCACGTTGCGGCCCTTCGGGCCGATGGTCACCTTGACGGCATCGGCCAGGGCGTTGACGCCGCGCTCCAGGGAGGCGCGGGAGGCATCGGAGAAGGAGAGCAGCTTGGCCATCGCAGGGGCTGATCAGGTACAGATGGCCACAGGCTCCCATGGCGGTGGTGCCGTTGGCTGGTGGGGAAAGCCGAATGATCCCGGCGGGCGGCGGTGCAGGGCCGCCCGGGGCTCGATAGGGTTCGCCCCATGGAGGAGAGCTTCAGCGAAGCCCTGGCGGAGGGCCTCAACGCGGGCCTGACCGGCCAGCTGGGGGATGTGCTGGCGGACCCGAGCGCCGGCAGCAATGTGATGGCCTTCCTGCTGGTGGCGGGCCTGGGGCTGGGCATGGCCCTGATCTATGTGCCCCTGCGGGTGTTCCTCACCGTGACGGCCCGCAGCCGCCGCCTGCGGCTGCTGCAGCGCATCCGTCGCCTGCGGGAGGAGCTCACCCAGCCGGTGCAGAGCTGAAGCGGTTGTCGCTCAGCGCATCACCATGCCGCCATCCACCTGCAGTACCTGGCCGGTCATGTAGGCCGCGGCGGGGTCCGCCGCCAGGAAGCGCACCGCCCGGGCCACCTCGCCCGGTTGCCCCATGCGTCCCATGGGGATGGCCTTGAGGATCGGTTCCTTGTCGAGGTCGGCGGTCATGTCGCTCTCGATGAAGCCCGGTGCCACGGCATTCACGGTGACGCCACGGCTGGCGAATTCGGCGGCGCTGCTGCGGGTGAGGCCGATCACCCCCGCTTTCGCGGCGCTGTAGTTGGCCTGGCCGGGGTTGCCCATCAGGCCCACCACGGAGGTGATGTTGATGATGCGGCCGCTGCGGGCCTTCAGCATCGAGCGGCTCACGGCGCGGGTGCAGAGGAACACACCGGTGAGGTTGAGGTCGATCACGCTCTGCCAATCGGCGCTCTTCATGCGCATCAGCAGGCCATCGCGGGTGATGCCGGCGTTGTTCACCAGCACATCCAGCCGGCCTTCCCGCTCCAGCACCGCCTTGATCAGCCCCTCCACCTGTTCTTCATCGGCCACGTTGGCCTGGTGCGCCCAGGCCTTGCCGCCGGCGGCGGCGATCTGACCCACCACCGCTTCGGCTGCTGCTGGGGAGCTGGCGTAGTTCACCACCACCGTGGCGCCGGCTGCCGCCAGCTCCTGGGCGATGGCGGCGCCGATGCCACGGCTGGCGCCGGTCACCAGGGCGACCTGACCGGCGAGGGGGGTGGCGTCAGCCATGGGAAGGGGTGAAACGGGTCGGGCGAGCGTAGGGCCGGGCCGGTGATGGCTCGCAGGCCCCTCAGGCCTGCATCACCTCCACCGCCGCCAGGGCTGGCCCCAGCAGATCGGCGAAGGCCTGCAGTTGCCCCTTGCTGCCCATCACCACCAGCAGCTGCCCCGGCTCCAGGCGCACATCCCCGCCGGGGTTGGCGATCAGGGGCGGTGCATCCGGTGCCCGTGTGGCGCCCCGATAGACCATGGCCTCGCCGCTGCTGTCCTCGGCGCGCCGGATGGCCAGCACCAGGGCACCGCTGCGGCGGCCCAGCTGCAGTTCCGCCAGGCTGGCCCCCTGGAGGCTGCCGAGGCGGGCCGGGTCGGAGCTGAGCCGAAACTCCTCCACCTCGCAGTCGCTGCCGGCCAGCAGGTCCATGAAGGTGACCGCCAGGGGGCGCAGGGCGGTGGCGGCCATGGTGCGGCCGCCGGCCACGTAGGGGCTCACCACCTGGTCGGCCCCCGCCAGCCGCAGCTTGCCCTCCGCCTCGGCGCTGTCGGCACGGGCGATCAGGCGGGCCCGGGGGGCCAGGCCCCGGGCGCTGAGGATCACGTAGAGGTTGGCGGCGTTGCTGGGCAGGGCCGCCACCAGGGCCCGGCAGTGGTGGATGCCCGCCTCCTCCAGGGTTTCATCGAGGGTGGCGTCGGCCTGCAGCACCGTGAGCCCCCGTTGTTGGGCTTCACCGATGCGGTCGGGGTCGAGCTCCACCACGAGCAGGGGAATCCCCTCACCGCTGAGCTGTTCGGCGATTTCCCGCCCGATGCGGCCGTAGCCGCAGAGGATCACGTGTTGGTTCATCGTGCGCTGGAGCTGTTGGCGGTAGCGCCGCTCGCGCAGGCGCCGGAAATAGCCGGAATTGGTTAATTCCAGCAGCTGTTGCAGGGTTTGTTGCACCACCACCAGGCCCCCCACCAGCAGCAGGGCGGTGACCACCCGCCCGCCGTGGCTGAGCACCGGGGCGTGGGTGTCGGTGAGGCCGAGGGTGCTGAGGATGATCAGCACCATCCAATAGCAATCTCCCCAGTCCCACCCCTCCACCAGGTGGTAGGCAACGGCCCCTCCATTCACCACCGCCCCCAGGGCCAGCAATGGGCCGGCCCAGGGGCGGGGGCGCCGCAAGGCGCTCCGCCCCAAGGGGCGACGGGCGCTGGGGGCTCGGTGCTGGCGGCGCGGCCTGTTCATCCCAGGCCGAGGGCCTGGAGCACCGCCGCTTCGTTGAGGGTGTGCAGGGATCCGGCGTCACCCACCGCCTGCACCCCCTGGCGACTGGGCAGCTGTGCGCCGTTGGCGCCGATGGCCACCAGCGGCATGCCCGCCAGCAGGGCCAGTTCGCAGCTGATCGGATCGCTGCTGAGCACCACATCGCAGCTGGCCAGCTGGGCGGCCCGCTCCAGCAGGCTGCCGCTGCGGCGCGCCTCCACGATGCGCACATCCGGCAGCTTGGCCCGCACCTGGGTGGGCAGGGCCTGCCAGCGGCTCGCGGGCCAGTCGCTGGCGTCACCGCTGGGGGCCAGCAACAGGGCGGGGCCGCCGCCGCTGGGCAGTGCGGCGGCGGCTTCCGTGAGGGCCGCCTTGGGCAGGGTGAGCCGGAAGGCGCTGGCATCGAGCTCCAGCCCCAGGGGTTTGAGGTAGGCGGCCAGGGCCTGGGCGGGCCAGCCGTCCCCGGCCGTCACGGTGCTGGTGGCGGAAAAACCGCCGCTGGCCACGCGGTTGGGGATGTGGCTCATGGAGAGCATCAGATCCACCTGCCGGCCGCGGGCCAGGTTGATGCAGGCCTGGAAGTCGGGCTCCCGCACGTTGCCCAGCAGATTGGCCCAGTCCGCCAGGGAGGGGCTGGCGTCGAAGTCAAACGGGATCAGCTTCTCCACCGCCGGCAGCAGGCTCCAGGCGGCGGCGGCGCTGGGGGCGCACGCCACCTGCACGCTGGCCTTCAGCGCCTCCGCCACCCGGGCGGCGGCCGGCAGGGTGTTCAGCTGGGCACGCAGGCCGCCCGGAACCAGAAACAGAACGCGCATGCCTGCGGGCGGATCGCCAGCTGATTGTATGGAGGGCGGTTTGTGCCGCTTCCGACCACATCCATGCATCTGCTGATCGCCTGCGCCGGCAGTGGCCGCCGCATGGGGGCCACCCGCAACAAGCTGCTGCTGCCCGTGGCGGGGCGGCCCGTGCTGGCCTGGACCCTCGACGCCGCCCTGGCCAGTCGGGCCGTCCGCTGGATTGGCATCGTGGGCCAGGCCGTCGACCGGGCCGACATCGAAGCCCTGGTGGTCGCCGCCGCCCCCGACCGGCCGGTGCAGTGGATCCAGGGGGGAGACACCCGCCAGGATTCGGTGTGCAACGGCCTGGCGGCCCTGCCGCCGGAGGCGGAGGCGGTGTTGATCCACGATGGGGCCCGCTGCCTGGTGGATCCGCAGCTGATCGACCGCTGCGCGGCGGCGGTGGCGGCCGGTGAGGCGGTGATCGCCGCCGCCCCGGTGACGGACACGATCAAACGGGTGGATGCCGCCGGCGTGATCACCGCCACCCCGGATCGCTCCGAGCTGTGGGGGGCCCAGACGCCCCAGGGCTTTGCGGTGGAGCAATTGCGGCAGGCCCATGCCCAGGCCCGCCGAGAGGGCTGGAGCGTCACCGACGACGCCTCCCTGTTTGAACGGCTCGGTTGGCCGGTGAAGGTGTTGGAGTCGTCGCCCGCCAACATCAAGATCACCACCCCTTTCGACATCACCATTGCCGAGGCGGTGTTGGCGGCCCGCTAGGGCTC
>Ga0194128_10001814_pt1 | contig 36373 bp, 20 predicted proteins | sample TA2KigCa65mmetaG_FD_148650 | JGI IMG/M metagenome (GOLD analysis project Ga0194128, IMG submission 148650) | Freshwater microbial communities from Lake Tanganyika, Tanzania - TA2015037 Kigoma Deep Cast 65m | ecosystem: Environmental > Aquatic > Freshwater > Lake | place: Tanzania: Lake...
CCGCTCAAGCGACTGATCCTCGAACAAGGATCGTTGCGCGGCGTACTGCAATTGATGCGCGAGTTCCCCGTTTGCTCGAACGGCAACTACATGCTGGCGGATGGCAGCGGAGCGATCCTCGATGTGGAATTGACCAGCGATGGGCCGTTCGTTCCGGAACTTCAAGACCGTTTTCTGGTGCACTCGAACCATTACCTCTGTACTGAGCACGCCTGCGACGCCAATTTTCGGTTGAGCTTGCCCGATTCATTTCCGCGTCTGGATCGCATGCGGACGCTGATCGACGAAAATTTCGGGCACATCGAATTGGTGGACGTGCAACGCTTTCTCGCCGATCACGACGGGTACCCGGTCAGCATCTGCCGACACTCGCACACCGGCCCCGAAGGACCAATGCTCGGCCCGTCTGGCAAGACTGTCGCCGCGCTGATCGCCGAACCGGAGCAGCGGCGTCTGCACGTCACGCTCGGCAATCCGTGTGAGAATCCGTTCGTGACCTACTCGCTTTGAACGCGAAAGGGCCGGGAGTCTTTTTCATGCCGCCACCAGCGACTCAACCCGCCGTCACCGAAAACGGCGGCATGAAAACCACTCCCGACCTGGTCTCTCGTGCGAATCGTTGGGCAGTCGTCGCAATCGCAGCCATGTTCGTCGGCCAATCGATCGTGATGACCCTGGCGGCCGCTCAGTTGACAGTCACGCATGACGAATACTGGCACATCCCGGTTGGCTTGTTGAGTTGGAAGACCGGCCGCTTCGATGTCGAACCGCTCAACCCACCGCTGCTGCGAATGTGGGCGACATGGCCGCTGCTGTTCACATCGGCGGAATCACCTCGCACGGAGCCGACGAACGATCTGACTCGCATCGGCGACGACTTTCTGGCGGCGAATCACTCGAACATCGATCGTTTCGTCCTGATCGCTCGGCTGCCCATCATCCTGCTGACAATCGCGGCGGGAGCGTTGCTCGCGCGTTGGGCGTGGATGTGGCACGGGCCGTGGGCCGCTTGTCTCGTGACTTGGCTGTGGTCGCGCGAGCCGACCGTTCTCGCGCATGGATCGCTTGTGACGACCGATGCCGGCAGCGCAGCGTTTTGGATCGCGACGCTGTTCGCGACATGGCGATTCGCGCAGCGGCCGACCACTCGAAATGCTCTCCTTGCAGGAGTCCTCTTGGGGCTGGCTCAAGCTGCGAAGTTCACGAACGTATTGCTCGCGCCGCTGGTTGTCGGGTTATGGTTCGTCGAACGCTGGCGCAACACGGCCGTTGAATCGCTGACTTGGCGACGGCTGCTGCAACGTTGGGGAACACTGCTGCTCTCCGCATGGTTATGTCTCAACGCGGCGTACTTGTTTCACGGAACGGGCACGGCCATCCGGAATTTCCGATTTGCGAGCCGGCAAGCCGTGGACTGGCAAGCCAGCCTCGGTGCGCTGGCCGCGCTGCCGCTCCCGTTGCCGCGAGATTACGTTCAAGGATTCGACGGGCAGGTTTCCATCATGGACTCAAGGCATCCGGTTTTCCTGGATGGCGAACTAGTGGATACCCACGGATTCTGGAATTACTACTTGATGACGCTGCTCTACAAGTGGCCGCATTCTATCCAAGTGCTGCTGCTTTGGGCCGTGGCGTGGTCGGTGCTGACGCGTCCACCTGGCTGCTGGAGACGACGGATGTGGAGCATCCTTCCCGCTTTTCTGATGCTCTACGTCGCGAGTTCCTCGCCAATGCAGCTGGGAATTCGTTACGTGCTGCCGGCAATTCCATGGCTGCTGCTCATCACCAGCGAGATCGCGGCGCATTGGTCGTGGCCGCAGACTCGTTGGCAACCACTCGCGCTGGTGGCCTTGCTGTTGCTCTTCGATCCGTGGAGATCGCATCCACAATACTTGGCTTACTTCAACGAGTTTGCGGGCGGTGCCAAAGGGGGCCGTTTTCATCTACTCGATTCCAACCTCGATTGGGGCCAAGACCTGCATGAGCTGAAGCGATTTGTTGGCGAGCATCCTGAGATCGAAAAATTCAGCCTCGCATATTTCGGCACGCTGCCGCCAGAGTCGCTCGGACTGCGGTACGAGAGACCACCGACAAACACCCCTCGTCCAGGTTGGCACGTGGCGAGCGTGAACTTCGTGATGGGACGGCCCCATTGGACCCGTGACGGACACGGCGGCATTCGCGCAGTTTATCCCGGCGAAGATTTCTCGTACTTTCAATTCTTCGAGCCAAAGTATCGAATCGGCGCATCGATCGACGTGTATCACCTGACCGAAGAAGACATCCGTCGCTGGCGAACCGCTGTGCGACGCTAAACGGCACACATTCACTGTGTCAGCGGCAACTTGTGGCCCATCTTGTCACGCTTCGTCGCCATGTATCTTTCCCGATATTCGTGAGACGCCGCGATGATCGGGACTTGTTCGACCACCTGCAGATCCCAGGCTTGCTCGAATGATTCGACCTTCTTTGGATTGTTAGTCAAAATGCGAATTTGGCTCAGGCCGAGGTCCTTCAGAATCTGAAGTCCGACCATATAGTCGCGTTGATCGGCCTTGAAGCCCAGCCTGTGATTGGCCTCCACGGTGTCAAAGCCCTGATCCTGCAATTGGTAGGCCATGAGCTTGCCGACCAGTCCGATTCCGCGTCCCTCTTGCGGCAAATAGACGACGGCACCGGTCCCATCGCGCGAGATCATTTCCATCGCCATTCGCAGTTGATCGCCGCAGTCACAACGCAGGCTGTCGAGCACATCGCCAGTGAAGCAACTGGAGTGCATTCGCACCAACGGCGCGGCCACCGATTTCAGATCACCCCAGACAAGCGCGAGCGGTGCCTGGTCTTCATGCTCGACCTTGTAAGCGATGACCTTGACTTGACCGTATTCGCGAAGCGGTATTGAGACTTCGACTTCGCGAGTGACCAGCCGTTCGCGCAAGCGGCGGTGCCGGATCAGGTCTTCGATGGTGATGATCGGAATGTTGTGCTGCCGAGCAATCTCGTCCAATTCAGCACGATCAGCCATGCCGGCATGTTTCTGGCTGAGAATTTCAATCAATACGCCAACTGGCTGGAGCCCCGCGATGCGGAGTAAATCGACGGTCGCTTCGGTGTGTCCCGCTCGGCGAAGCACACCCCCTTCTTTCGCCAACAGCGGATTGAGATGTCCCGGACGAACAAATTCTCCAGGCGTTGAAGCCGCATCAACCAAGGCCCGCAGCGTTTTTGCGCGGCTGTCAGCGCTGACTCCCGTCCCGGCGTCGCGATGATCGACCGGCGTCAGAAACGGAGTGTGATTCAGCGACGAATTCGCTTCAGCCGCGACCAGCGGCGACAAACGCAGTCGATCCGCCACGTCGCGTGTCAGCGGAGCACACATCACGCCACGACCTCGAGTCAGCATGAAATCGACTTGCTCAGCCGTGATCGATTCGGCAGCGCCAACGAAGTCCCCCTCGTTCTCGCGATCCGATGCATCGACGACAATCACCAACCGTCCCGCTCGCAGAGCGGCCAGCGCGTCGTCAATCGAATTTGTTGGTGTTGTCATCATTACCTTTTGAGTGAGCACCGTCGGACGTTGCTACTCACCGATCATGAAGGGAGTTACACGGTGGTCATTAATTGCAGGAACTCGACCATTTCCGGGGCGGTTTCCGCCCGTGGAATCTCATCATTCTGCTCGAACGTGCCGCCGATCTAAACCCAGTCGAGAAAACTGAGCCGCACTTCAATGCTCGCCCACGCATTGATTTCGTCATCGACATCCGGCTCATCGCACAATAATTCCATATCGGCCGCAACGAGCGACGCGTTGACGGTGCGATCGGCGGGCTTCTTCGAGAAGATACTTGCCAGCAAATCAACCACGGCGCTGGGCAACGACGAATTGACCTACAAGCCGTTGGTACCGAGTCCCGAGCGTGGCGAATCATCTTTCGCAGCGGGTTCTTGTCCGTGAAGACGACACGCCCAGTCAACCATTGAAACGCCACGCAGCCCAACGAATAAATGCCGCCGCGAAAATCAACGGACTTCTGGTCATCTCCCTGTTCGAGCGAAACGTAATCGAAGTCCCAGCGAAGTTCGTCCGCTTGCTCGGTCGGTGCGGAATCGGCGTCATCGAGAAATTCGAGTGAGTCGTGCGCGGCGCCGGATTCCATAATTTTCAATTGACAAACGGGATTCAGCCAGCGGCTGGCAGGTTGCACGTCCCTGAGCACAACTCCCCAAACATGCAAATACGACATCCCCAACGCCGCTTCTCGAATCAAGCGACAAGATTCTACCAATACTAATGACGGCGTCGCGGTCAAAGATTCTCGCTTCAGCCGAGACGAAAACGCCTCTCCTTGCAACTCTTCAACCGCGGAGCAGACCGCATCTCCAGCTCGGCCCACCTGAAAAGTCCGAACAACGTTGGGATGGTCGGCCTGGACAGGAATTCGAAATTCGCGGGTCAACCGAGAGGCATGCTCGCGATCACTGCACACATCGAACGGAAAAATCTTCAAAGCGACAGCCCGGTCGAATTCTGGATGTCGCGCTCGAAAGACAATTCCCAAACAACCTGCCACTAACCGATCGAAAACCTCATACGGCCCCGATCGATACGGTCGGGAGACTCGCGCCATCAGCCCCGTCCCCTGAAACTCGGTCAACAACTGCTGCTGGATCAATAACTCGATTGCCCCTTCACCGTCGCCCATTTCATGACTGGTGGCCAACCAGTCCGACAAAGCCGCTTCAATTGCTTCCGCTGGCATTAACCGGCCATCGGCAACATTCTGACGAATCTGATCACAGCGCATCCGTAAAACCTTTTCGACAGCTGTGAAGACGACAGTGCAGCTGTTCACACACAGGATATTTTATCGGCACACAACGCTGCGGCGGAAGCGCTCGCGGGACAGTAAGAACTCGATCTAAGTCAATCTTTCCAGCTGATTCAGTCAATACGTCAACAACCAAACCAGGAATCCAAACTGCTGCGAGGAAAGAACGCCAATTGACAACCAAGTGAACGTTGATATGTTGTGTTGGTTGACTTCAAACCCTAAGCTTCGCCCAGTTTGAATCTCCTGCCAAATCCCAGCCTGCCAGATTTTGACATTCCAACTCGCCCACTGTTGACGCTGTTCAATGACGTCACCGTATGACTCCAAACTGATATCTGCCTCGCAACTGGGTCCTTACACGGTTGTAGGCTTCGAACGATTGTTTTGGTCTCAAGCGGGATAACCTCCCGAAGCCACTCCGTCATGAAGAGGAGCAGTCCATGAGGATGACGAACCGTTTGCTGTTTTCCGTGACCGTCGCGAGTGCTTTAGCGACTTTTCATTCCGTGTTTGCGGAACCCGCTAAGCCCAAGGGACTGGGTGACCCCGGCCAACTGTCGGCGCTGAAGATTGAGCCGACCACGGAAGGCAAGCCGATCGTGCTGCGAAGCCGAGACGCCCGCCAACAGGTTTATGTCACTGGCAGCTATTCCAGCGGCCAACTTCGGGATCATACCCGCAAAGTTCAGTACTCCGCCGAACCGGCCGGTATCGTCAACGTAGACGCTACAGGGTTGGTCACGCCAATCAAAGACGGCGATGCGACACTCAAAGTCACCGGCAATGGATTGAATGTCTCGACTCCGATCCACGTCGAAGGGGTCGAGAATCAAATTCCGATCAATTTCAAGAATCAAATCGTCCCGATCTTCACGAAACTCGGCTGCAACAGCGGCGGTTGCCACGGTAAAGCGTCAGGGCAAAACGGTTTCAAGCTTTCGCTGCTTGGTTTTTACCCGGATGAAGACCACGAATTCCTCGTCAAAGAGAACCGTGGCCGACGGCTTTTCCCCTCGTCGCCGTCGGATAGTTTGTTGCTTCTGAAAGCCACTGGCCGCTCGCCGCACGGCGGCGGCAAACGAATGGATGTCGACAGCTACGAGTTCCGCTTGATCTCGCGCTGGGTTGAGCAAGGGATGCCCTACGGTTCCGACAAAGACGCCTACGTTGCCGGTATCAAGTGCCTGCCAGAAGGTCGCGTCATGGATCGCGGGGCCGATCAACAGATCACGGTCATCGCGACCTACAGCGACGGAACGACCGAAGACGTGACCCGCATGGCGTTGTTCGAGGCCAACGACACCGAAATGGCCGAAGCGACCAACACCGGCATGATTAAGACACTGAACCTGGCTGGCGAAGTGGCGATCATGGCTCGGTATCAAGGCCAAGTCTCGACATTCCGCGCCACGATCCCGCTGGGTGCCGACATCCCATCCTTTCCGGCAAACAAGAACTTCATCGACGAAGCCGTATTCGGCAAATTGAGGGTTCTCGGCATTCCGCCGTCTCCGGTCGCCGATGACGCGACGTTCCTCCGCCGAGTTTCGATCGACGTCACCGGTACGCTGCCGACTGAGGAACAAGTCCGGGCGTTCCTGGCCGACGCCGATCCGAACAAGCGTGAAAAACTGATCGACCGCCTGCTCGATTCGCAGGACTACGCTGATTACTTCGCGAACAAGTGGAACTTGGTCTTGCGAAACAAGAATCGTGCGCCGGATGACTCGGCCGCGACCTACGGTTTTTATCAGTGGATTTGGTCGAACCTGTACGAGAACAAACCCTACGACCAAATCGTCCGCGAAGTGCTGACCGCGTCGGGGGATTCGACCACCAATCCGGCCGTCGTCTGGTATCGCGAAGTCGACGAGAATAACGAACAGGTCGAAGACACCGCTCAGTTATTCCTCGGTTTGCGAATTCAATGTGCTCGCTGCCATCACCATCCGTTCGAGAAGTGGAGCCAGAACGATTACTACGGCTTCAGTGCGTTCTTCACACGCGTGGGCAAGAAGAATATCTTCGATCCGGGGATGACAAAGGCCTCTCGTGACAAGCGAGTCTTCCACAACGACGGCGTGGCTGCCGCGACGAACCCGCGCAACGGACAGTCGCTCAAGCCGACCGGCCTTGGCTCCCCCGCGTTGGAGATCCCGGCCGAACGTGATCCGCGTCACTATTTGGTGGACTGGATGGCCGACAAGAACAATCCGTTCTTCGCCAAGTCAGTCGTCAATCGTTACTGGAAGCACTTCTTCGACCGTGGCATCGTCGAACCCGAAGACGATATGCGTGAGACGAATCCGCCGTCAAACCCCGAACTGCTCAACAAGCTCGCCGCTGGATTTATTCAGAGCGGCTTCAATTTGAAATGGATGGTCAAGACCATCACCTCGTCGAGCACCTACCAGCTCAGTTCGCTACCCAACGACTACAACTTGAAGGACAAGCAGAACTTCTCCCGCTACTACCCGAAGCGACTCACGGCGGAAGTCCTCTACGACGGTTTCCATCGCGTCACGAACACGACTCAGAACTTCGGCTCTCTGCCCCCCGGCACGAAAGCGGTTCAATTGCCAGATGCCAGTATCGGCCCGTATTTCTTGAAGGTCTTTGGCCAGCCGCAGGGTGACACCGCTTGCGAATGCGAACGTTCGCAAGAAGCGAACCTCGCTCAGAGCTTGCACCTGCTCAACAGCAGCGAAGTGCAGGACAAGATTGCCAACGGCAACGGCCGAGCAACCTTGATGGCCAACGACAAGGCGCGTGGTCACGATGTCAAGGTTCAGGAGTTGTACCGCTGGGTCTACTCCCGCGAGCCGAACCCCGATGAGTTGAAGATCGCGCTGGCGCACCTCGCCAAGCACGAAGCCAATCCAAAGATCGCCTACGAGGACATCCTCTGGGCACTCATCAACACGAAAGAGTTTCTGTTCAACCACTAATTCGCTCGTTCTGCTGATCGTATGAGAAATGATTGACAGAGGAATGGGGCCAACGGAGTGAATCGAGTTCAAATCGAGGCAATTCCACTGGCTGCATTCCTCTGCCGTTTTTGAGCCTCAGACTTTTCCCGCATTCCTCGATGAGAGTTGCCATGACTCGCAAATTCGCGCTCGTAACCGCCGCAGTCTTGATGGGTTCGACCTCCGCGTTTGCTCAGCTTCCTCAAGCGAAGTTGTTTTCGGTCTTTCCTCCGGGAGCCCAAGTCGGCGTGGCTACAGAAGTCGCCATCGCCAACGGCATCGAGATGGATGAAGCCAATCGGCTGATCTTCAACCATCCGGGGATCACCTCCGCTCAGAAGATCACCGAGGCTAACGGGGTGAAGACTCCGGTCGCTAACACGTTTGTCGTCAACGTGGCTGCCGGCGTGCCGGATGGAATTTACGAGGTTCGATTCAGTGGCCGGTTTGGTGTCAGCAACCCGCGCAGCTTTGTCATCGGTTCGCGCAAAGAGATCAACGAAGTCGAACCCAACAACACGCGAGAACAAGCGACACCGGTCGAACTCAACTCGACCGCCAACGGTCGTACCGACGCCAGCGCTTTCGACTACTTCAAGGTCACAGGCAAAGCGGGGCAGCGAGTTTTGTGTTTGTGTCAAGCGGGCAAGATCGACTCGAAGCTTAAAGCTCAACTCGAACTTTACGATGCGACAGGGGTCATTCCTCCGGTCGCTGCCGGTGCCGCAGCACCTCCCGCTCCGCAGGCTGTTCAATTGGGTCGCCGATTAGGATTTGTTCGCAGTACGGTCAAGCGCGACGCGCTCCTCGATGTGACGCTTCCAGCCGACGGCGATTATTTTTTGCGAGTCAGTGACCACGTGAATGCTGGCGGCGTCGATCACTTCTATCGGCTGACGGTCACAACCGGCCCATACGTGGAATTCGCTCTGCCTCCCGCGGGTGTCGCTGGATCCAACACTCAGTTCACGCTCTTTGGTCGGAATCTGCCGGGAGGACAACCGGCGGGTGTCAATGTCGACGGCCGTCCGCTGGAAAAAGTCGCGATCTCTGTGACAGTTCCGGGAGACGTCGAAAACACGCAAGCGGCGGACAACCTCGGAGCCATCCAAGGAGGCCTCGATGCTTTCGGTTATGTCTGGAACACGCCGGCAGGCAATGCGAATCCGTTGACTCTGTTCGTAGCGTCCTCGCCGGTCGGATTGGAACAGGAACCAAACGACACGCCGGCTCAAGCGAACAAGCTCACAGTTCCGACAGAGGTCTCCGGACAATTCCAAGCCCGCGGTGACGTGGATTTCTTCACGTTCGACGCGAAGGCGCAAGAGAATTACTGGATCGAAGCGTTTGGTGACCGACAGGGTTCGCTCGCCGACCCGTACATCACGCTTGACCGAGTCAACAAGGATGACAAAGGCGTCGAAACCGTCCAGCGTATCACCGCACAAGACGACACCGGCGCGAATCTAATACCGAACGTGTTCGAGACTCTCAACGACGACCCCGCGTTTCAGTTCGTCGTTCCGGCCGACGGCACCTACCGGCTGACAATCCGCGACCGTTACTACGAATCGCGTGGTGATGCTCGCATGGTTTATCGGTTGGCAATTCGCAAAGAGGCTCCCGACTTCAAAGTCGTTCTGCTACCAGAAGCTCCATTGGCAGACAACAACACGACCGCTCAAACGTATCCGGCCAATCTCCGCAAGGGGGAAAACTTTTCTTGCCGAGTCATCGCGTACCGTCACAATAACTTCAACGGAACGATCGACGTCTCTGTTGAGAACTTGCCCCCAGGAATCACCTGCAAAGGAACGAGCATCGGTCCGGGTCAAACGAACTCGACGATCGTGTTCACCGCAGCAGAGGACGCCGCCGATGGCGTGTTTGGCTTTGCGAAGATCGTCGCAAAGGCACGTATCGAGGACAACGCGAAGGTCAAAGCCGTCGCAGATGCGAAGGCCGCAGTGAAGCCTGCCGTCGATGCCTTGCCGAAAGCTCAGCAGGATGTCGCGAAGGCGGTCGAAGATGAAAAGAAATTCCTGGCCACTCGGCAGGCCGCCGAAACCAAGTTCACCGCAGACGCCGAAGCCGCCAAGAAAGCAACCGATGCAAAAGCCGCTGCGGAAAAGAAAGTGACCGACTCCGCAGCTGCGCTTAAAACCGCGATCGATAAACTCGCCGCAGCAAAGACGGAACTCGACAAAGACAAGGACAAACAAGAACTTAAAAATGCGTTCGTCGCCGCCGAGAAAGCCTCGAATGAAGCGGACGCCGCCAACAAAGCCGCAGCTCAGGAAAAGACGGTCGCCGACAAAGCGGCCACCGATACCGCCAACGTTCTGAAGACTACCGAGCAAGCCAAGACCAAAGCGGTCACCGAACACGATCAAGCCGTTGCGAAACTCAAAGCGGCGACTGACGCTCAGGCCGCGGCTGAGAAGAAGATTGCCGACGCCAATGCCGCGGTGACCGCCGCGATTGCGGCTCAGAAAGCGGCTGCTCGCGAAGTGACCCACGTTGGCCGAGCAGCCACTACCGTTTGGGACGGCAACGCGGCCGCCGCTGGACCGATCTCGCGACTCTCGCGCGAGCTGTGCTTGGCGATCACTCCAGAGACTTATCCTTTCCAAGCCACGACCGATGTCTTCCGCGTGGAAGCCAATCACAACCGACAGATCCTCGTTCCGGTGAAGCTGCTCAAGCGAAACGGCTTCGATGAAAACGTGACACTGACATTCGTCGGCACGCCGCAGAATGCTCAGGTTGAGAACAAGCCGATCAACAAAGGGGCGGCCGACGGCGTCTATCGCATCTTCCTGCCCAACAACGTGCCGGTCGGAACTTACACGCTTTACATGAAGGCGACTGCTGCCGTGCAATATCGCCGCCGTCCGGAGTTGGCCGACAAAGCAAAGGTCATACTCGATCAAGCGGTCGCCGCGGTGGCTCCTGCGGCGGAAGCATTGACCAAAGCCAACGCCGATAAAGACGCCGCCGTCAAAAAAGCGACCGAGACGGACGCCGCCTTTAAGAAGGCGACTACGGACAAAGAAGCTGCCACCAAGAAAGTCACCGAGACCGCCGAAGCGGTGAAGAAAGCGACCGAAGCCAAAGACAAAGCCACGACCGACGCCGACAAAGAAGCAACCGCCAAGGCTTTGACCACTGCTCAAGAAGAGGCCAAGAAAGCGACCGACGCGCTGGCCGTTGCCGACAAAGCTCTCGCTGATTCCGATGCTGCCAACAAAGCCGCCATCGCCGCCAAGACGAAAGCCGAAGCGGATGCGAAAGCCGCCGACGACAAGAACAAGGCCGTGATCGCTGACAAGGCCGCAAAGGAAAAGGCCTTTAACGACGCCAACACCGCCACCAAGGCAAACCCGGTCAACGTCTTCACTGCGTCAACTCCGATCGTCATTAACGTGAAGCCCAACGCCGTCAACGTCACCACCGCTCCGGCCAACGGCGGAGCCCTCAAGCGAGGCGACAAGGTCGAAGTCAAAGTGACGATTCAGCGAGTCAACGGCTTCACGGGACCGGTAACTCTCGAACTCGTTCCGCCTCCGGGCGTCGTTGGACTCGCCGCCGAGAAAGTCACGATTCCCGCCGACAAAGCCGAAGCGGCGATCATCGTCACCGCCGCCGCTGATGCGACGGAAGGGGCGATCGCCAACGCCGTCATCCGTGCCTCCGCAGACTTCGACGGAGCGGTCGCAGCTTCGGACGGTGCGGTCGCCATCAACGTCGCGAAATAACTTTGAATTGCGGTGTGTCAGCACCGCGTTAAATCGCTCAAGTGAACGCGGTGCTGACACACCGCAGTCCAGATTCGTCACCACCGCCTCAAGAGACTCGCCATGCCTCGCCTCACCATTCTGTCCCTGACGTTGGCCCTGCTGACATCCACCAGCTTCGGTCAAGATGCCGCCAAACCGCTCGCCGGTGCGATCACTCCCGAAGCGATTAATCTCGGCCGGCCGGTCGACTTTGATAAAGACATCGTGCCGATTCTCGAAAACAACTGCATCGCCTGCCACAACCTCGGTCAGCAGGAGAGCAAGCTGAACCTCGAGAAGATCGACATGATCATCAAGGGGGGCAAGCGCGGCGCGGCGGTTGTTCCCAAGGATCCGGAGAAGAGTCTGTTGTTCCAAGTCGCCGCGCGTGCCAAAGGCCCGGTGATGCCGCCACTGCCGAACAAGGTGGATGCCAAGGCGCTCACGCCGAAGGAATTGGGAATCTTGAAGCAGTGGATTCTCGAAGGTGCCTCCGGTGGTATGGGTGGCATGAAGGATCAAGTAAATTGGCAACCAGTGCCGGCGACCGCGAAGGCGATCTATTCGGTGGCGATGGCTCCGTGGGGCCGTTACGTCGCCGCGGGTCGAGCCAATCAGGTGTTGCTGCTCGATGTCGAAACCGGTGATGAAATCGGCCGGCTGATCGATCCGAATCTCAACGCAATTCAGCACAACGGCAAGCCGATGTACCCCAACGGAGCCGCGCATCGTGACTTTGTCCACTCGCTCGCCTTTAGCCCGGACGGTCGCACAATCGCGTCGGGCGGATACCGCACGGTCAAGTTGTGGCAGCGACCGGCGTCAAATCGGACTCGAGAGATCGCCATCGGTGCGGTCGTGACGGCACTGGCCGTCAGCCCGAATGGCCAAACCCTCGCGACGGCCGGAGCCGATAACGCCATCAAGTTGTGGAACCTCGCCGACGGAGCCGCCAGTAAAGTGCTCGCTGGTCATGCGGGAGCGATTCACAGCCTGGCGTTCAGCGCGGATGGGGCGAAGCTGGCGTCTGCCTCCGAGGACAAGACCGTCCGAATTTGGAACCTCGCCGAGGGCAAGGAAGCCAACAAGATTGAATCCCCTGCCCCAGCGAAAGCGGTCGTCTTCACCGCCGATGGAACCAAAGTCGTCGCCGGACAAGCCGACAGCATCATTCGCATCTGGCCAATCGGGGTAGCTGCTCCGTTTACGCCGGAGAAGGAAATAAAAGGTCACACCGGGCCGATCACAGCGCTCGCTCTCGTCCTCCCGGCCGGTACGCAGATTCTTTCCGGTAGCGAAGACCAAACGGCACGCGTTTGGGATCTCGCGGCGGGCACGCAAGTCCGACAATTCGCTCACGGTGGACCGGTCAATTCGGTGGCGATTCGAGCCGACGGCTTGTTCGCCGCCACCGGCAGTCCCAACAACATCGCCAAGCTGTGGAACAATCAAACCGGAGCACAAGTCGCGGAACTCAAGGGAGACGTGACGCTCAACCGCGCGGTGGTCGAACGAACCGAAGACCAAAAGGTCGCGCAGCAATTTAAGGCTCTCGCCGAAGCCGCGTTCAAGGCGGCAGAGACCAATCAAAAGGAGCGAGACGAAGCGGTCAAGAAGGCGAACGAAGCCAAGACCAACGCCGACAAGGCGGTCGCTGAACAAGACCCGAAAGTCAAAGAAGCGGTGACGAAGGCGGAAGCCGCCAAGAAAGCGGCTGACGAAAAGAAGGATGACGCCGCTCTCGCGAAGGCCGCGACCGATACCGCCGCCGAAGTCACCAAGCAAATGGATGAACTGAAGAAACGACAGGACACCGTCGCTTCGGCAATGCGAGCGATCACGCTGGCTGAACAAGCTGCGAAGTCCGCCGTCGAACAGGTCGCCGCGGCGAAAGCTCAGCAAGATACGATGACCGCGGGAGTGACAAAGGCCGATACCGACCTGAAGGCCGCGACCGATGCGGACGCTGCAGGATTGAAGCCGGTCAAGAGTGTCGCATTCTCCGTCGATGGCAAGCGGCTGTTGACGGCGGCCGACGACAATCTGATTCACGTTTGGGACAGCACCACCGGCAAGGCAATCGAAGCGTTTGCCGGGCACAAGGCTCCGATCGGAGCACTCGCGACGGGACCAAATGGTCTCGTCGTCAGCGGCTCCGCCGATCAAACGGCCGCGGTCTGGACGACGACTCCCGCGTGGACACTGATCGGACAGCTCGGCCCGAAGAAGGAGACTCCGCTCGATTTCGCTGGCTCGCCGTTCGCCGCACGCGTGCTGAGCCTCGCGTTCAGCCGTGATGGAAAATGGCTCGCGACCGGCGGCGGCGAAGCGTCGCGCAGCGGCGAACTTCACATTTGGGACGTCGCCACTCAATCGCTTTCCAAAGACTTCAAGGACGCTCACAGCGACACGGTGATGAGCATCGAGTTTGGACGCGACGGCAAGTACCTCGTCACCGGCGCGGCGGATAAGTTCGTCAAACTGTGGGACATTGCCTCCGGCAAGCTGGTCAAGTCCTTTGAAGGTCACACGCATCACGTTCTGGGTGTGTCGATCAAGGCGGACAACAGCCTGCTGGCCAGTGCCGGGGCGGACAACGCGATCAAGATTTGGAACGTCGAGACCGGCGAACAAGCTCGCACGATCCCTGGCTACACCAAACAAGTGACATCAATCCGCTTCATGGGGGTCACCGAGAACGTCATCAGTTCCGGCGGCGACAAGACCGTCCGTTACCACAACGCCGCCAATGGCTCGCAGCCGCGGGCCTTCGCCGGTGGAACCGACTTCATGTACTGTGCAGCCGCGAGCCGCGACGAGCAGATCGTCGTCGCCGCCGGTGAGGACGGGGTTCTCCGCGTCTGGAACGGTACGAACGCCCAATTGATTCGCCAGTTCGATCCCCCCAAGCCGCCGGAAGCGAACGCTCAGGCAGCGGCCAAGTGAAAACGATGCCCAGATTTCTCTTGTCAGTTTGAATCGATCGAAGAAACAATCTCCGCCGTAGTTGGATTTCTCAGGCGGACTGCCGCCGGCATCAAGGAGCATGACAATGAAAACGCGTTCTTTTCTGACGACGATGTTATTGATCGCCTCTGCTGACGCAGCGTTGGCCGGCACAATCACTGGCGAATACCTCGAAGCTCGGACCTGCGATGTCTACACCGGTCCCTGTTTTGCGAACGCAGAGATGGGTCTCGCGGGTAAAGAAGCGGTGATGGCCTGGAAGATCGAAAAGGGGACCTGGCAGGACGTGACGATCGACGGCCTGGGGGTTGCCTTGGTCGTGAAGGCGGAAGGCACGCTGGGTACAGACGGAGTCTTTCCGATGAAGCCGGGTAAGACCGCCGCCGTGATCATCGTCGATGAGACCGCTTCGGCGGAACAACGGGACGCGCTCGTCGCCTTTGTGAAGAATTCCGCGAAGGAGCTGACGAAAAACGTGCTCAACGTCGTCGTGGCTCCGATCAAGCTGGAGAATGATCACCTGGAAGGCAAAGGGTGCTTCTCTGCCGGCAAGCTCGCGTCGATCGAGACTCGGAAGATGAAGAAGAACGACTGTATCTGCACCAACGAGCTGATCTACTACCAGCCGCTGACGAAGGTCGAGAATTTTTCGCCCGCCTACACGCTACGGCAGTCGTACCAGGGGGAAAGCCTGAACGGCAAATGGACGAATAACAATACTCGCAGCGCGTTCCTGGCGACGTTCCGCGTGAAGTCATAGCCCACACCGCTCGCCCATTCGCGAGTCTTTCAAAATCCAGCCCGGCTGTTCTCGAACCGCCGGGCTGTTGTGTTTGATGAATTCGTCCGCCGGCGCGAGTACCATTCTGTCCAACGTATCGTCCGCCAACATCGCGGCGCATCCGCCGCCGGACCGGTTCACCGAGGAGATGCTTTTTATGCGATTGTCAACGTTTGGGGTTCTTGTCTTTGCCGTGCTCTGGTCATCGGCGGGCTTCGTTCGAGCTGAGAGCAAACTGGAAGAGGCCGCCGGTCTGCCGGACGGTCTCTCGAAAGAGATCGCCGCTGTTGTCGATGCGAAGGGTCAACGAGTCACCGATAAGAACGGCGCGGTCTGCTCGGTGTGGCTCGTCAAAGAGGTGCCGACCAAAGCCAACTTCAAACCGACCCTGAGCGTCAAGTACCCGTTCGCCCCCGGAGAGTTGCTCGGCGCGTTGCAGGTGCAGGCGAAGTCCAAGTACACCGACTTCCGCGGCCAGGAGATCAAAGCGGGTGTCTACACGCTGCGCTACGGCCAGCAACCGGAAGATGGCAATCATGTCGGCACCAGCGATTTGGCCGATTTCTTGCTCGCGATCCCGGCGGCGGTCGACACCGATCCGAGTCCGATTGGTGCGTTCAAGGCATTGTCGGAACGCAGCGCGAAGACGGCCGGCTCGACACATCCGGCCATCTTTTCGCTGTTGCCCTCCGAAAAGCCGGCCGAGAAGCCGACGCTGACTCACAACGCCGCGAAGGAACACACGATGCTCAGCACGACGATCGCCGCCAAAGGTGGAACAAAAGTCGCACTACGAATGATCGTCATCGGCAAGTCAGGCGAATAGCCATGTGGAGTCGTTGGAATGTCGGTCTGTCGGTCACGCTGCTCGCTTTGGCGTGGGGCCTCGCGCAAGAGCCGGCCTCTTCGCCGATCGCTGGCAAGAGGCCATCGGAAACGAGCGTCTCGAAAGACAAGGACGATGCTCCGAAGGAACTCCTCAGCGGCAAGGTTGTCTTTCTGCAAGAGGCATTGAAGCGGCGCGGCGTGAAGGCGGCGGACGAATTCAAAGCTCAGGTCGTCTTGGAAACGGACGAAGGAGAGTTGGTCCCGATCGTTCCCGACTGGCGCGGACGTGCATTCTATCAAGACGAACGTTTGCGAAACCGGAAGGTCGATCTGGTCGGCTCACGGAAAAAGGCCTCGCCGTACTTGCAGGTGCAAATGGTGTTCGTGTTCGATGAGAACGGGACTCGGCAGTACATGGATTACTGGTGCGACATCTGTTCGATCGCGATGTACGAGATCAAGCCATGCGACTGCTGCCAAGAAAAGATCCGCCTGCGTTTGCAACCGCAGGGACTGCCGGAGTTCGCAAAAAAGAAGGTGCCACATTAACCCGAAGTGTCGGCGAGGGCGGGCGCTTCGCACGGCGACATCATCGCGTTTTGGAACACTCGCCCTCGCAGACGCTGCGGGTTACTTTTTGGCGCACCAAGAAAGAAATTGCACATGTCGGTGATGCTCAACAAGCGGGCGATTGGATTGGTGCAGCCGATGCTGCCGCTGGTCGGCGACCTGCGCGGCACGTTGATCGAACTCGATAACGGCGGTCAGATCGTTGATCTTGGCGTGAAAGCCGAAGGGAGTCTCGAAGCGGGTCGGTTCCTCGCCGAAGTCTGTCTGTCGGGACTGGCCGAAGTGTGGATCGTCCCCGGAGAGATTGGCGAGTTTGCGTGGCCGCAGGTGCAAGTCGTCACCGACTGGCCGGTCGAAGCGTGCCTGCTGAGCCAGTATGCGGGATGGCGACTCAGCGTCGACAAGTTCTTCGCGATGGGGTCCGGTGCAATGCGGGCGGCGGCAGCTCGCGAAGAGTTGTTCCACACGTTGAATTACCGCGAGTCGCCGTCTCATGCGGTCGGCGCGCTCGAAACGGGCAAACTGCCGACGGCCGAGGTCTTCGCTTTGATCGCGGAGAAAACCGGTGTGCCGGCGGACATGACCGTGCTGCTGGCGGCTCGCACGGCGAGCATCGCCGGTAACTTTCAGGTGGTGGCCCGTTCGGTCGAAACGTCGCTGCACAAGCTTTTCGAATTGGGCTTCGATGTCTGGCGAATCCGTTCGGCGGTCGGCATCGCACCGCTGCCTCCGGTGGCGAAGGACGACTTCGCGGGGATCGGACGGACGAACGACGCGATTCTGTACGGTGGCCGAGTCACCTTAATGGTGCGCGGTGACGACGAGTCGATCGCGGCGATCGGACCGAAGGTGCCGTCAAGCAGTTCGGCTGCGCATGGCAAACCGTTCGCAGAAATCTTTGAGGACGCGGGGCGGGACTTCTACAAGATCGACCCGCACCTCTTTAGCCCGGCGGAGGTCGTGTTTCAGAACCTCGACACGGGGCGAGTGCATTGCTTTGGGCAGGTCGCACCGGATGTCTTGCGGCGATCGTTTGGCCTTTGAGCTGGGAAGGCGAAGCGATGCAGATCGGAGTGCTCGGCAATTCGAATAGTTGGTATGTGCACGAGTTGCAGCGGGCCGGGGGCGAGCTGGGACACGAGGTCGTGAGGTTAGAGTTTCCTCGAATTGTGGCGGAGTGCGGAATTCGACCGCCGGGCGATGAACTACGACAATCAAACAGCGGTTCCCTCACCTTGGCCCTCTCCCAGGGGAAGGGAGAACCGGACTGGAGACTCGCTCACGAATTGGACCTCGCGGCGCTTGATGCGGTCATCATTCGGACGATGCCACCGGGGTCGTTGGAGCAGGTGGTTTATCGCATGGACGTGCTCGCCCGACTGGAGGCGCGGGGTGTCACGGTGCTCAATTCGCCGAAGTCCGTTGAGTGCGCCGTGGACAAGTATCTGACGACGGCGAAGCTCGAAGAGTCGGGGCTGCCGGTGCCGGCGACGGTCGTGTGCGAGAACTCCGACGATGCGCTGGCGGCGTTTGAGCGGCTGGGTCGTGACGTCGTCGTGAAGCCGGTCTTCGGGTCGGAGGGTCGCGGCATTCTGCGAGTCAGCGATCCCGATCTCGCGTTGCGCACGTTTCGGACGCTTGAACGTCTGGATGCGGTTCTGTACCTGCAGCGATTCGTCGAACATCGCGGGTTCGACATTCGCGTCTTGGTGCTGAATGGCCGAGTGCTCGGTGGTATGCGGCGAGTGTCAGTGGGTGACTTTCGGACGAACGTGTCGCGTGACGGGCGGGGCGAGGCTCACGTTGTCACGGACCTCGAAGCCGAATGGGCTTTGCGAGCGGCAGCGGCAACCGGGGCGCGGTTCGCCGGCATCGACATCTTGTACGATCGCGACGGTCATGGCTTCGTGATCGAAGTCAATGCGGTCCCTGGCTGGCGAGCGTTTGAGAAAGTGACGGGAATGGACGTGGCACGCGTCGTGATCGAGGCAATTACGTAATCTTTATAGCGCGGGATATCCGTCCCGCTTTGGATACTCTTATCGGCCTCAAACGAAATCCAAAGCGGTACCGACACACCGCACTCCAGAGGTCAATCCCACCACCAGCGTTTGGTGTCGAGGTCGCTGGGGGGCGTCTCGGACTTGCGGCGGGCGATGACTTCGTCGGAGGTCTTGCGCTCCTGTGAGATCACTTGTTGGCTGTCGATAACGACCCCGCCGCTGAGCAGGCCGATGGCGTTGCCACCGACCATCTTCATGTTGAGCAGTGACTTCGTGTGCTTGGGGACGGGGCCGCGCAGGACCGGCACCTTCGCATCGTCCAAAAGCAGGCCGGGTTGCCAGCTGGCTTTTTGCGGAAGCTGTTCGCGCTTCATCAGGGCCACGAGGATCGAGATGTCGAACAGGTTTTGCAACTCGGCGAAGATCGGCATTCGCTTGGTCAGCTCGGGGAATTTCTCGGTGAAGCCTTTCGCGAAGAGTTGCGTGCTCAGCCGGGTGAACGGTGCGTCGGAGCGTTTGCCAAAGGCATCAGCTTGTTCTTCTTGCGACATCAGTTGGCAGCGTTGTCCGGAGAATTCAAACGCGAGTCCGTCGCCGCTGGTTTTGAATGAATCGTAAAGGGGCATGAACCACCAACGCTTGAGCGTGTTTCCTCCCGGTTGCACGAGAGCCAGGTGACTCTTCAGCCCCGGCACCTTCGAATCTTGGAGACCGATGGCGATGAGCTTCATGTGATAGTCTGCCTCGACCAAGGCTCGTGCGAAATGCGTGTCATTGGGGACACCAAAGACTTTGACCTCCTGATCTCCAAGGATTCTCTGCATCTGCTGGAACCGCTGCTGAGCCAAGTTGGCGGAGCCGGGGCTCGAATTGGCTTTCACGAAACGCTGCAACTCGGCGACTCGTTCATCAACCGGATCGATCGAGCAACCAAATTGCGACGTCCGTTCTGCCGTCCGCAGCGCGACCAGCAGATCGTCGAGTCGCAGCACCGGTCGGCCACTGCCGATGCTGACCACTCGGCCGGTCGCGTCGGGAGCGAACGCTTCGGCAGGGCCGGCGATGACAAGATCTTTCGTCTCCGGAAACACAAAAACGAAGTCGATCCGCTGCAAGCCGGCGAGATACTGCATCGACTCCGGGATCGGCTGATCCGCTTCGAGCAACTCGGCGATCGCTCGCTCCAATCGAACGAGCGACACTTTTCGCAGCGAATTGCTGCGGCTGATGTCTTCGGGCAGATACTGCTTGGCGAGTTCCTGCATCCGTTTCTTGGCAACACTCTCCGAAATCGTCTTGGCCTTCGGGGCAGAGAGAACGCCATCGCCGTCAATCGTTATTCCGCCGGCCGCTTGAAATCCGCCCCCCTGATTTCCTTGACCGCCTTGGCCCCCTTGACCACCACCGAAGCCGCCACCTCCGGCACCGCCACCTCCACCGAACTGGGCGTTTGCCGTCGAGTTCCAGAGCGATCCAATCAACACGAGGGATACAAGAGCGAGGCGTTGCAACATGATGACTTCCGATCGGAATTCAAAAATGGGAGAACGGATTTTAGCCATCAGCTACCGGCCTTCGGCCGGGAGTTCGCAGATGGCCCATTGACCAAAGTTTTCTTCGACTTCGACCCGGATCGTGCTGATGTTCACGCCCGGTTGTGCTGCAACCACGCTGCGCAGTCGAGTTGCAATCCACTCGGCGATCTCTTCAGCGGTTGTGTTCTCGACAGGAAGCAGCACGCAATCCTCGCGCGGGAAGACCCAGCGGCGTTCCTCGAAGGTGGCGGTGACTTCACGCTCGTCAGATTGAACTTGGATTTGACGATGCTTCGTCGGAAGCAGGACGTGATGGTCCAGTTCGCTGACGATCTTCTGCATCGCGTCGCGCAGGGCGATGAAGTCGAAGACGTAGCGGTTCTCGTCGAGCGGCCCGGCCAGCTCGACGGCAGTGCGCCAGTTGTGGCCGTGCAGTCGCTCGCAGACGTTGCCGTTGAACGTGATGAAGTGGGCGGCGCTGAAGACCAGATGGTCTTTGGTCACTCGCACACGAAATTTAGCCTCGCTCATGATCGCCTCCCGTTTGCGGCGTGATTGTCACGACGATGATGGGCCGTGGGCAAGAGAGTCTTGCGTTCGGGATAGAGAGGCTCCTGCCGAGTCGGTGAGTGAATCACGCGTGCTCTGCGCCATGGCTCGGCAGGAGCCTCACCTTCTCATCACGGAAACACCCAGTTATCCAACGAACTCTGCACGCCGAGGCCGAGTGTCCACATCACGTACCAGTCATAGTCGTAGGTCACGAAGACATTCCCTCGGATCCGTTACTCAGCAAGAGGATTGACGGCACCGACCGGGAAGATGACATGCTCGCCCAGATCGACAACCGAGGTGGCCGGGCGAGAAAACAAGCACGACCGCAAGCCGCCGATCAGCAGCCACTTCGCGGCCGGGTGCATGTGGAGTCACTCCGTTTTTAAAACCATCGCCGCTCCGCCTGATGAGCCCGACTGTTACACAACTGGGATCGCGTGGGAATCCAGTGATCGCGAAACGTTCGGCTCTTCACGCGGAGCAACGACGACTAGGTTTCTTAATCGGCACTAAACACATTGACTTGGCAGATGTCCTCGAAGTCGCGGAACTGATTCGGCGCGGATGACGTCGGCGGCCAGAACTCCCGGCGTGCGATCCGCAACGCGACTTGTTTGGCCTGCTCATCCGCATCCGCCAAATCGTTCGGCGACCATTCGGCCAATGCGTAACCGACTTCTGTCAAGTCCTTCGGCAGGTTGATGTAGCCCAAGACCGGATCGTCCGACAGCATGAGACTCCGAGCCAAATGCCGATACAACGGCAATTGCAGGTCGATCCAGGCCCCTTTACTCCGATGACTCAGTTCCGGAGAATCCCCTCGCTCTCCCGACTTGTAATCGAAGATCGCGCAGACTCCGGTCGCCTCGTTGCGATCGACCCGATCCAATCGGCCGTGCAACCAGACGGAGACATCGTCCGCTTGAAAGGAAGCCGGCGAGTCGTGCGGTTGTGGTCGGATCGAGCGTTCGACACATTCGATCTTCCATCCTTGGCGTCGCCACTTCGCCTGCCACGTCGCGAAGACTTCCAGCCGCGACTCCATCTGCTTGAGCTGCACGTTGACCGCCGCTCGGCGTCGCGGTCCGTACCGTTCGTTCGCCACTTTGTCGAGCAATTGCTGCAGACACTTCCGCAAACGGTTCTCGTCATCGGAATCCCGAACGTCCGACTCACCGAACAGTCTCAGCACATCGTGCAGCACGTTGCCGAACGCTAAGGCGTCCAGCTCAACCGCACGATCAGTGACCGATCCTAGTTCGAGCACATGCCGCAAGAAGTATCGGTACGGGCAGGCGATGTGCGACTTGAACTCCGTGACGTTGAGCGTCAGCTCACGCACCGGCTTCAGCAAATCCGACATGCTGAACAAGTCGGCGATCCGATCGGGCCGTGGGACTGTGAGGACTGAGGACCGAGGACTGAGGACTTCGTGAGGTGCACAACACTCACCTCTTAGCTCTCCACTCTCGTCTTTTGTCTCTCGACTCTCGGCTTCGTCTCCCATCAACCTCAGCACACGCTCCGGCAATTGCTCAGCATCAGTTGCGAACAGCAGGCGGCTGGGGAGCAGCGGGTTGTCATCGGCATCGCGACGACCGACCAACCACACGACCTCGCGTCGGGTCTGTTGCAACAAGGTCACGGCGTACGCATCGCGCGCGTATCGCCGAGCGTTGTCGTTCAGCCCTAATCGGCGCCGCAGACCGTTCGGGAGGAAAAGATCGGAGTTTAAACTCGTCGGCACGAAGCCCTCGTTGAATGAGGTCACGATCGCCGCCTGCGTGTCATCCAGCGGCAACTCCAACCAGCCGAGCAGTTCGACTGCATCGGACGTGGGTTCGGGAGGAACTGGCTCATCGGACATCCGTCGCACGGCACAACGAATCGCATCGGCCGCTGCAACCGAGGGAGCAACGGACGGCGGCACACTTGCCAACTCGTCGATGACTTTGCTGAGTTCCCTGAGCGCGGCGACCAACACTCGGCCTTCGCGCGACGATTCGTCGACTTTGCGCGCGCCGTAGATCGACGCCAACCACGCTCTTAACGGTTCGGCCCAGGCGTTCAACGGTCGGGCCGCGATCCGCAACGGCGCGAGCAAATCGCGGACATTGCAGAGCATTTCGCGGGACAGGCCGTTTCGTCCCGTTCGCCACCGAGCTTGCGTTGTCTTAGGCTGCTCCAGAATTGACAGCAGCACATCCGGCCCCAACGGGAGGTGATCGCAGAACGTTTCATCGAGAGCTTCCAGATTCACCTGACCGGCGAGGGATGCATCAAGGTCCGGATGCCGTACCAGCGACGCGAAGCTTTCGTATCGCCCCCGCTCTAAAACTTCCGCGACCGCCAGCAGCAGACGGCAGGGGCCGGAATCCGACACCTTCGTCCCTTCGATCCACCGAGTCGCCACGCCACACGCCGCAAGCTGCCGCTCGACGAACGGCCCCTGACGCTCGTCCGTCAGACCAACAACGACTTCGTCGGCTCGGAATCGAGCACCCAACGCGGACAACTCACGAGCGACCTGCTCCGCCTGTTCAGTCGGTCCTTGGCAGACACGAATCCGCTCCAATGGAATGTCGATCGGCGATCCGCACCACCGCTCTGGCAACAAGCAGCCGTGCGTGTCGAACCAGTCATCTCGATCCGGCGGTGCGGCGATCAACGCCGTGACGCGAACCGCGACAAGGTTGAGAATCTGCCGCGTCGCCTGATTCATGTCGACCGTCCCGACCAACACAATATCGCGATCCGTCTGCGGCTCGCGACGCCGGATCGCTTCCAGCCGCGCGGTCTGCATATCCCATAAATTCAATTCATCGAGCTTTCGCAGGTACGCCGTCTGAAGGGCGTGCAGTCCTTTCCAGCGAAGTGCTTCGACACTCCCCGGTTCATCGCGGCCGAGTTTGACAACGTCACCGAAATCGCAACCGTCCGCCGCAAGTTCCCGGTATTGTCTCCACAGCAATGTTCCCATCGCCCACCACGCCAGCACATCATCGTCGGCAGGTGGTCGCGGCACGATCTTCTTCAACTGGTCTGTTTTCGATTCACGAAGTACTTTGGCCCACGTCAGTTGCTGAACAAGATCGCTCGCGAGCGGCCGCTGCAACGAATACAGATCTTCCGGCAGTTTTCCGATCGTTTCGATGCGTGGCGGAGTCAGTCGTCGGAGTTCCTTCTCCGCTCGAGCGACCAGCAATTCCAGCAACCGCCGCCCCGCCCGCCGCCCCGGCACGACCACGATTACGCCGCTGAGATCCAGTTCGTCGCATCCCGCGCAATTCTGGGCAAGCCACTCCGCCGCCGACTCCAGCAGCGGTCGCTCCCAACCCAAAAACTCGCGTGAGATCAACGTCGTCATGGAAGAATTGTGAAGCCTTGATGTCACGATTGCCAGCCGTCCATTTGGGTATCGCTAGACCGCCTCAAGGCGATAGATTCGTGCCTGCGAATGGTCACGGCACAGATTCGAAGACAAGGTCTCCGCATGATTTCCTCAAACATCCGTTTCTTCGGCGTCGGACTGACGCTCAGCCTGTTGTGGATGAACGGCCTGTCGGCCGAAACTCCAACGGCCACCGATGTCGCGTTTTTTGAGAAGGAGGTATTGCCGATTCTCAAGGCGAACTGTTTCGCGTGTCACGGCTCGGAAAAGAAGCTGCAAGGTGGACTGAGGCTGACCAGCCGAGAGGACATTCTCAAGGGTGGCGAGGGTGGCCCGGCGGTCGATTTGAAGAAGCCCGACGAGAGCCTGATTCTGATGGCGATCAACTACGACGGCCTCATGATGCCGCCGAAAGGGAAACTGCCGAAGGCTCAGATCGAGATCCTGACGAAGTGGATCACGCGGGGACTCGCTTGGTCAGACAAGGCCGCAGCAGCGGCGGTGAAAGCTCACGGGGTACCGGTCGTCGATGATGAGGCTCGCAACTTCTGGGCGTTCCAACCGGTCGTGCAACCCACAATTCCCGAAATCAAAAATTACAAATCGAGAATCGCAAATCCGATCGACAGCTTTGTACTCGCGAAACTCGAAGCGAACGAAGCTCGTCCCGCGCCAATGGCCTCCAAGGAGACCTTGCTGCGGCGACTGTTTTACACGCTGACCGGCTTGCCTCCGTCGCCGAAAGAAGTCGAGTCATTTGTGAACGACAACTCGCCGGACGCCTACGAAAAGGTGGTCGATCGCTTGCTCGAATCGCGGCACTACGGCGAGCACTGGGCACGACACTGGCTCGATCTCGTGCGCTACGCCGAGTCCAACAGCTTTGAGCGAGACAACCCCAAACCGTTCGTCTGGAGATATCGCGACTACGTCATCCGCTCATTCAATTCCGACAAGCCATATGACCACTTCCTCCGCGAGCAATTGGCTGGTGACGAACTCGACGAGATCACTCCCGATTCGATCATCGCCACCGGTTACTATCGGCTCGGCTTGTGGGATGACGAACCAGCCGATCGGCCGCTGGCGTTTTACGATGGACTCGACGATATCGTGGCGACGACATCGCAGACGATGCTCGGCCTGACGGCGAATTGTGCGCGTTGCCACGACCACAAGATCGACCCGTTCACACAGCGCGACTACTACTCGCTACTGGCCTTCTTCCACGGCATCAAACCGTACGGCGGCGACAACGAGATCCTGAGATTCATCGGCAATGAGGCCGAACGAAACCGACACGCCGCTGCGACTGCCGATTGGGAAGGCCAGATGGCGAACGCTCGAAAACAGATCGCCGCCTTCGAAGACGCGATCAAAGACAAACTCCCCGGCGGTGAGATCGATGACTTCAAGTTCGACGGCAAGCGTCGCCAGATTCTTCGCAAACAGCGAGGCAAACTGATCTCGATGGAGGAGCACGACAACTACGAGCGACTGCATCGCGAGCGAGAGAGAATCGAGCGTGAGCGCCCCAAGTCACTCGAACAAGCTCTCGCCATCAAGGAAGAAAGCCACCCGCGCGACACGTTTGTGCTACTACGAGGCAATCCGCAGGCACCAGGGGATCGTGTTGAACCGGCGTTCCCGTCCGTGCTGCTTGCAGCAAATTCGAAGCCGCCGGAGTTGCCGGCTCGGCGCGATGGCTCGGAATCGTCCGGCCGCCGCCGAGTGCTCGCCGATTGGATCGCTTCGCCGACGAACCCGCTGACGGCCCGCGTGATGGTCAATCGCGTCTGGCAATTTCACTTCGGCCGCGGCCTTGTCCGCTCGTCGAGCAACTTCGGTTACATGGGCTCGCCGCCAACTCATCCCGAATTGCTTGATTGGCTCGCCGGCGAGTTCATTCGCGGTGGGTGGAAGCTCAAACCGCTGCATCGGTTGATCGTGATGTCGACTGCGTTTCGGATGAGTTGTCAGGCAGACAGCGCCATCGCCTCCAAAGACCCAGAGAACGATTGGATTTCACACTTCGACTTGCGACGTCTCTCGGCCGAGGAGGTTCGCGATTCGATCCTCGCCGTCAGCGGCAACTTGAATCTGAAAAAGTCCGAAGGCCCAAGCATTTATCCGGTGATCCCAAGAGAGGTGCTCGCCGGTCAATCCGTTCCAGGTCGAGGCTGGGAGAAGTCTTCCGCCGAAGAGGCCGCATCGCGGAGCGTCTTTGTCCACATCAAGCGGTCATTGGCGGTGCCCTTGCTGACGGTATTCGATGCCGCTGATCCGGACTCCCCCTGCCCTGTCCGTTTCACAACCACGCAGCCGTCGCAAGCATTGGCACTGATCAATGGCACGTTTGCGAATGAACAAGCCACATTGTTCGCCGCCAGCCTGCGACGCGAAGCGGGAACTGACTCGACAGCCTGCGTGACATTAGGACTCACTCGAGTCTTGCAACGACAACCGACCGAGCGAGACATCGCTCGTGGAGTGAAGTTTCTGGAGGACAACCTCCATCAAGAGAACGTCTCCGCCGATGAGGCGCTGCGACGCTTCTGCCTGCTGGCAATCAACCTGAATGAGTTTGTGTATCTCGATTGAGTTTTCTCTGTGCCCTTTGTGCTCTCTGTGTAAGAATTGGAAACACACAGACACAGAGGAACACGGACTTGGAGAAAAACAATGACGATCAATTTCTGTGGACGCACTCGCCGCGAATTCTTGTGGCAAACCGGAGCTGGGTTCACCGGTGTCGCATTGGCCGGAATGCTCGACCAGCCATTTTTTGCACAGGCCGCGGACGGCAAGCCGGCCTTCGCGAATCCGCTGGCTCCGAAGAAGCCGCACCTCGACGCCAAAGCCAAGAGCGTCATCTTCCTGTACATGTACGGCGGTCCGAGCCACATCGACACATTTGATTACAAGCCGTCGATGATTGGCCGCGACAACCAAACGATTGCCGTCAAAACTTTCGGCCGTGGCGGCAAGAAGAATCAGGGACGGATCGTTGAACCACGCTGGAAGTTCCAGCAGTACGGGCAGTGCGGCCATTGGGTCAGCGAACTGTTTCCGAATCTCGCCAAGCACGTCGATGACATCGCGTTCTTGCACTCAATGACCGCCGACTCGCCGATTCACGGATCGGCGATGTTGCAAATGAACACGGGCAAGGTGCAGAGCGGCTCGCCGTGCATTGGCTCATGGGTAAACTACGGCCTGGGCAGCGAGAACGAGAATCTGCCCGGCTTCGTCGTGATGCTCGATCCACGCGGCGGGCCGATCAGCGGGGCCAAGAATTGGAACAGCGGCTACATGCCGGCGCAGTACGAGGGAACGATTTTTCGCTCGCAAGGGACTCCGATTCTGGACCTGGCTCGTCCGACCGAATTGAGCGAAGCAGGCCAGCGGCGTTTGCTTGACACGCTGCGCGAGTTCAACGACGACCACGCCGCGAGGCTCGGCAACGATTCAAAATTGGCAGCGCGCGTTGCCAGCTACGAACTCGCCTTCAAGATGCAGTCGTCTGCCCCGGAGGCGGTCGATTTCTCGCAGGAGCCACGGCACATCCAAGAGATGTATGGTCTCAACGACAAACGTTGCGGCACAGTCGCTCGGCAGTGTCTGCTTGCTCGACGGCTCGTTGAACGGGGTGTTCGCTTTGTGCAGATTTACTCCGGCGGAGCACACAACGACGACAACTGGGATGCTCACGGTGATCTCAAACACAACCACGACCTGCACGCCGGTGAGACCGATCAACCGATCGCCGCGCTGCTGACCGATCTGAAGGCTCGCGGCCTGCTCGATTCAACGTTGATCGTCTGGGGAGGCGAGTTCGGGCGACAGCCGACCGCCGAATACGAGAAGGGGACCGGCCGTGACCACAATGCCTATGGCTTCACGATGTGGGCCGCTGGTGGCGGAGTCAAAGGGGGGATCTCTGTTGGCACGACCGACGAACTTGGCAGCGCAGCGGTGGAGAAACCGTTCCACGTCAAACACCTGCACGCCACGATGCTGCATCAACTCGGACTTGACCCGGAGCGTCTGACGTACTTTTACGGCGGCCTCGATCAGAAACTTGTCGGCGTCGAAGGGGCGGAACCGATTCGCGAGATCATGGGTTAATTGTCGTTCGTTGTTCTGCCAAAGCCTCTTTGACAAATCAATCTTGGTGGAACGATTTACGCCGGCGGCTCGGGCGGCTTCTTTTTGGTTCCCCGCTTACGAGGCGTGAGTTGCAGCCAAGTGTCAAGTTGTTTGCTGACCTCGTCTAGGCTGACGTTTCGGGGCGTGACGTCGAACTCTGCCTCGGCCGGTGAATTGGCTGGGGTTGCGAAGTTCAGCCGCAAGACTTCCTTTTCCAGGTTCTGCATCCAGGCGGGAAGCTCAATGCCGGAGCCGGTGCTGTCGGAAAGGTAGGTGTCGATCTCGCGACGAAGTGCGTCGAAGGCTGGCGATTCGGGGCGTTGCGCTTGCGCGTCGGCGACCACTTGCGGAAGGTGCGCCAGCATTCGATTCACAGCGAGCGGTTTGGTGAAGTGTTCATTGAGCCGGTCGCTGACGGCCGGGAGCCTCATGCCGTACTTGCGTTCGGCGGCGTGCAGTCGCCGAAGGTGTCCAGCGGAAGACTCGCGGGCCCGTTTCTCGAAGCTTCGTTCCCAGGCGGCGACGGCCTCTTGCAGATTCCCGTTGCAAAGGACTTGATGGACCAGGTTCAGCGGAGTGAAGTTCCAAGCGTCGCGGTCGTAGTCCGCTTCGACGCGCAAAAAGTCGAGCAGGAAGAAAAACTTTTCGCCGTAGTCCGACTGCGTCGTCGTCGTGTTGTATTCGAGGAAACGATCGAACTTATCCACGACCGTCGTGTAGATCAGCTCAAGCACATGCACAACGTGATCAGTTTCGATTGCACCATTGTCGAGAGCCTCCAGCAGCGGGCTGGGACGCAATGGGTCTTGTGACTCGGCCAAGAAATTCAAGAACCACGGAATGCCGCTGTGCAGGATCGCACGGACGTTACCGAGTGTCAGCATTTTGGCGTGGAAGAGTTCCGCACCATACTTGGTGATGAATTCGCGGACCTCGTCCCAGATCGCATCGCGTTTCATGCTTTCGACGGCCGAGAGTCGCATTGTCGCGCTGTGGCTGACCCATTCCTCGACGAACGGCTTCAGCATGTGATGCAGCAATTCGACCAGCTTCTCTTGCGGGAAGGTTCCGTTCTGCCATGTTTCGGCGGAACGAAGCAATGCTTCCGCCGAAGATTTCACCGCCGTGCGAAACAACCGGTCGAACTCGGTAACAGCCATCTCCCCCGGGCGCGAAGCCTTTTCCATGCGATGTGCTGTTCGCAGCAGATGCCACGTCTCTTTCAGCAGTCCCAATCGCGGCAGTTGCGTGAGCAGGAAACGGATATCCGATTGCAACAACCGCGCGGCGAGCACTTGCTTGGGATGCCCACCAACATCCAACGGCACGTACAGCAACGGCTTGCGGGCGAGCGTCGTCAGCAGGCCGGGCAGTGTCGTTTTGACCTCATCGACATCGCCGCGCAGGACCGCCCGGTACAGCGCAGTCATGTGCAGGTCCTCGCTCACCGCTTTCGACTTCTTGCGATTGTCACCGCCGGGTAAGAAGCAGCCGAGACCACGCTCACCGATTCGGCACGCGAGCTGCGCGGCGATCACCGTCTGCACCATGTAGAGCTTCGTCTGAAGTTGCAGGTCATATTCGACATTCGAGTCATGCTCGCCCGATGGCGTTGCAATCTCAAAGTCCCAAAGCGCCCCCATCAATTTGCGGAGCCCAGTCTGCATCTCGCCAAGATGTTTGACCCAGCTGCTGATGACGGACTGCGGATCTTCGAGATCCGGTCGCCGAGCCTCTTTCGGATTCCGTTGCAGCCCAGCCGGCGGATTGCGCATCAAACAGGCCACCGCCATCTGCCAGACTTGCGCCAGCGTGACTGTGAACTTCAGTCGCGGCTCCAAAGCCTTGCTGAGGTACTCCATTTCCGTCGAACCGGTCGAGGCACCGTCGTCCATCAATTCGCCAGAGACACCGTCGTCCGCGCTGTCTTTGAACGAGACATCCTCGTAGGCGTTGCGAAACGGGTTGTCATCATCGTCGACGTCGTCGTCCGAATCGAGCAACGCGCTATCGTCATCGAAGTCGTCGAGGTCTTCGTCAAGCGAATCCTGTCCGAGCTTCGGCTTCGTTTTCTTCTTGGGAAAATCACCCGCTAAGCCATCAAGCACCGGGACATCCCAGAACTCACCCGCGTTGACTTCCAGATACGCGAAGAACCGTCGAATCAGCGGCCAGCGGTCGGGGTGCGAGCCGTCGGGCAGTTCCGCCGTGACTTGCGCCATCCATTCGGTCAACAGCGCCGGCAGTGAGTACGAACCGGACTCGATGCCAACCTCGTCGTTCTGGCTGAGCCACTGCATCAACAGCGCCATCGCAGCAACGTAGTCTTCTTTTTCGAGCAATGCTTTCACGACCAGCGCGTACGACTTGGCCGTCGTGAAACGGTCGATGTGTCGCCGCCAGAAGCTCACATCGCCAGCCGCCTCACCCGCCGCCCGCCATTCAGAGAGGACGTCGGCAACGTGCGTGGCCGATTCCCAACTCTCGCGACCGGCGACGTGCGGCATGTCCTCGACCGTGACGCTGGCAAACTGATCCCAATACTCGGCAAATGTGCGGAAGCAATCCGAAAGCCGCCGCGTTAACTCACGGTCACCTTGTGCCGCCGACTCGCCCAAAGCTCGCGAATAGACCGAGAGGTATTGCTCGACGATCGACAGCAATTCTTCGAGCCGCTGATCGGGGATGCTGTCCTCACGCGACGAAAACAACTGGAACTGTCCCTGGAAGCCGAGAATGTTCCACGGATCGGGAAACGCTCCGCATTCGATGCCGCGTTTGAAATGATCCTCGATTTCGGCAATCAACGAGACCGCCGGCAGGAGTTGTCCCTCGCTCAGATGTCGATGCGCCGCCGTGATTCGCCAATGCACCTCGCAAGCAAACCGTGCCGCGACTGACGGGATCACCGCCGCAGTTTCTCGTGCGGCCTGTGGCTGGCCGAGCATGGCATACAAACCCGCGAGCTGCCGGTACTGAATCTGTCTCGCCCCATAATTTGCGAGATACAGATTCAGCGACTGCCGCACATGACCGAATGGCTGTTGCGTCTTCTTCGCGGCGGCTCGCAGTCGATCGGCTCGTTCCCCTTGCGCGTCGTCGAGCAGCCGTTCATAAAACGCGTCGCGCTGCCGGGCGACACGCGGCAACAGCGAGGTCAGCGTGATGGTTGAGTCGTGTGTGTCTGGTCCCGCGCCACTGATTGCCGAGGCCATCAACATCGTACCGCACAGCACCGACGCGGCGTCGAACAGCGACTCTTCCGGAGGTTGATCGGTCTGCTCAGCCATCCAGTTCAGCAGCGAGTCGAGAATGATCTTCCGCAGGATGAATCGGCGATAGTTTCCCCTGTTGTCGATGTGGTGCGGATCCCACTCACCGAACATGTAGTTCGTCCGCTTGTAAACCGGATGATTGTGATCGTGAGCGCGGACGTCGCAGGCGATCTCTTCCAGGTTCCGCAGATCAAAGTAGGCATTCTGCAACAGATTCGCCGGCACCCCCTGCATCAGTTCCATCGTCCGTTTGATGAGTTCCTGATACGGCCCGCGTCCCGCACCAACTCCTTGAAAATAGATCGGCACAGGCCGGAACCGCTCCTTCGGATACGGTTCCATCTTGCGGTCATTTTCCAGCACCGCGACCGGCCGGAATCCGATGAAGTCGTTGAGCGACTCCAATGCACCGTTGACAATCCGCTCAGTCTCGTCCCACGGAGAACCTTGGACGAGCACCGCCTCAAACAACCGAGCGAGAAACAGCGGCTGTTGGAAGTCGGCATCGCTGAGATGAAACAGCAAGTCTGCGTGGTGCCGTCGATAGGCCGGCCACAATTGGTGAAAGGTCAAATGCAGGACCGCTCGAGCCTGTGCCGAATCCTTGAACGCCGCAGACGTCGCTTCCAGTTCGCTCAGCCGTGCGATCAGCGCCGTCTCAAAAGAATCCCACGGATTCGGCCAGCCCCATTCTGGGTGGCAACGATTCAGCCGATCCTGAAATTTCACATCCGGCTTGCCGCCGGAGAAATTCAGATAGCCCAAAATGTCCTGAAACCCGCTGGCGAGTGCAGCGGTCGCGACCTCCTTCGGGACGGTTGGGCCGGAAGCATTTTGCAAACTCTCCGGCTCAAGCGGAGTTATCTCAGCAGAATCCTCAGTTGGCTGACTTCCCGACATAAAAGATGCAATCCCCCGCAGGGACAGAAAAAGTTTCAGAGGCAGTTTCGCAACCCATCGCAGGGTTGGGAAGCATCATTCGTCTCTGCGAATTCCAATCACACAACGCCCGCAAACTTGAGCACGCCCATCACGCCGAGAAATGAGAAGTACACGCCCCCGAACGCCATCAGCACACGGATGAGGAGGCTCGGGCGGAGTTCTCGCGGGAGCAGGACCGTGTTGACGGCAATCGTGTGCCAGCAACTGAACGCGAACGCGAAGTTGTAGCCGGTCGTCGCCAGTTGGAAGACCTTGGCCGCTCCGCTACCAGCAAACCAAATGATTGAGAGACACGCGACTGAATACGCCACCAACACGCCAAAATAGACGTACTTGATGAACTTCGTGTCGAGCGTTCGGAGTTGTGGAAGCGCCGTCCAGCAGACATCGACCCAGCGACGAATGAAACCATCCACAGTCGAAATCATACTCGTCATCAGCACGAGGAAGCCGCAGAACAGAGTCGCAATGCGCAGCCCTGACGACCAACTTGGTCCCGTCAGCCAAGACATCGACGGCAGCGCGGCCAATGTTCCCGGATTGGGGTTCAACGCCGTTTTCGCCATCCCTTCGGAAGTCATCGCCGCCACGAGGTCTCCATCAACCTCCATACCACGTTGCAGAAAGCCGACGGACAAGATGCTCGGCAACGAAACGCCAATCAAGCAGGCCATCATCCAGACACACACCTGATCGCGAGCCACATGCCGATACCAACCCTTCCAGCGCGGCAGCGATTCCTCAGTCACTTTGAACACACAACCGACGTGCGACAACTCGATATCGTGGCCTCCGACGATGCTGGGAATTGCGCCAACGTGATGCCCCATGCCCCAGCCTTGATCTCGCGTGAAATTGCTGATTGGAGTGTTGGTCAAGCCGCCGTTGCCAGCGATTGCGGCTAATCCGGCAATGAAGCCGATGAGCGCCCAATCGACTTTCGGAAGTCGTCTCTCCGTCAGCAGCGAAATGACAAAGTTGTCGATGTTGGGGCCATCGGCCTTTCCATCGCCGTCCTCGTCGACAAACTTGCGCGGACGGCCCAAGCTGTCTTTTTCCCATTCGTCAGGCTTTCCGTCGCCGTCCGTGTCGACTGTTTTGGGGAGTTTCTTTTCGACAACGTCCAGATGCCCGTCGCCGTCGAAGTCCTCACCCGGATCAAGCGTGCCGTTTCCGTTGCGATCCTCATCCGCGCTGATCGGCACCGTACCGACCTTGAAGAGTCCCGAGGCAATTTCGAACCAGTGCGACGGTCGCGAATAGACCGCCGACACGAACAGCAGGAAGCCGATCACTACGACCAGTTTCGCTGACATGATGACTTTCAGCGAGTTGAAGACCTTGCCGCCAATCAATAACGGAAAGGCACACAAGAAGAAGATGCCGGTCGAGACAAACTTGTGGAGCCACCAGTGCGTCGTGTTGGCGTCAAACTCCGCACCAATAAACATCTTTTCGATGACGACGGCCGCATTGACGACGAGATACGGGAAGATCGCTCCCCAGTCGAGCAGCACATAAAACAGCAACCAGAACATCGGATGCGGCGGGATGCGAAACTTGCCCGTGAAAATCGGCTCGCCGGTGTAGAGGGCGTAGCGGCTGATCTCGATGTTATAGAGCACCTGAACCAGGATGCTGACGGTCGCGACCCACAACAGTGCCGCTCCGTACTTCGCCGTCACGGCAGGACCGGATAACCACTCGCCGCCGCCGATGGCCGAGGCACCCATCACCAAGCCTGGCCCGATCATCGCCAGAATGCTCTGCCTCGTGAACTTCGGAGCTTCGATCAATTCCGCCGTCGTCCAGCGCGGCATGTGCTTGGAACCTGGATGCGGAGCCTCAAACGATGCGGCGGAAGAGCGGCTTTCATCGGACATGAGCACTCCTTGTCGGGGATTAGGCCAAGTTCCAAACTCGCCAGACGATATCCCTGTCCTCTCGCGCTTGCCAGCATCCCCGATCCGACCAAATCCGTGGCGGAACTCGCCGAAGGAACCTGACTTCCGAGTAAGTCCCGGTTTGAGTTCAACCGGCTGTAAATCTGCGTCGATGTTAAGGGTCGTAGCGGTCACAGCGGCGGCATCGTCGTCGCTCCGGCATTTGTTGCCGACCGCAACAAGGGGGGATCATGGCACGGGCGAAATCAGCCTCGTCGTCGGCAGTCGATGACGAGGATCGCAATTGTTACGCAACGTCGAACGAACCGGCCGGTCTCCCGCGAGTCACCCAGCTCGACGGAGCAACATGAACCGCCGACACCGAGCCAATACTGCCGCTGTGTCACTGTTTCCGTTCCTCGACGTGCTGGTCTGCACGATGGGGTCGCTGATTTTGTTGCTGTTGGTCGCCACCAGTCGCATCCGAGCCGCTGCGGTCGAGAAGGCGAAGCAAGCAGCCATCCAGGAACGACTGAAGTCCGAAAAACCACCGGAACCACCACTCGCGCCCGTCGTCATCGCCAACCATCCAGAACCTGAACCTGACCCAACGGCTGAATGGAAAACGCGCATCGAACAGCTGACCGAGGAACGCGACGCTCTGCAAAGCCAGCTCTCGCAGTCGAAGAAGCGTCTGGCAGAAGCTCAATCGACGGTGATGCGCACCAAAGTCAAAGTCGCCTCAACCGAAGACCGGCTCCGAGAGATTCGTACTCAGCAAGAGGAGGTCGCCTTCGAACGACAGCGATTGCAGGCGATGATCGACTCTCTGCAAAGCGATCTGACCGACGCTGAGCAGCGGCTCACGAAAGCGGTCGAACGACTACAGACGGCAAAGAGCAAGTTCGCATTCATGCCCTTCGACGGCCGCACGGGTACAACTAAGCGGCCGATCCTCATCGAGTGTACGCAAGACTGCATTCGCTTCCTGCCGGAGGATGTCCGACTGACTCCGGCCGAGCTGAATGGCTTCACGACCGGTTTCAATCCACTGCTGATCGCGTCGCGAGAATTAATCCACTATTGGAATGCCTACGAACGGCTTCACTCCGCCGGTGCCGATCCCACCAACCCCCAGGACTCGTTCGAGACCGACTTAGCCGCGCTCAACGATAAGGAACGTGAACCGTATGTGCTGTTGCTGGTTCGACCCAATGGTGCCACGGCATTTCACATTGCCAAACTTTTGCTGGCACAACTCAAGGTGCCGCACGGCTACGAGCTGATCACCGACGACATGGAGATTGATTCCTCAAATCCCGATCCCGAAGCCAAGCACATTTGCCAAGCCGCGGTCACGCAAGTGCTGGCCGAACGTGACAAGATCCTGATCGCTCTCGCCCGAAATCGAGACCAACAACAAGATCAGTTGCAGCTCGATCCCAACTCACGAATCTTCGCCCAGCAGGAAACTGACGATTCGCCAACGGGATTCAACCGCACAAAACCAAGTAGCGTTCTCAAACCAGGGCCAGCATCAAGAACAGGGACCAATGGTTATTCGGCAAAGAGCCCCACAACCAACGGCTCCGCATTCGACGGACCGCAAAACGACGATCCCTCAGGGAGCGTGCTCTCCGCTGATCGTTCGACAATCAACACTTCGACATCATCAGTTCGCCCAAGCAATCAGAACGACTCATCGCGTTCATCGCTGGCCAGTCAGGGCGCAGATAGCAATGAGACAACGACTTCCGAAAAGCCGAACAACTTGCCTCGCGCCGACGAGGCATCATTGCCTGCTCAACAACGGCGCGCTGGCGGAAAGCAGATTGGGAAGACGGGCCATCTCCAATCCGGCGACTCCCCTGCCGATGAACCGAGGCCGCAGCCGAAGGAGAACCGCTA
>Ga0194128_10001818_pt1 | contig 36323 bp, 28 predicted proteins | sample TA2KigCa65mmetaG_FD_148650 | JGI IMG/M metagenome (GOLD analysis project Ga0194128, IMG submission 148650) | Freshwater microbial communities from Lake Tanganyika, Tanzania - TA2015037 Kigoma Deep Cast 65m | ecosystem: Environmental > Aquatic > Freshwater > Lake | place: Tanzania: Lake...
TACCGCAACGGTCAGCTTGCGGGGCTGCAAGGGAATCCGAAGCTCCGGCTGAAATCAAAGCTGTTTCTCAAGGCCGTGTCGCCGGGGAAATCGGAGAGCCTCTTTCCCTACGTCGCTGAATCGGGGTCTTCTTCAGCGATGACCGGTGTGGGACTCCTTGGTCGGCGACATAGTGGATGCGAAGCCAACGCCCCAGAAATGACAGGTGGCTCAGATTAACGCGCTGCGAATCAAATCGCCTCTCTCCACAACACTTACTTGCCCTATTCCGCAGCGCAGGCGATGCACAATTTTCCGGGAAAACATTGGGAAGACTGAAACAAAGCCACTCAAAAAGCACTGATCGATTCGCAAATTTGCGAAGGCTGCGCCGCCGGAAGCTGGAAGCCAAAAGGCCTCGACGCTGATCCACTCTTGTTCACCAGCATGACTGCTTTGACTTTAGAGGGCTATTACCGTTGGAATCCGTTCTATGGGGCGGATTTGAAGGCCCCGTGACCCGCCTTGGTCGTCAACGCCTCCCTGACCTTCCGCCGATTTATCTCCCTTTATGCTTCAACGATTTCTCCAATTGCTCGGTATCCACGAAGATGTCCTCAAACACATGGACCGCGCGGAGTTGGTGTTTCAACGTGGCGAGGTGTTGTGGATCGGGGCGGTGTTGCTGCTGCCGCTGGCATGGATGGTCTATCGGCGACAGAAGCTGAATCTGCACACGGTGCCGAAGTGGTTGCTGTTCACGTTGTGTGTGACGCGTGTTTCAATCCTGACGCTGTTGTTTGTCGTGCTGTCGGGGCCGTACTTGCGGATCGATCACAAGTACGAACGAAAGCCGATCGTGGCATTCCTGTTCGACAACTCGCAGAGCATGAGGCTGCCAGCGGGACCGTTTGAAACCGACGAGGAATTTGCGGACGGGGCTCGTGCCATTGGGGCGATCAAAGAGGAAACTCCAAGCTCCTCGGCTACCATCGCGCCAAAAGACAACCTCACCTCCAACGAGACAAAAAGGGCAGAAGAGTCTCTCCCAACGCCAATCGTTGTCGATGCGGACACACGCACGACGTTGAATCGAATTCGACGGGCTGAGTTGTCGCAAACCGCTGTGCGAGTCGCGAGTGACAAGCTGCTGAAGCCGCTGGGTGACAAATTTGATGTGCGTTATCTCACGTTCGCACGCGATGTCGAGCCATTCGTGTTCGATCCGGCCAAAAGTGACCCGCAGTTGCCAGATGTCAACAGCGGGCCGTCGTCCTGGCTCGGGAGTGTCATCCAGTACGTCGTCGAGGAGGCGGCGGGGCAAAAGATCGCAGGACTTGTGCTGTTCAGCGACGGCCAGAACACGGGGGGGCGATCTCCCGCAGAAGCCGCACGCTCGGCGGCGCAGGTCGGTGCGCCGATCTTCGCGGTGCCGGTTGGTTCGCCGAAGCGATTGCAAGATGTCTCAATTGTGGACCTCTACACGACCGGACAAGTCTCGATCGGTGACACGGTCCGCGTGGCCGTGACGCTCGAATCGCATGGCTTCAACAAGCGGCCCGTGAAGGTGGAGTTGAAGGACGGCGAAACCGTGCTCGACACGAAGGAGTTGGTGTTGCTCGGCACCGAGCAGCAGCAGACGGAATTGATCTTCGAGGCGAAGGAGGCCGGTGACAAATATCTCACGGTCAACGTTCCGGCTTTCCCGGAAGAGGCGGAAGAACTGCGAGCTAACAACAGCGACCTGGCGTTCGTGCGGGTCAGTGACGAAAAGCTGAAGGTTCTACTGATCGACGGACTGCCACGCTGGGACTTTCGATTCTTGAAGAACGACATCCGCCGCGACAACGGCATCAAGGGCCGTACTGGCGACGAACCGGAAGTTCTCGCCGAAGCTGAATGGCGGCGAATGTCGAAAGATGATCAAACCGCAAAACTGCCGGCCACCGCGAAAGATTTGTCGGAATACCACACGATCGTTCTCGGTGATGCTTCCCCTGACATCCTGCACGACGATTTTCGGAAGGCATTGATCGAAGCGGTGCGGGACAAAGGGGTCGGGTTGATCGTCGAAGCGGGGCCGCGCTTCATGCCGCAGATGTACGACCGAGAGTTTCAGTCACTGCTGCCGGTCGTCTTGAAAAACAACGCCGACAACGGCATCGAGGCTCCCGCGTACAAGCCCTTCAAAATCGAGATCACCCAGGAAGGCTTGCTGCACGAGTCTCTGCGACTGCATGACGATCCCGGCCGCAACGTTCAAGTCTGGTCGCAGATGCCGACCTACTTCTGGGCTGCCGCCATCGAGCGGCCGTCGCCCGCCGCGATTGTGCTGGCGCGCAATCCGAGCATCGAGAACCGCTGGGGCAAGCAACCGCTCATCGCGTATCAGTTCGCGGGCAAAGGGAAGGTCGCGTTTCTCGGCATGGACGCAACGTACCTCTGGCGGCAAAACGTCGGCGACCGCTTCTTCTACAAGTTCTGGGGGCAGATGCTCCGCTTCGTCGGCCGGACCGAAGACGGCTCGGAGAAGAAGGAGAGTCGACTGCTCGTGCGCCCGGTGCGAGTCCAGCCGGGTGAATCCGCCGAGATCGAACTCTTCGCGTTCACCGCCGACGGCCAGCCACGCACCGATGCGACGCTCAAGGTCAGCACGCTGGGTCCGACTGGTTCACAAATGGTGGAACTCGTCGCCGACAAGTTCGTGAAGGGCCGTTTCACCGGCAAGTTCTCGCCGAAGGAAACCGGCGAGCATCGAGTGCTTTATCAACCGAACGATTCGCCAAAAACGGTCGAAGGCAAGCTCCGCGTCATGCCGTCGTCCGAAGAACTGCGCGATCCGAACTTGAATCGTCCATTGCTGGAAACTCTCGCCAGCACGACCGGCGGCAAAGTGATTTCGATTGCCGATCTCGCCTCGCTGCCGGAACTGTTCAAGGGGGAACCGATGCTGATCGAGGTTCACCGCGAAGCCAGCATCTGGGACAACTGGTTTACGCTGCTGCTCATCACAATGATTTATGCGTTGGATGTCGGGCTTCGTCGTCTGAGTGGGTTGAGTTGAGAAGGGGAGGAAGCGATGCGTCACCTTGGAGTGCGGTGTATCAGCACCGCTTTGGATCTTTTCATTGGTCTCGCCCGCTGTGATTCGTCGCGATGTCGTCGAACGAATCCAAGGCGGTGCTTACACACCGCACTCCAAAGTTTCGTCGCCGTTGTTCTGTTCGCGGCGTCGGCGCACGCACAAAGCAAGTCTCCCGCCGCGACTCCAACCACCGCCGCGCCGCTCACCGAGCAAAAGGTCATCGAGCGAGTCACGGCCTCTGTGGATCGCAGCCTCGAATATCTCGCGTCGAAACAGAAGCCGGATGGAAGTTGGGATGACTGCAATGCCGGAAACGCGCTGACGATACTGGCGATGCTCGGCCGAGGACATGTGCCGGGGCGTGGGCAATACAAAGAAGTGTTGCAGAAGGGCCGGAAGTATCTGCTTAAGACGCAGCGTGAGGACGGCTTGTTTCATTCGCGACGCCAAGCCGGAGCGGGGCCGATGTACGAGCACGGGCTTTCGACGCTCGCGACGGCGGAGCTTTACGGCATGGACCCCGACCCCGATGTCGAAGAGAAACTGCGTCGAGCGGTGCAGGTCATCGTCAAGGCTCAGTCGCCGAACGGCGGTTGGCGGTACAACCCGCGGCCGGGAGACCACGACCTTAGCGTGAGCGTGATGCAGATCGTGGCGCTGCGAGCGGCCAACAACGCCGAGATTCCCGTGCCCGAGGAGATCATCGAGAAGGCGGCGAAGTACGTGCGGTATTGTGCTCACCCGAACGGCGGCTACGGCTACCAAGGACCGGCTCAGGGAGCACAAACTTCGGCGGCCGGTGTCGTCTCGCTGCAACTGCTCGGCAAGTACGACGACCCCAGTGTTCCCAAGACTCTCGACCTGCTGGCGAAGTTCCCGGTCGAGTGGTCGGCCAACAGCATCCAGTATTGGTACTACTTCCATTACTACGCGATTCAGGCGAACTACCAGGCGGGGGGCAAGTACTGGAACGACTGGCACCCGCGCGTCCGCGAATTGCTGCTCGACAAACAAAACGCCGACGGCAGTTGGGATGTCCCCGGCGGCACCGCCGAAAATGCCGGCGTCGTCGGTCCCAACAATATCTACTGGACCGGCATGGCCTCGCTGATCCTCGAAGTTTACATGCACTTCCTGCCGGCGTATCAGCGGTAGCGCGTCGCGGCACTCACTCAATCGTGACGAGACGATGTTGAGTGACGAGATTGGCGCGGCGGTGGCCGCAGGCTTGGTTTTTCTTCGGACCTGACGGACGTTTGTCGCACCGACAGAGAACCGCGCAAGCACGTCGGAGTGTCGGAGCGTCCGCCACGTTGGTAGTCGCGAAGCATGGCCGGCGCGAGTTCGTCAGCATCATCGCCGACTTCGGTCGTCGCGAACTCGAACACCAATTCGGTCAGTTTGAGCAGCGGGATACCGCTGAAGCGGCCGAGGCGGATATAGAGCCAGTCGGTCAGCCGCCAGAGCGTCCAGAACGGGGACTCGTCACGCCACAACAGCGGCAAGCTTTCGACGAAGTTGCCGCTGTTGCCGAGCAAGTCCCACACGCGAGCGAAGCGGCGCAGGCGGCCAAGATCGGCGGCGGACAACACACGCGTACTGAGCACTTCATACGGAGCGGCCGGGCTGTAGATCATTTGCTCGGCCGAGTCGTGGCGGATGATCGGTGTGCCGCGCAGGCGTTTGAGGATGCCGACTTGAATTTCTTGCGGGCCGAGCGCGAGCAGTCGGTCGAATCCGGCGGCGAAGCTACCGAGCGTTTCGCCCGGCAGGCCGGCAATCAGGTCGGCATGGATGTGGACGCCGGTTTGCTCGCGCAGGAAACGGAAGTTGGCGGCGAGCTGTTCGTTGTCCTGTCGGCGGCTGATGAGTTCGGCAGTCTGATCGTTAAAGGTCTGTACGCCGACCTCAAATTGCAGCACGGCGGGGGGGAACTGCACGATCAACTCGCGGAGCGACTCCGGCAGACGGTCGGGAATCATTTCAAAGTGCAGGAACAATCCGGGCCGCATCCGGTCGAGGAAGAATTGCAAGATCGCTCGGCTGACGCGCGGATTCAGATTGAAAGTCCGATCGACGAATTTGAAGGCTTGGCAGCCGCGATCGAGCAACCGCTGCATCGCGGCCAGGAACGGTTCGAGCGGAAACTGACGCACCGGAATGTCGAGCGCGGACAGACAGAATTCGCAGGTGAACGGACAACCGCGCGACGCTTCGACGTAAATGACTCGATGTGCGATGTCCTCGTCGGAGTAGAAATCGTAGGGCAGGGCGAGCTCATCCAATCGGGGAAGTTCCGCTGCGATGATTTTCGCGGCCGGCTGAACGCCCTCAAGCAGCGGCCGACAGAGCTTTGCAAACTCCAAGTCCCCTTCGCCGGTAATGACATAGTCTGCGAGCTGCACGATCGGCTGCTCATCGACCTCGAAGCTGACTTCCGGTCCACCGAGTACGACGACGATGTCGGGCCGTAACTGTTTCAGTGCGGCGACCAGTCGCGTGGCCGGATCGATGTTCCAGATGTAGACCCCCAAACCAACGATCTTGGGATCGCGCGAGACGACCGCGTCGAGGACTTCCAGAATCGCGTCGTTGATCGTGAACTCAATCAATTCTGCCCGCGGCTGCAAATCACCAAGGTTGGCGAACAAGTACCTCAGCCCAAACGCGCAGTGCGGGTACTTGGCATTCAGCGTGGTCAGCAGGATCTCCGGCATGTCGGCCACTGTAACGAATCCGCTACGATGAGCGGAGAAAATACTCGTTCGAGAACTTTTCATGCACTTGATTGCCACCACCACATTTGGTCTCGAAGCTGTCGTTTCGCGAGAGCTCAAGCAGCTTGGCTATGAGAAACAGACCACCGAGGACGGCAAGGTCACATTCGAGGGCGACGCATCCGCCATTGCACGGGCCAACCTGTGGTTGCGATCCGCCGAACGGGTGCTGGTCCAAGTCGGGCAGTTTGAGGCCCGCGATTTCGGCGAATTGTTCGACCGCACGAACGCGCTGCCGTGGGAGGATTGGTTGCCGGAGAATGCCTACTTTCCTGTGCGAGGCCGCTCGGTGCGGTCGCAGTTGCACAGCACGCCGGATTGCCAGGCGATTGTGAAAAAGGCGATCGTCGAGCGGCTGAAGCAGCGGTATCGCAAAGTCTGGTTTCAGGAGAACGGCCCGACGTTCACGATCGAAGTCTCGCTGCTGAAGGACCGAGCCACGTTGACGATCGACACGACTGGTCCGGGGTTGCACAAGCGAGGCTATCGCAAGCAGGCGGGCGAGGCTCCGCTGAAGGAGACGCTCGCGGCCGCGCTGATTCAGTTGAGCTACTGGAATTCCGGCCGCATGTTGCTCGATCCGTTCTGCGGCAGCGGCACGATCCCGATCGAAGCGGCACTGATCGGCCGCAAGCTCGCGCCGGGATTGCATCGCGCGTTCGTGGCCGAGGAATGGCCGGTCGTGCCTCGCGAGATTTGGGAGCAAGCTCGCGAAGAAGCCCGCAGCGTCGCGCTGCCGAAACTTGACGCTCCGATTGTCGGCAGCGACATCGACGCCGAAGTCCTCAAGCTCGCGCAGCATCACGCCATGCTGGTCGGAGTCGCGGAAGACATCCGCTTCGAGCACCGCGACTTCGCCAAAATCTCTGGCCCCGACTTGTTGCCCTACGGCTGCTTGATCGCCAACCCGCCGTATGGCGAGCGACTCGGAGAACTCAACGAAGCGGAAGCTCTTTACGCCAGAATGGGAGCTTTCTGCAACCGGCTTAATGCATGGTCGGTCTATGTGCTGACCTCGCATAAGGAGTTCGAGCGTCTTTTCGACCGAGCGAGCGATCGTCGCCGCAAGCTCTTCAACGGCCGCCTCGAATGCACCTACTACCAGTTCCAAGGACCGCGACCGCCAAGGGAAACGCATGAGTGAGCCATTGCGTCCACGCCTGAACGGGCCGTGGCAGGTATTGAGCACCACAGAAATCTATCGCGATCCGTGGGTGGTGCTCACGAAGGATGACGTGATTCGGCCGGATGGCCGGCCGGGGACGCACACAGTCACGCGGTTCAAGGATGGCGTGTCGGTGCTGCCACTGGATGCGGATGGCTTCGTCTTTCTGACCGAAGAATTTCATTACGCGCAGGGATGTCGCGCGATCGAGGTCATCAGCGGTGGCGTCGAATCGGACGAAGACTTGCCGGCGGCGGCCGCTCGGGAATTGCGGGAGGAGGTCGGCATTGTCGCATCGCGCTGGACACCGTTGGGGGTTGTCGATCCGCTCACGTCGCAGGCGATCGCGCCCATCTCGCTGTTCCTGGCGGAAGGACTGTCCTTCGTGGAAGCGACGCCCGACGGGACCGAGACGATCCACCGGTTGCGAGTTCCTTTCACCGAAGCGGTCGAGATGGTCATGCGCGGCGAGATTACGCATTCCGGCAGTTGCGTACTGATCCTGAAAGCAGCACGAATCTTGGCCAGTCGTGCAAACCCTTAGGAGGGAACTCGAACGAACTTGCCGATGACTCGAGCACGACGCGCGAGCGAGTGGTTGCCCACTAAAAATTACTCGCTCGCGCGTGGTGCTAATGTCCTTCGAAAACCGGCGTCAGGTTGCCGGCCGCATCGAAATCCATTTCGCTGGGGCCGGACATGACCGTCAAATCCGAACGCTTCTGGATCTCCGGCAGATACGCCTCGCTGATGAGCACCTCGCTGAGGTGCAGCGTGTTTGAGATGTGGACGATCTTCGACTTCGTCGGCTCGACGAGACCGAGTGTCGGCAGAGCGTTGGCAATGACGTCGCGATCGGTGTCGAACGCGATGGGGAGCATCGCGGCGGTCGGATGGCCTCCGGTCAGGCAGTTGATCGCGGTGATCTTGCGATCGACTTGATTGATCGTGCGCGAGTTTGTGAACTCGGCGATGCCAATGCCAGTGGCGTTGCCGTGAGTCGCCTCAGTCAGTCCGCGGACAAAGATCCGCTTGACCGAGACGTCGTCGTGTTCGGTCGCGGCGTGGTCGTTGTACTTGCGGCCGATGACGTTTGTGTCCATGCCGGTGCCGCTGATGTTCTTGCCGATCTGGTCGATGATCAGCAGTTGCACGCTGGCAAATGGCAGCTTCGGCAGCCATGTGCGAGCTTGTGTCAACAGTTCGGACTCACGCTCGAAGAACTGCGACGGTGGGACGGCGGCGATCATGCCGGTCTCGTCGTAGGCGTTCTCGACGATGGCCAGGCCGGCGACGACTTTGCATTTGCGCAGCACGACGTCGGCAACCGCGCGGATGATTTCCAGGAAGCTGAAATCCAAAATCGCGCGGTGATAAATCTTCGCCCCTTCGTGCTTGCCGAGTCCGATGAGCATCATTTTGTGCAAGCCAGATTCGATCGGGCCGACGAAGCCGGTGTGCGGTTTGACTCGACCGACGACCAGAACGTGATCGCAGTTGAAAGCGTGCTTGTCGAAGTGGACCGGGATGCCTTGCGGCGTCGTATCGACGACGACGGTTTCCATCGATGCGCGAATCTCCGCGCCGGTGAAGGCTTCGGTGACTCCATAGCCTTCGATGATCTGCCGCTGACCTTCGGGAGTTCCGCCACCGTGGCTGCCCATCGCCGGGACAATGATCGGTTTCGCGTTGAGCGAGCGGACGTGATCGCAGGCGGCCTTGATGATGATGGCGATGTTGGCGATCCCTCGGCTGCCCGCCGTGATTGCGACCGTCTGCCCCGGCCGCACAGTTTTGCCAAGGCTGAGCGTCGCCAGTTGCCGCTCGACTTCGCCGGGAATATCGTTCACGCGTGTCGCATCAAACGTCTGCTTGACTCGCACCATGCGGGGAAAGCTCATGGGATTTCCTTTGGAGTGCGGTGTGTCAGCACCGCTTTGGATTTCAGCGTCGCCTGCCTCGGAGAGTCCTAAAGCGATGCTGACACACCGCGCTCCAAAAATGGCCTTGGCAGTTTAGACCTCTGCGGCGTCTCAATCCACACGGTGAGATTTGATGGCTGACTCGAAATTAAAAACTGCTGAGGCTGATCTGGACGAGTCGCCGGATGATGTGCTGGCCGTCACCCCGCGGATTCAGATTCCGCATGACGAGTTCGCCTTCCAATTTGCTCGGAGTTCCGGTCCGGGCGGACAGAATGTCAACAAAGTGAACTCAAAGGCGATGCTCCGCTGGCGACCGCTGGAGTCGCCCAGCTTGCCGGATGACGTGCGGCAACGCTTTGCTGTTCGGTTCGCCTCGAAGCTGCTGGCGGACGGCAGCATTCTGATTTCCTGCGAGAAGTCACGCAGCCAGTTGCTCAACCGCATCGGTTGCCTCGAACAACTTGCCGGCTGGTTGAAAGAAGTCGCGGTCCCACCCAAGAAGCGCCGACCGACAAAGCCGACGAAGGGTTCAAAGACTCGTCGCCTGAATGACAAACGCCGCCACTCGGATACCAAGCGAATGCGCGGTTCGCTGGGCGATGACTGAATCACAGGCCGGTCAAGGTTGCGATCAGGATTCCGGTCGCGACGGAGACATTCAATGACGTCACGTCACCGCGTGGTGCGATGCGGCAGACGCAGTCGCAGTGTTCGGTGGTCAGGCGGCGCATCCCTTTTTCTTCGTTGCCGACAATCAGCAGCCACGGGCGGCCGCGGTCGACTTGAGTGACGTCGTCGGCTGCGTGTTCAGATGTGCCGAGCACCCACAAGCCCGATTCTTTGGCAACTGCGACGGCGCGGGCGAGGTTTGGGACGATCGTGAACGGAACATGTTCAAGACCACCGGCCGCGACGTCGTAGGCCACTCCGCTGAGCGGCGCGGATCGGTCTTTCGTGACGACGATCCCCTGCAGTCCGAAGAAGGCCGCGGTGCGAAAGATCGCACCGACGTTGTGCGGGTCTTGTAGATTGTCGAGCGCCAGCCAGAGGCCGTGGCCGTCGGCTCGTGTCGCGGCGTTGGCGAAGAGTTCCTCGAGCGGCACGTCGGGCCGCTCGCGGACTATAGCGGACATGCCGGTCTCGCGACCTTCTTTTTCGCCGCCGCGACGGTCACGAGAACTCGGACGTCCACCGCGAGTGACTCGGACAGCGTGTGCGCGAGCGACGTCGATCACTTCGGACCAAGCGGGACTCGGGGCATCCGTCGCGACTTGAATGTCGAGAACGTCCAACGGGCGAAGTTGAATCGCGGCCAGTACGCTGTGTGGATTTTTGAGTTCGACTGCCATAGGTACTGCCTACTGTCTGCTGCCTGCTGCTGCCGCCCGCTGCCGCTGAGCTTCGTAAAACAAAATGCCGGCCGAGACGGCTGCGTTGAGCGACTCGACCGCTCCGAATTGCGGAATCATGACCAGTTCGTCGCAAACCGCGAGTATCTCGTCGCGGATGCCAGTTCCTTCGTTGCCGATGACGATGGCGACCGCGCGAGTCAGATCGCAGTCGCTGATCGGCTGCGAGGCCCGTTGACTGGTGCCGATGACTCGAATGCCGTGCAATCGCAATTGCTCAACCAGTGAGACGATGTCCTCAGCTTGCGCGATGGGAATGTGATTGACCGCCCCGGCGGAACTGCGGGCAACTTGTGCCGTGACTGCCACTTGGCCGTGAGTCGGGACAAACAGCGCATCGACTCCCAGCACATGTGCCGATCGAATCACCGCTCCAAAGTTGTGCGGGTCTTGCAGGCCGTCGAGCAGTCCGAACAGCGGTTGCGGCTTTGCGCTGGACAGAAGGTCCTGCATGCGGTCGTACGGGAACGCGGCCATCTTGGCGAGGAAGCCTTGATGCTCTCGCGAATGGCAGAGATCCGTCAGCCGGTCGAACGCTTCCATCGTCAGCGTCACCTGGCGAGCTTGCGACCACTCGGTGACGAAGGCGAGGTCATCTTCCGGCAAGCGATCAGAGAGATGCAGTTCAACGACGGGCCAGCGTGCGGCTCGCAGCGTTTCCGTGACGACATGCCGTCCCCACAACCAGCATCTCTGATGATTGCCGAGCAGCGCAGGTTTGCCCTTTCGTCTCCGATATCGCTCGACCATGTCGTCTTACGCCTTGAGATGTCTGCCGGATCGTTGTCTCGCGGCCGCATTGTGGCGGAAGCGTGGGCAGATCGGGAGGGTCATCAGGCTCGCAACGTCACTTGATGCGAATCGAGAAGCCGGTACCGACGAAGTAATCGGCCGAAGCGTCGGTCAATCCGATTCCGGCGCGAATGTCGAATTGGGTGTCTGGTGTTGGCCGGTAGGTGAAACCGCCGTCAACGTAGTGCTCAACCTGCGCGGTGTCTGCTCCAGTCGGAAACAGGCCAAACCATTCAGTGTAGGCACCGACCTTTTCGGCAAGGTTGTAGTTGACGGTGATCGCTTGAGCCCATTCCGTGTAGGTCTTGGAGGTGCCGCCATCGACCACGCTGTTGAATTGCGTACTGGCACCGACACCGATGAAGTCGGTCACGTCCCAACCGTAGAGCCAGTTCATTCCAGCCAGCACCTTGCCAGCGGTGACAGAATGATGCCCGGTGGGAACTCTCATCTGCGGAACCAAACACATTTCCGGCCAGATGCCCTCTTGCGGAGTGATTCCCAATTTGACTCCCAGATACAAATCATCCACTCCACTGTTGGTCACAGTCGGGGAGGCAATGCTTTGCGACTGGCTAAAGGGAAAGACTCCCAGTCGCAATTCGATCCAATCTTCGATCACACCGTAACGAAACAAGACCTCGCCGGCCGAATGCACAACCGAGTCATCACCCGGGTCTTTGTTGCGAATGTAGGTGTAGCCGGATTCGATTTGCAGGACCCCCTTGCCGACGGTCGTACTGGCTTCGACGAAGTCGGGACGGTCGGTTTGCAAATCGTCATCGACAGGCGGCCCGCCGGAAAACGTCGTGCCATAGCTCCATTGAAACAGCGTCTTGCGAGGCTCATTGGCGGGAGGGCCGTAGTTGATTTTCGGCTCCTCTTCGCCAGCCGGTTTGCTAAGTTCCCAATCATCTTGGGGCCAGGGAAAGGAGACGGGGGACACCCAATCGACAAGCTGCAATGACGGTTTTTGTGCGGGACGATTTCGCTTCGCGCCGAAATGAGTCCGGATGGGTCCCGTCGAATCCACGATCGCTGGAGCGACAAGTCGTCCTGATGGTTCAGCCGCGTGCAACACGAATCCGTGTGCAAAGCCGAGCAGCAACGAAGACCAGACGAGGGATCGCATCGCGGAATCCATTCCTTGCGTAGTCGTCATCAACGAGCCGATGATTCACCGCATTAGCTCACGTTCCCGTCATCTTGACAGACCGCATTCAGGTATCGGCGTGAATCTCTCAGCAAACAAATTCGGTTGAAAATGTTTGACGAGTCAAAAACAGATCATTGCCGTTTGACGATTCAGTTTCGCTGAACTACCGAGTCTGCCAGCCTGCGTGGGAAGTTCTGCTGATTTTCTTCAATCTCAGGCAAAGATGACGCTATTTCAGCTTGGTTGCGAACTGTTTTGAACCGGACCACAATGCTGACCCAAATTTGACGACTCCCGGCCACCAACAGGTGATTTTGTGACTTCTTCCCGAGGTGCTTTGCTGCGGCCACAAACCGGGCCGACGGCCAAAATCCCGATCTATGCGACGAACGTGGAACGCGACGCCCTTCGTGCCGCCTGCCGATTCAACGCCGAACTCATGGACTACCTTCGCCCCAGCGTCCGAGCCGGCATCTCCACTTGCGAGATCGATCAACTGGCTTACGACTACACGCTCAAGCATGGCCACACCCCCGCCTGCCTGGGCTACAACGGTTACCCGAATACGGTTTGCACCAGCGTGAATGAGGTCGTCTGTCACGGCATCCCGAACGACAACTTGCTACGCGAGGGAGACATCGTCAACGTCGATCTCACGACGATTGTCGATGGTTGGCACGGCGACTCATCCGAGACATTTCTGATCGGCGAAGTCTCACCAAACGCCAAGCGACTGGTGCAGGCCGCATTCGATGCCATGTGGATTGGAATCCATGCCATCAAACCCTTTGGTCGAGTCATCGACATCGGCCGAGCGATCTATCGTTTCGCCAGAGATCAGGGGTTTGAGATCGTCCGCGAATTCCAAGGCCACGGAGTCGGCCGCAACTTCCATCAAGAGCCAGGCGTTCCGCACTTCCCCGATCTGCAATCCGGCAAGTCGGTCGTTCGTCCCGGAACTTGCCTGACGATCGAACCGATGCTCAACGAAGGAAACTGGAAGACTGAGATCGACAAAGCCGACGGCTGGACCGTTCGCACTCAAGACCGCCGCCTCTCCGCTCAGTTCGAGCACACGATCTTGATGACCGAGAAAGGCCCGGAAGTTTTGACCCTCACGAAGCACGGCCCTCAAGAAGGCCACAAGTTCTGAGTCTGATGACAAGGCCACGAAGGATCGTTGACGCTTCGCAACCGTCGCTTGCCGACACTTCTGCGAACCCGTATTCTTCGCCTCTCGCACACCAGCCCAGGTGGCGGAATTGGCAGACGCACTAGCTTCAGGAGCTAGCGAGCTTTACGCTCATGGAGGTTCGAGTCCTCTCCTGGGCAACTCCATCACGGCACCGTCTCGGACGGTGCCGTTTTTTGTTGGCCGGCACAAGTTTGAGCCGCATTACATTTGCGTTCAGAACCAGGAACCATGATGACGCCACAGCAAATGTGTGAGATTCTGGTGCAGTCGTTGGCGGATCGACGGTTGTCGCGGGCCGAGAAGTCGGTGTTGAATCAGCATTTGAGTGATGCGGTCGCTGATCCGGAGAAGTTGGCTCAATTTCGTCGACAAGCATTTGGGTTGGCCAGGGAAGAGATCGATGCCACGAATGGGGTGTTGATCGTCGAGTGGCTGGAGGAGGTTGCCAAAGTCCTGCAACCATCGGCGGGCAAACAGACGGAGGACCTTGCCGAGGCGTGGTTCAGTCCGCACGGCGATTGTCCTTTGAGAATTCGAACGCTGCTGGCTCAAGCGAGGCGGACCATCGATATCTGTGTCTTCACGATTACAGACGACCGGCTGACTTCCGCAGTGCTGGATGCGCACGGTCGCGGGGTCCGGGTCCGCATCATCACCGACAATGACAAAGCGGCGGACCTTGGATCGGATGCGGACCGATTTCTTCAGGCGGGCATCGGGTTACGAGTGGATCGCAGCGAGTACCACATGCACCACAAATTCGCGCTGTTCGACAACGAGATTCTGCTCAACGGCAGCTACAACTGGACGCGCGGCGCGGCGGCAAACAACGAAGAGAATTTCATCGTCACCAACAATCGTCATCTGGTAGCCATCTTTGCAAAAACGTTTGAGGATTTGTGGCAGCAATACCAGGCGTGAACGTTTGGTTTTGGTAATCACCGACGACTCATTGAGGCTCACAGTTCCGAGGCCTTCAGCTTTCCGCGGTCCTCCGGGACCTGATAGAGCTTTTGCAGGCGGGCGACTTCGGCCTTCAAGCTTTTGACGATTTCGGCGTTGGTCGGATCGGCGTAGATGCTGAGCATTTCGTTTGGGTCTTTTTGAAGATCGAACAGTTCCCACTCGTCTTCGTTGTAGAAGTGGATCAGCTTGTAGCGGTCCGTGCGGACTCCGTAGTGGCGCCGGACGGCATGAGAAGCACCGCGGTCGGAGAAAAACTCGTAGTAGTGGTAATAGATGCTCTTGCGCCAATCGGTAGGCGTCTGGCCTTTGAGCAGTGAGACGATGCTGCGGCCCTGCATGTCTTGGGGACTCTCGACTCCGGCGATGTCGAGAAACGTCTGGGCGAAGTCGAGGTTTTGCACGAGGTCGGTGTTGATCGAGCCAGGCTTGATGACTCCTGGCCAACGGGCCACAAGCGGCATGCGCAGCGATGGTTCGTACATGAACCGCTTGTCGAACCAGCCATGATCGCCGAGATAGAAGCCTTGGTCGGACGAGTAAATCACGACCGTGTTCTGAGCGAGGCCCGTGTCGTCGAGATGCTTGAGCACTCGGCCGACGCCGTCATCGACGGCAGCCACGCAGCGCAGGTAGTCCTTGATGTAACGCTGGTACTTCCAGCGGACGAGTTCTTTGCCGGTGAGCTTTGCTTTCTCGAAGGCAGCGTTCTCCTCGTCGTAGGCTTTGTGCCATGCGGCGAGTTGTTCCGGATTGAGATTCTTCGGCGGGTCGAACTTCAGATCAAAACGAGTCATCGTTTTTTCGATAGTCATGTCCTGTTTGTGAGCGGCGGTGCCTCGACCAGAGTAATCGTCGAAGAGCGTGTCCGGTTCCGGGATCGTGACCTCCTTGTAGAGGTCGAAGTACTTCGGCCCAGGCTGCCACTCGCGATGCGGAGCTTTGTGCTGCCACATCAGCATGAATGGCTTGTCCTTGTCTCGCCCCTTTGCAAGCCAGTCCAGAGCCAGGTCAGTGAGGATCTCAGTTGTGTATCCCGTGCGTTGAACTCGCTTGCCGTTGGCGATCATCGGCGGGTTGTAGTACGGGCCTTGGCCGATCAGGATGTCCGAGTAATCAAATCCGGTCGCGATGTTTCCAAGGTGCCACTTGCCGATCAGCGCTGTTTGATAGCCGGCTTCTTGTAGCAGCTTAGGAAACGTCTGCTGCGCATGGTTAAACGACTCGCCCCCTTCATTAGTTTTGTAGCCGTTCAAGTGGCTGTGTTTGCCGGTCAGAATGACCGCTCGGCTAGGGCCGCAGATTGAGTTTGTGCAGAAGCAATTCTGAAAGCGCATTCCCTCGCGTGCAATGCGATCGAGATTCGGCGTCTGATTGATTTTCGAGCCGTAGCAACTCATCGCGTGCGAGGCGTGGTCATCGGTGAAAATGAAGATCACGTTGGGGCGTTTGGCATCAGCGCCGATGAGCCGCTGCGAGCAAAGCACCGATGACAGCAATACAACGGCCGACAGTAAGAGATTGGTTGCTCGTGACAGGCTCATGGCGGGTTGTCCTGGTTGAGGTAAGTAGTGCAAAGCCCCGTGAGTCACCGGGGCATGCCCGGCGGGGTTGGCGTTAAGGTTAGCGACTTGCGTCTTTGATCTGCTGCAGCACGGCGTCGCGCAGAGCGGTGTGTTTCTGTAAAATCTCGTTCATGGAGGACTTCACGCCAGGCAAGTGGGCCACCAGTTTCTCAAACGCATCACGCGAAATGCTGATGAGGTCGAGTGGCGTTGTGGCTCGAATGGAAGCGCTGCGAGGAACTTGAGAAATCAACGCCATCTCACCGAAGACATCCCCTTCCTTGAGCGACGCGACCGATTGGCCGTCGCGCAGGACATCGGCCTCGCCACTAACGACGACGAAGACCTTGTCGCCGAAGTCCCCTTGATCGAACACCATCTCGCCGGTGTGCAGGTGCTGGCGCGAGACCGAATCGGGGAAAAAGATGCGGACCTCGGTGATGTCTCGCGGCAGAAAGATGTCCAGGCACCAGTCGGTGAAGATTCGCCACTTGCGGTCCAGGCCGGGGAACTTGCTGAGGTAGACCGCTCGCCAAAAGACCCAGGCGATGAAGCCACGAAGTTTGATCCCCATCACCTCTGCCACTGCCGAGCGATGTCCCAACGATGCGAGTTTCCCCAAACCGGTGAACGAAAATCGTCGCAGCGGAGTTCCGCGCAGCGTTGCCAGGATGTTCGCCGCGCAAGTCTGCGCTTGTCGCAGCGCGTGTTGAGCAGTCGGCGGCGATAAGATGCCATCGGGTTGAGGGACTGCTGCGCAATCCCCCAACGCCCACACATGCGCGCTTCCGACCACGTTCATTTCCGGCGCGACGACGACGCGGCCACCTTTGTCTTTCTCGAACGGCAAGTTCTCGATCAGCCGATGCGGTGCCGCAGGGACGGTCGCGACGACAACTCGTGCAGAAATGAATTCCGGTTCCGGAGAGTTCCTCCCCTGCAGGACCGCCCCCTCGGCCGTGACCGCTGTCAGCCGTGTGTGCAATCGGATTTCGATGCCGCGCTGTTCGAGAATCTTGTGTGCGTATCGAGCGAGGTCTTCCCCCAGTTCCGGAAGAATACGATCCGCACTTTGCAGCAAGATGACTCGCAAGTCGCTGAGCTTAATCGACTGGTACGCGGAAATCGCGCTCTGCAAGAAATCATTCAATTCGGCAATACACTCGACGCCAGAGAAACCGCCGCCGCCAACTACGAAGGTCAACAGCCTGCGTCGTTCATCCGGATCGGTTTCATTGTCCGCTTCTTCGAGCACCTGCACGATGGCGGTTCGCAGTCGCAACGCGTCGCCGAGATATTTAAACGGGATCGCGTGTTCGCGCATGCCTGGCACGAGATCCGAGTTCAATCGCGACCCAAGCGCGATGACGAGATGATCGAAAAGCAGTTCTTTGGTCTTCGGCAGAAACTCAGGGCCGAGCGTGACCACTTTGCGTTGGAGGTCGATCTCAAGAATCTCGCGCGTGTGCAGTCGAGTCCGCTTGGCCAAGCGTCGGATCGGCGTAATGACGTGCAGCGTTTCAATTGTGCCGCTGATCACTTCAGGGAGCAGCGGCTGGAAAACCATGTAGTTTTCCAGGCTGACCAGAGAGATTTCGTACTGCTCGCGTTCGCCCCAGAACAAACCTCTTTCAAGAAACATTGCCGTGTAAACGCCGGCGAATCCTCCACCCAGGATCAAAATTCGCTTTTTGTTGCTGCTCATGAGGCACTCGACTCGCAAGATGTGGGCACGACGCCCAATGTGAGCGGATGTCACTGTCAAACCACTGATTCAGAATGTCAAGCGGGCGCGCGATGTCACCCGCTGCGACGCCCTCCAGATCGCACGCTTGCGGCCCCGTATTCAGGGGGCTATAAACAAGACAGACATTTGTGTTGTTCCTTTTGCATATTCGAACCGGACTTCGATCATGCGACTCTCGCTGCAAACCGATTACGCCCTGCGGACCTTGATGTATCTGGCGTCAGATGCGGATCGAACGACCATCGCCGAGGTCGCGGGATTCTTTCGAATTCCGGCTCCGAACGTCGCCAAAGTCGTGAACCAGTTGGCTCGGCTGGGATATGTGCGGAGCGTGCGTGGCATCGGTGGTGGCATCGAATTAGCAACCGCGGCCGAAGAGATCACGATCGGTGAGATCGTGGAAGCTTTCGAGGGATCGCTGCACCTGTTGGAGTGCGTCGGGACCGACAACGTGTGTGTCATCCAGGATTATTGCAAGTTGCGCAACGTGCTCACGCGGGCTGAGCAAGTGCAGGTGGACTACCTCAAGAGCGTCCGTTTGTGCGACGTCTTGCCGGTCAAAATCCCCGGTGCAAAGCGCAGCGTCACTCGTGGTGTGTCCCGCAAAGAGAGGGGTTCGAAATGAAAGTGCATAGCGCTCGTGGAATCTTTTTGAGTGTCGGTCTGTTGTTGATCGGAGTCTCGTTGCTACCCGGTCAGGGAACGAAGGCAGACAAGTCGGATGCGGCCGTCGAACGGACTCGCAAGCAGACGAAGATGCTCGACGATCTTTACAAAACGGCGATCGTTTTAATCACGGAACACTACGTCAAAGGAGATGCTCCCGCCGCCGCCGTCGCTGGCAAGTTGCTTTGGAAAGAGATGAAAGCCAAGGGGCATCACGAAGTGCGATTGATCGACGCAACCGGCGATCCGCTGGAAGCCAGTAACGCTCCGGCCGATGAATTTGAGAAGACGGCAATCAAACGGATTCTCGATGGCATGGCATCGGTAGACCGCATCGTCGAGAAAGACGGCAAGCGCTATCTCCGCACGGCGACGATCGTGCCGGTCGTAATGGAGAAGTGCAAATCGTGCCATCCGAGTTGGAAAGATGTCCCGAAGGGCAAAGCCGTCGGAGCATTAACGTACACGCTGCCGATCGAGTGAAGCGGGCTGATGGCAGTGGAGAGTCGGGGAGGAAAAAGAGCGACTGTGTTTCTCCTGCCGAAAAACTTCCGAAGTCTTCGGAGACTTCGGAAGTTTGAACGGTTCTTTGTCGGCCTCTTCGATCGAGGGAGAAAGACTTCTGCTTCGATCCCTGACCCCCAACCGCCGACCGCTCTATCATGCTCGCCACGATGAGCATGTCTGAGCCACTCTGGTTGCGAGATGGGCAGGGAAACCCACCGACATTGCGTTGGGCGTACGCGCTCGAAGCGCCGTTAGTCGCAATGGACATGGGGCGCGAGTCAGGCGAGATCCTGGCGGCGGACGACTGCGGAGGGCTGTATCGAATTAATCGGCGCGGGGAGTTGCTGAAGTCATCGAAGGGTCTGCGCGGTGCACGAGCGGTGGCGTGGTCGGATACGAACGCGGCGGGCGCGGTAATCATCGGCGACCAAAAGGTGCTTCGACTGAACGGCAAGCTCGAAGCGGACTGGTCGGTGGGATTGCCGGAGCCGGCATTGGGGGTTGCTGTCGCGCCGTTTGGTCGGCAGACCGCGATCAGTCTGGCGAACGGCGGCAACCTGGTGTTGGGAGAACAGAGCGAACAGCTCAGTATTTTCGAGACAGCTCGTCCGCTGAAGTGGATTCAGTTTCTGACGAACAAGCCGGTGCTGATCGGTGCGGCGGAGTACGGACAGGTCTGTGCTCATCACATCAACGGCGAGCGACTCTGGAGCGAGAAGTGTTTCGCTTCGCTGGGAGAGATGTCTGCGGCGGCGAATGGCGAGCTGATTTTGGTGGCGGGATTCAATCAGGGAATCCAGTCATTCGACGGCGACGACGGTTCAACGCGAGACTCGTATCTCACTGAAGGAACGGTCAGTCGAGTGGCGTGCAGTTACGATGCCGAGCGGATCGCCGCTGCGACGCTCGAACATCATTTGCTCTGGCTGAACTTCAGCGGCAGGTTGCTTTGGTCAACGGAAGTGGACGAGGAGATCGTACGCGTGATCTGCGATCCACTGGGTGACTGGCTGCTCGTCGGCCTGCGTTCCGGTCAGATCCTGCGGCTGGAATGGGAAGGCAAATCGTCTTGAGGCGAGAAGGCTCGGACATCGTCATCCGGTGACGGCCGGATCGGCGGCTTCAATGATGCCGAGCAACTCTTCCCCGGTTTTCGCTTGTCGCAGTTTTTCACGCACAAACTCGCTCTTCGCGACGTTGGCCAACTGAGTCAGGAAGAAGACCTGCAAGTTCGGGCGATCGGCGGGTGTAATCAACAGAAAGATCAAGCGCACTGGTTCGGTCGATGTCGGACTGAAGAGGATTCCTTCTTCGGAGCGGCCGAAGACCATGATCGGTCTCGCGAGTTTCGGGCACCGCGCGTGCGGGATCGCAACTCCGAATCCGACATCCGTCGTGATGAGTTGCTCGCGAGTCAGCGCCAACCCGGCGATATCCACATCATTGGGGATATTGCTCATCGGAATCGCGGCGATGAGTTCGCGAATTGCTGCCTCGGTGTTTGTCGCGGCTACATCCAGCAGGATCGCACCCGATTCGAGCGCATCCTTCAAGAATAGTCGCGGTAGGCGCGGGTACTCGTCTTCGATCTTACCGACGATCTCTTCCAGAATGTCTTCCAGAGTGATGAGTCCCGCTGGATGGTGGCCGTCCATGACGACGGCCATATTCGCGCCGTCTCGTTGCAGTTCCTGCATCGTGACTTCAAGATTGTCTCCCGGCCCGACAATCCGCAGCGGACGCAGGATGCGCTGCCAGTCTTTTTCATTGGGCAGCAGCAGCAGCAGATCTTTCATCAACAGGTATTTGACCGGATCGCCTGACTTTGGATCGAGGACCGGGATGCGCGAAAAGCGATGCTCACGCACCGTCCGAATGACTTCGTCCAAGGGAGTGTCGGCGGACAGTGTTTGAACTTGAGGCCAAGCAATCATCGCGTCCCGCACCGTCTGTTTGCTGAGGTCAAACAGGTTCTCAAGCATCAGCAGTTGGTTGAACGAGAACGATCCGGTCGCCTGGCTCGCGAAGAGCAGCATTCGTAGTTCTTGTTCGGTATGCGCGACTTCGTGATGGTCCGCTTCCAGTCCCAGCAGCTTGAGGATCAAATCGCAGCCAGCGTTCACCGCCAGCATCGGGATGTAAAACAGCCGGAAACACCATCGCATCGGCAGCGCGATCGCGAGTGTCGTTTGCTCGGCACGGCGAATCGCCAGAATTTTCGGAGCCTGTTCCCCCAGCAGAATGTGCAAGAAGGTGATCAGGCAGAACGCCACGATCGCCGAGAGCACATGGCTGGCCCCGTCCGTCATCCACGTCGGCCGGCCGATCATGGCTTGCAGGATGTGTTCGAACGCTGGCTCGCCGACCCAGCCCAGGCCCAGGCTGGCAACCGTGATTCCCAGTTGCGTCGCGGAGAGGTACTCGTCCAGTTCATCGAGCATCCCGCGAGCCATCATGGCCTGACGATTTCCCTTGCGAGCCAATTCCTCAATGCGCGTGGTGCGAACTTTGACGAGAGCGAACTCTGCCAAAACGAAAAACCCATTGAGCAGCACCAAAACAAAGGCCAGCAGCAACTGCAGCCCAGTGGTCAGGTCCATAGTGCCGGAGACTGTATGCGGCACCGCTCGGAACGACAACGCGACTGACGATTGAGCAACTTGCCGATAGACTGCTGCCCCGGCTGACGAATCCTCCAACATTGAAACGCCAGGAATCATTCATGAACTCTGAAGCGACTCGATTGCACCGCCGCGATCTGTTGAGACTTGGGTCAGTCGCAGCGATGGCTCCGTGGTTCGCGCTTCGCGCGGACGAACCAAAATCGAAATTGCCGCGAGTCGCGGCGATCAACTCGATCTATCGGCTAAGGTCGCATGCATATCACATCGCCGGGCGATTCATTCACGGCTACACGATCAACGGAATGCATCATCAGCCTCCATTTCAGCTCGTACGCATGTTCGACCATCAGCAACCGGCGGATGATCTTGGCCCGGAAGTCTGTAAGAAACAGGGCATCGAACTCTGCTCGTCGGTCGCTCAGGCGCTTGGCGGCGACAAGCTCGATGTCGATGCCGTGCTGCTCATCATCGAGCACGGCGATTATCCGCTGAATGAGCGAAATCAAATCCTGTACCCGCGTTTCGAGATGTTCCAAGAAATCATCGATGTCTTCCGCAAGAGCGGCCGCAGCGTGCCGGTGTTTGTCGACAAGCATTTGTCCTTCGATCACCAGAAGGCGGCGAAGATGGTGGCCGCCTCGAAGGAATTGAAGTTCGGCTTGATGGCTGGTTCGTCGTTACCGGTGACATGGCGGATTCCGGAACTGGCTCCGCCGCCAGGCACGCCATTTGAGGAAGGGGTCGCCGTCATCGGCTACGACCGGAGCACTTGGGAGATCTACCTGTTCCATGTGCTGGAAGTTTTGCAGTGCATGCTGGAGCGTCGCCCCGGCGGCGAAACCGGCGTCAAGTCCGTTCAGACGTTGACTGGCGAGGCCGTCTGGAAGGCAGGAGACGAAGGCCGCTGGTCATGGACGTTGCTGGAACATGCCCTCTCGCGCTGTCCCAGCCGCAACTACGGCAAAGTACGTGAGCAGGTCAAGCAGCCGATCGTCACGCTGATCGAATATGCCGACGGCACGAAGGGAGCCGTTTTTAACCTCGTCGAAGCGACTTCGGACTTCGCTTTCGCGGGCCGCATCAAAGGTCAGGCGGAACCGGTCAGTACCTGTTTTTATCTGCCAGCTCCACCCGGCGCGCGGTTTTTCGATCCGTTGACGTTCAACATTGAGAAATTCTTCACAACCGGTCGCCCCACCTACCCTGTCGAACGGACGCTGCTGACAACAACGATCTGTGACCACGCGATTCGCTCGCAGCACAAAGGCAGCAACATTATCACCGACCCGTCGCTGCTGATCCGCTACCAAGCTCCAGAAGACGACGGCCACTTCCGCGGTCGGTTCATCGACCGGTCTTAAAATTTTCCGAGCCGGCACGGCGACTGCTCTTGCGGAGGCTCGCCGAGTTGCGATTTGCGGCTGAGCCGCCCACACATCGAGAACTCAGCCAATTCGCAGCGAACGAGCGATTCCCAGGCTGAGCCTGTCCGGAGTCGGTTTGTAATTCTGTCCGCGCGGGTTGTCGGAATTACAAGTCGCACGCGATTACGAAGGCAAGGAGGCCTGGCATGCACGTCGTTGCGTTATGTCTGATGGCTGTGGCCGTGACCGCTGCCGATACCGAAGCGGTCGTGCTGGAATTCACCGCTCCCGACCGGTGCCCTCCCTGCCAGCAGATCGCTCCTCTGGTTCATCGACTGCAACGCGAGGGCTTTCCGTTGCAGATCATCAACGCCGACGAGAACGCTTTCGTCTGCCAGCAGCATCGAGTCATCTCGATCCCGACCTTTGTCCTGATGATCGCCGGTCGCGAAGTCGAACGCCTCGAAGGCAAGCCGTCGGAAGGCGAACTTCGCCGCATGTGTGACCAGGCCCGATCGGCAAACACGAACGCCACGCCCAAACCCGAAGCTCGAACTTCGAAGCCCGAAATCGGTCGTTCAACTGCCGATGAAGTCACAAGGCCAGCCGACACCCCGATCATACGCGCGAAACAGTCCGACGCCGAAACCTCGCCCAAGCCGACGAGCAACGATCCCCTCAAGGCATGCCTGCGGATTCGCGTCAAGGATTCGCAGGGAATCAACTTCGGGACCGGCACGATCGTCGACAGTCGCGAAGGACGGACTACGATCCTGACCTGCGGACACATCTTCCGAAAGATCGACGACAAGCCACTCATCGAGGTCGACATTTTCAACGGTACCAAACACGAAACTACCCTTGCGCATGTGATGCGCTACGACCTCGAACGGGATGTCGGACTGATCTGGATTCCAACGTCTCGACCGTTGCCTGTCGCGCCGATCGCTGGGTTGTCGAACGCCACAGCCGTCGGCGAACACGTTTTCAGTATCGGTTGCAGCGCCGGCGATCCGCCGACCAAATTGCAGCATCGAGTCACCTGCCTGAACCGTTACAACGGACCGGACAACATCGAATGCACCGGAGTCCCGGTTCAAGGCCGCTCCGGCGGAGGCTTGTTCGACACCTCCGGCCGACTGATCGGCGTCTGCATCGCCGCAGACCAACGGGATCAACGAGGTCTATACTCCGGATTGCAACCGATTCACGACTTGCTCGGCGAGGCGAAGCTTTCGCATTTGCTCCTGCAAGGCAAACCGAGGCCGAATGCAGATGCGCTGGCGGCGAACGCAACCGGTCCCTCGAAGAGCATCTCGACCCTGCCAACTCAATCGGAAGAGCCAGTCTTTGACGGCGAGGAATCCCCAACCGAAGAACTCTCCGGACCTTTCGCGTCGTCGCATGGACTCTCGGAATCGGTGGACTCGTTGGACCGACCGAAACTTGCCGCGGCAGCACTCGGCATACCAGTCACTCCGGGGATTAATGATCCCGAAGCAGAGAGCGACTTCGATCCGAAAACAGAGTCGGAAGTGGTCTGCATCATCCGTCCGCTGAACAACCCACGAGGTGCCAGCCGGGTTGTCATCATCAACCGCGCCAGCAGCAAATTCTTGTCGCAGCTGTCCGGTGAGCTCGCACAGCAAGCAAAGCCGACTACTGCCGTTGCGCGCGAGGCGAAGTACGCCACAACCAGTTCCATCACGGCGACGCCGCGCCAATTCCGACGCGTGCGCTAGGTATGCGACAATCGTCTTGACCGATTTTTCCTGCGCGACGTATTGTCCTCGCGTTCGTCGAACGAACTTCCGTCAGCGAAAGGAGTCGCGCATGTCCGACCAACATTATTCCGCTCATGCTCCGCACGAGCCGGTTCCATTTATCTCCCTCATTGCTCAACACCAGACGCTGGCTCACGAAGTCACCGCCGCCGTCGGCCGGGTGCTCGCCGAGCAGAAATTCATTCTGGGTGAAGAGGTCAGCCAACTCGAAACCCAGGTCGCGAAGTATTGCGATTCACGCTCAGCGATCGGCTGCGCGTCCGGGACCGATGCACTGATCTTGGCCTTGATGGCGCTTGGAGTCGGTCCCGGTGACGAAGTCATCACCAGCCCGTTCACGTTTTTCGCGACCGCCAGTTCGATCTGCCGGCTCGGTGCGAAACCGGTCTTTGTGGATATCGATCCCAAGACGTTCAACATCGATCCCGAAGCGGTCGAGGCGGCGATCACTCCCAGTACAAAAGCGATCATGCCGGTGCATCTTTTCGGCCTTTGTGCCGACATGGAACGGCTGTGGCGGATCGCCGTGAGCCACGGTGTTTCGATCGTCGAAGATGCCTGCCAAGCGATCGGGGCCGAATATCGCGGTCGCCGAGCGGGAGTGCTCGGGACGATCGGCTGTTTCAGTTTCTTTCCGACCAAAAACCTCGGCGGTGCGGGTGACGGCGGCATGTTGACCACCGATGACGCGGACCTCTGCAAGCAACTGCGTTGCTTGCGAGTCCACGGCGACACCGGCAACTACCATCACACCGAGATCGGACTCAACAGCCGGCTCGATGCGATCCAAGCGGCGGTCCTGCGGATCAAGCTTAAGCATCTCGATCAGTGGACCGAAGCTCGTCGCCGGAATGCGCAGACGTACCGCGAGTTATTCGTCGCCTACAGCCTCAACGACGAGATCGCTCTGCCCCTTGAGCCTCGCGAGTACAAGCACGTCTACAACCAATTCACCGTCCGCATTCCCGGTGGCCGACGTGATGGCGTGCAGCAACGACTGCGAGCCAATCACATCGGTGCGATGGTCTACTATCCGATCCCGCTGCATGTGCAGCCTTGCTTCGAGCATCTGGGACACCGCGTCGGCGAGTTCCCCGAAGCCGAGGCCGCGTCGCGCGAAGTGTTGTCCCTCCCTGTCTATCCAGAGATGCCGGCTCACCATCCGGAGCTTGTCGTGCGGCAACTCAAAGCTGCCTTTGGGCAGACTCGCTCGCAGGGGGATGCGCGCCGTGCGGCGTAGGTCCGCCTTTCGAAGCTGACCGCATTGACGATCGACGTCTTCTGCCTGTTCGGGTCAGGCTGGAAAGCCCGACCTGTTTCAGTTCCATTCGGGATGATCGGTTGCTGCGGGCAGCAGTTGATGAGCTTTCTGGAACGTCCGCATCAGCGTGTCCCAGACCTCGTACGGGTCTTTGTGGAAGACGAACTCCGGCGAGGCTTCGTGCAGCAGCCAGTCGCCGCGATTGATCTCCCCTTCCAATTGTTTCGGTGACCAACCCGCGCAGCCGGAAAAAACTCGGAAGCGAGCGTCTTCGTCTCCCTCGGAAACCGCTTGCACGACCGACTCGAAGACATCTTTCGTGCAACCCACGAAGACCCCATCGAGCGGCGGGGACTCAGAAAAATCGAGTTCGTCGGCATTATGCAGAATGAAAAGGTTGCCCGGTTCGACCGGCCCTCCCATGAAGACCAATTCGCCTGTCTCTGGCAACTCGAAGTGCTCGGAGAGCACTTGCGAGACCGTCACCGACGAGGGCCGATTGACAACCAACCCCATCGCTCCGTGCTGGTTGTGCTCCAATAGCAGCACGACCGTCTTGAAGAAATTGGGATCACGCAGTTGTTTGGCCGAGATCAAAAACTGGCCACGATAGGATTCAGACATGATGCGTTCGGAAACCTTTCACGAGTCGCGAATTCGCCAAACAGTATAGGCACGACTCCCAGTGCCGCCCAGCGGGGACTTTTGATACGCTGCCGCGACCGTGAGGCAGCGATCCACATCGCGGCCAAATTGGCCCCACCTCATCGCGATCACTGTACGAGTCAATGATGGAAACGAAAGGAGTTGCTGTGAGTTCTGACCAATTGCCGCCAGACAAAAACGCAAAACAAATTCCGTCGATCAACGAGATCATCGAATACGGCAAGACGCACACCGCCGAAGAGATGGAGGCGTTTTGGCTCGAACAGGTCTATCAGGGAGATCGCATTCCACAGCTCACCTGGCGGGCGGTGCTGACTGGTGGGCTGCTGGGAAGCGCGATGTCGATCGCTCACGTTTACACGACAGTTAAGCTTGGTTGGAGCTTTGGAGTTGCCATCACCGCTGGTGTCCTTTCATTTTTGATGTGGCGAGTGATCGGCTTCGTGACGCATGGCCGCGAGATGACAATTCTCGAAACCAATTGCATGCAATCGACGGCATCGGCCGCCGGGTATTCGACGGGCGGAACGCTCGTGACGGCGTTCGGAGCAATGCTGCTGATCACAGGCGAGCATTATCCGTGGCATGTCGCCGTCGCTTGGACATTCATCACGGCTTGTTTGGGGACCCTGATCGCAATCCCGATGAAGCGGCAGATGATTAATCGCGAACAGCTCCCGTTTCCCAGTGGCATCGCGGCGGCAGAGACCTTGAAAGCACTCTACGGCCGAGGTGCCGAGGCGATGCGCAAAGCCTGGGCACTCGTTATGTCGCTCGGTGTCGGCATGGGCTTGGCGTTTTTACGAACGGCCGAATGGAGTGTGCTCGAAAAGCTGAGAATCAAGATTCCGGAGTTAATTCCATTTGGTGGTTCGATTCGCGGTATTGCGGCCGGAAAGCTCCCGCTCTTGGGGTTCGAGCCAAGCTTGTTGTTGATCGGAGCTGGCATGATTACCGGTCTGCGCGTGTCGCTCTCGATGCTGGCCGGATCGTGCCTTTTGTACTTTGCTGTTGGCCCCGCACTGATTCACAGCGATGAGGCAATCGCCGCGCAGGCGGCACAAGTCGCGGCGACGAATCCAGACGCGCCAAAACCAATCCTGTCGATTCCACCCGCGATTGACAGAAAGACGGGTGAGATCAGGGCGTATCCGCTGACACGCTGGTCGTTGTGGGCGGGAACCAGTCTGATGCTGATGGCAAGTCTGACGTCCGTCGCACTGCAATGGCGAACAATCGCTCGCGCGTTCCGTCGATCAGGGGGCGGCAAGGGGACGAATGCGTCCGCCGACATCGAGGTTCCACAGTTTTGGTTTTGGGTGATGTTTCTGCCGATAGGCATCGCGGCGGTCATCATCGAGAAGATGTTCTTCGACATTGGCTTCGTCAACGGAGCCATCGCAGTGGCGCTGAGCGTGGTACTGTCTCTGGTGGCCTGCCGAGCAACCGGCGAAACCGATACCACACCTGTTGGAGCAATGGGCAAGATCTCCCAGCTTGTGTACGCCGTCCTTTCGCCAAAGGACATCCAAGTCAATCTGATGACCGCCAGCATTGCTGCGAATGGTGCCTCCAGTTCTGCAGATCTCCTCACCGACTTGAAGTCGGGCTACTTGTTAGGAGCCAACCCACGCAAGCAATTCATTGCACAATTTGCGGGGATTTTTTTCGGTACGGCCGCGATTGTTCCTGCTTGGTACTTGATGATCCCTGATGCGAAGACGCTCGAAAAATACAACCCGCCGGCGACAAACATGTGGAAGGCCGTCGCGGAACTGCTCACGAAAGGGATCGATCAGCTACCGCAGTCGGCGATGTGGGGCATCGCAATCGGCGCGGCTCTGGGAATCATCCTTCCCAGTCTCGAACGGTTGTTGCCCGCAAGGGCAAGGCAGTTCCTGCCCTCTGCGATGGGCTTGGGGTTGGGTTGGGTCGTGCCGTTTGCCAACAGTTTCTCGTTCGCCATCGGCGCGGTCATCGCCTGGGTCTGGGGAAAAGTCTCCAAGAAATCGGCGGAGGATTACAACGTTCCCATCGCATCCGGCTTTGTCGCTGGCGAGTCACTGATGGCCGCCGGAGTCGCGATGTTTCAAACGATTTCTGACATGCTGGTGGCCCAGCCCGCGGAATAGCCAATTCGTCCGTCGATGTCTTGCCGAATTGCAGGCACTCGCAATGCTCAAACAGCTCCACCTTCCGGGAGTCACGTTGTCCGTCAATGATGTCGGGCAAGGCTCCCCGATTTTGTTTGTGCATGGCTTTCCGCTTGATCACTCGATGTGGCGCGAGCAAGTGGCCGACTTGTCGCGCGATCATCGCTGCATCGCTCCCGATCTGCGTGGGTTTGGGCAGAGCACCGTGACCGAAGGCAAAGTCACGATGGAACAGTTCGCGGACGATCTCGCCGCGTTGCTCGATGAATTGAAGATCACGGAGCCCGTTGTGTTGTGCGGCCTGTCGATGGGAGGCTACATCGCCTGGCAGTTCGTGCGACGGCACTCGGATCGGTTGCGGGGATTGATCTTGTGCGACACACGCGCGGTCCCAGATTCGACAGAGGCGGCCGCCAATCGACTCAAACTGGCCGATGATGTCGTTCGGACCGGGCCTGAATTGGTCGCGAACACGATGCTCCCGAAGCTCTTCAGCGACCGTGAATCGAACCGCCGCTCGCAACTCAAAGACGAACTGCGTCGAGTGATCCTGGCGACCGACTCGCGCGGCATCGCCGCCGCATCGCGCGGCATGGCGGAACGAGCCGATGCTCGACCGTGGCTCGCTGCGATGACTTGTCCAGCCCTCGTGATGGTTGGTGAGCAGGATGTCATTTCGCCACCGCCGGAAATGTCTGAGATCGCGACGGCATTGCCGCATGCGACTTTTCGCGTGATTCCCGATTCGGGACATCTCGCACCGCTGGAAACCCCGCAACCGGTGAATGAAGCGATCCGAGTGTTTCTGGCGGAAAAATGAGTGGCGATTTGGTTGTCGCCACGATCGCCAGAACGTAGGTTGTCCTCGGATGCTCCACCTTCTGACAAACGTGGCTACGATTACCAACAATGAGTGACACCACGATGACTTCCGACAAATCCTCCGTCGAAGAAATCCGTCAGCGGTTCGACGCCGAAGTTGACGTTTACTCGAACTTGGAGACCGGACAGCTCGCAACTGTCGATGCGCCGCTGAATCTGAGCCTTGTCGCCGAGGCGGCCCTAGTCACGACTCCGCACGCGAAGGAACTGCTGGATGTCGGCTGCGGCGGCGGCAACTACACCTTGAAGCTGTTGCAGAGGCTCCCGAATCTCAACGTCACGCTGGTTGACCTGAGCCAGCAGATGCTGGCATGTGCGGTCGACAGGATTCAGCCGCAAACGTCAGGGACCGTCGCAGCGATCCATGCCGATATGCGAGATTTAGATCTGGGCCAGCAACGATTTGACATCATCGTGGCGTCCGCCGTCCTGCACCATCTGCGAACGGACGACGAGTGGCGATCCGTCTTCCAGAAGTTCTTTGCGGCATTGAAGCCAAGCGGTTCGATTTGGATTTTCGATCTGATTGAAAGTCCCTTGCCCGAAATCCAAGCGATCCATTGGCGCCGCTACGGCGAGTATCTGGCTTCCGTCGGTGGTGAGCAGTATCGCGACAAATTGTTTGCTCGCATCATCCGTGAAGACACACCAAAACCGATTGTGTTCCAATTGGATTTGCTCCGCGAAGTCGGATTCGACGAGGTGGAAATCCTCCACAAGAATTCGTGCTACGCCGCGTTTGGAGCCGTCAAATGCTGAAGACGCATCCGGTTCCCGATGATCGCCTGAGACGACGCGGGACGGAATTGATCTAAGGGATTGTCAACCAAGTTCAACAAGTTTGGAGTCATCGGAAACCTCGATGCCGCGTTTCCGGGGGGGAAGCAACTTGAAAACGAATCTGACCACAAAACTGCTCCGATGGCTGACGTTGTGTTGCCTGCTGGTGGTGGCCTCACGAGATGCAAAGGCCGATTCGCCGAAAGTCGGATTTGAGAAACGAATGGCCTGGACCACGTCTCGAATTACGGGGTCGCCCGAAATCCCGCACCCCTATGTGGCCGAGCGTGCCTTTTCGGCGCTGACATTCAAGAACTGCATCGACATCACGAGCGCTCCCGGTAGCGATCGGTTATTCGTCCTTGAGCAAGGGGGCAAGATTCTTTCGTTCCCCAGTCGGCCCGATGTGAAAGAGGCCGACTTGGTCGTAGATCTCTCCAAGTCGATCAAGGGCTTGCAGGCCACGTATGCGATCACGTTTCATCCAGAGTTTGCCAAGAATCGTTTCTGTTTTGTCTGCAGCATTCGTGGGACAAATGTTGAAGACGGCTCGCACATCTCGCGGTATCGTGTGTCCGACACCGACCCGCCCACGATCGATCCGGCCAGCGAGACGACGATCCTCACCTGGTTCGCGGGAGGCCATAACGGCTGCGCGTTGAAGTTTGGGCTCGACGGCTACCTTTACATTTCCACTGGCGATGGGGTGGGGCCGAATCCACCCGACGCCAAGCGAGCCGGGCAGGACGTCAGTAACGTGCTCTCGAGCATTCTTCGAATCGACGTCGATCACGCGGACGACGGCAAGAACTATCGCATTCCGCCTGACAATCCGTTCGTCGATTTGCAGGGTGCTCGCGGCGAGATCTGGGCCTATGGGCTGCGCAACCCGTGGCGCATGAGTGTTGATCGCAAGACCGGCGACCTGTGGGTCGGAGATGTCGGCTGGGAACTGTGGGAAATGCTCAACCGGATTGAACGGGGTGGCAACTACGGCTGGAGCATCATGGAAGGCCGGCAGCCGACGAACCCGGAATGGCCGCGCGGGCCGACGCCCATCTTGCCCCCGACGATCGACGTGCCGCACTCCGAGTCATCCTCGATCACCGACGGGCTGACGTATTACGGGGCGCGTCTGAAAGAACTTCACGGACATCACATCTACAGCGACTACGACACCGGCAACTTCTGGAGCTTTCGCTTCGAGAAGGGGCAAGTCGTCGATCACCGCAAACTCGCCGACACCACTCACCGAGTCGTTGGGTTCGGCGAAGACAATCACGGTGAGATGTACTTCCTGGACCATGTCTCCGGCACGATTCACCAGCTTGTGCCCAATCCGCAAGAAGATCGCAGCGCCACCTTTCCACGAAAGCTCAGCGAGACCGGTTTGTTCACATCCGTCGCCGCACAGACGCCGGCTCCAGGAGTCATCCCGTACTCGATCAACGCCGAACCGTGGGCCGACCATGCGGTGGCCGAGAGGCTCGTCGCCATTCCCAACGAACTTTCGATTCCCAATTTCTTCCCGGTCAAATCGGTCGGTGCGTCAGCGACATTTCCGAAAGACACCGTGTTCGCGAAGACACTGTCGTTGGAAATGCAACAGGGCCAACCGGCCAGCCGTCGCCGAATCGAAACTCAAGTCCTGCATTTCGACGGTATCGACTGGCAGACCTACAGCTACCAATGGAACGACGAGCAAACCGACGCGGTGTTGCTGGCCGCACCCGGCGCGGACCAGAGGTTCGACATCGTCGACGCTGCGGCGCCTGGCGGAAAACGTCAGCAGACGTGGCGGTTCTCCAGCCGAGCTGAATGTCAGCGCTGTCACAACAAGTGGTCTGGCTCGGCACTGGGTTTCATCCCCGCGCAATTGAACAAAGACCACAACTACGGCGGTATGGTCGCATCGCAACTCGACACTTTGGCGCACATCAAAATCATCGAGCCCCCAGCGTCCAGTGAGAAATGCCCGCAACTCGCCAACCCGCGCGATTCGTCGGCCGATCAAGACGATCGAGCACGCGCCTATCTGCATGCGAATTGTTCGGCCTGTCACCGCCAACATGCCGGCGGTGCCGTACTCTCGATGATGCACTTCGACCTGCCGCTGGAAAAAACCAACATGGTCGGTTTCCGTCCCACGCAGGGAACGTTCGGCATCCACGCCGCCCAAGTCATCGCTCCCGGCGATCCGTTCCGCTCAGTATTGTTGTTTCGCATGGCCAAGCTCGGCGGAGGCCACATGCCGCACATCGGCTCGACGGAGATTGACCTCCAAGGGGTCGAGTTGATCTACAACTGGGTGCGGCAACTTTCCCCAGAGACCGCCAAGGAGACCACCGGCAACGAAGCGGCCGCGAAGCTCCGCAAAGAGGAGCAGGCCGATCTTGAACGCCTGCGCGCGACGAAACTGGCGAAGGAGCAAGCCGAACTTGTAGAGCACCTCTTGTCATCGACGAGTGGAGCAATGTTGCTCTCCCGTTCGGTCGATGACGGCACGCTCCCGTCGCCAACGATGGCTCTCGCGATCGACAAAGCAACTCAGCACGCCGACATCAGCATCCGCGATTTGTTCGAGCGATTCCTGCCTCCGAACAAACGCATCAAACGACTTGGCAGTGTCGTTCAGCCGCAACAGATTCTCGGACTCGCTGGCGATCAGGAACGAGGCAAACGAGTTTTCTTCGAAACCTCCGGCGTCTCCTGCAAGAACTGTCACCGCATCCAAAAAGAAGGGAAGGAAGTCGGTCCCGAATTAACGCTGATCGGCAAGAAGCTCACACGCACTCAACTGCTGGAGAGCATCCTCGAACCTTCGAAGCTGATCGAACCCAAATACGTCACTCATCTCGCGGAAATCGACGACGGCCGCACGATCACGGGGCTTCTGCTGAGCAAAGATGACAACGAAGTTGTTCTCAAAGACGCACAAGACAAAGTGACCCGCATTCCCGTGAAGAAGATCGAGCAGCTTGTCCCGCAGCGGCAGTCGCTGATGCCCGACCTGCTGTTCCGAGACATGACCGCTCAGCAAGTGGCCGACCTGCTGGAGTATCTCAGTTCGTTGAAGTAACGGCGATTGAACAAAGCTACGTCGCCGGAAACTTCCAGATTCGCAAGGCGTTCTTGCCGAGCATTAATTCGCGATCAGCGGCGGAATAGAAGTCGCAGAACTTGTCTACGAATTCGAGTTCTTTGTCCATCGGCAACTCCCATCGCGGGCGAGGATAGCCCGTGCCCCAGACGAGTTGCTTGCCGCCGAACTCTTCATAGATCGCCTTGTAGAACGGCCACGTGTCCTCGTAGGGATAGCGTTTGAGTTCCGACATCTCGTAAGGCTCGGAGTTGCTGATCCAGACTTGGGGAAACTTTTTCAACGCGAACATCTTGCGGAACTCCGGCCAGCAGTCGGGCGAATTCAAGTCGGGCTTGCCAGCGTGGTCTACGATGATCTTCACGCCGGGAAAGCGGCCGGCCATGTCGGCGAGCATCGGCATTTGATGAGGCGCAATGTAGAAGTTGAACACGGCCTCCAACTTCTCCGCTTCGCGCCACAGCGGGTAATGCTCTTTGGAATTGAGCCACGTCGACTTGGGATGATAAATCGGGCTGAATCGCATCCCCTGAAAGCCGCGTTCCTTGACCCAGTAGCGCAGATTGTCGGCCACCTTGGGATCTTCCGGGTTGAGCAGACCATGCGCGACAAAAAGCTTTGGATAGCTCTTCAAGCTGTGGGCGATGTACGAGTTGTCCCAACCGAAGTAACGCGGGTTGATCAACACGGCGTATTTCAGGCCGAAGTCGCGCATCTGTTCGACTTGGTTCTCGATGGGGGCAGCCATCTCCACTTTCAGATTCCGTCCCGCCTCCGGATGATTGAACGGAAACTTCGGATCGAGCGTCCAGACCTCCAAGTGCGTGTCGATCAGTAGTCGCGGTTGCGGTGCTGCCACAATATTTGTTGCAGTCGCGGCGGCAAGCGTTCCCAGCAGCATCTGGCGGCGATTGAGTTGAGCCGGTCGGATCATTTCTGGCTCCGGATTCAAGGGATGATGCCGGGGTACGAGTACGTGGCCTGCAGGCCCAGCGGGATGCCCAACCACCAAAACGCGATCAGCAGTAGACTCCAGGTGGCCAGAAACGACAACGAATACGGCAACATCAACGACGTCAGAGTGCCGATGCCGGCATTCTTGACGTAGCGTTGGGAGTACACGACCACCAGCGGAAAGTACGGCATCAACGGCGTGATGATATTCGAGGTCGAATCGCCAATGCGATACGCGGCCTGGGTCAAGTTCGGAGACAGCCCCAACGACATTAACATCGGGACGAAGATGGGGCTCAATAACGCCCACTTGGCTGAAGCCGAACCGATCAGCAGATCAACCATCGCAGTCAGCAGAATGATTCCCAGAATCGTTACTTGCGGAGGCAGGTTCAGAGTCCCGAGCGTGTTGGCCCCTTTGACGGCCAGTAGCACCCCGACATTTGACTGCGTGAATGCGGCTGTGAACTGCGAGGCAAAGAATGCCATTACCAGGTAGTAGCTGATTGTGTGCATCGACTTAGTCATTCCCTGGACGATGTCGCGATGGCTCCGGACCGTTCCCGCGACGTAGCCATAAACGACACCCGGCAACAGAAACAGCAGGAAGATCAGCGGAACGATCGCTCTCATCAGCGGAACATCTCGTCCCACGAGACTGCCCGCGGGCGTTCGCCAAGGAGAATCGGCAGGCCAAACAGTCCAGGCCAGCCCGATCAGACAAGCCGCCAGAATGCTGAGTCCGGCCAACAGTCCGCGTCGCTCGCGTGGCTCAAGACGGATGATCGGCGTGGCCTCCGTGGATTCTCCATCAACAAACACGTGCTCGAGTCTTGGCTCGATGACGCAGTCGCTCACATACCAGCCAACTCCGATAATCACGAGACACGATGCGCTCATGAATCCCCAGTTGCACAACGGATTGACAACGATCTCGGGATCGATGATTTGAGCGGCCTTCTCTGTGAAGCCTTGCAGCAGCGGATCGAGTCCTGACGGAAGAAAGTTCGCGCTGAAGCCACCACCGACTCCGGCAAACGCCGTGGTGATTCCCAGAAGGGGATGACGCCCGGCCGCCACGTACATCACGGCTCCCAAAGGAATCACCAACACGAATCCCGGGTCGCCGACGTTATGGCTGATAATCCCCACCAGCAGCAACATCGGCGTCAGGAGCTTTCGAGGTGTCAGCCGCAACAGGCTCTTCAATGCCGCCGGAATGAAGCCGGTATGCTCGGCGACACCTACCCCCAACATCGACACCAGGACCAGACCCAACGGCGGAAACTCGACGAAGGTTTTGACCATGTTCTCCAGAAAACTGACCAGCGAAGACGCGGTCAATTGGCTCAAAACGCGAATCGGCTCCTTGGTCCGCGGATCAATCTCCGAGAACTCCATCGCAGCCAAGCCTGCCGAGACACCCCAGGTGATAAGCAGCGCGAAGACGAACAGAAAAGCTGGATCGGGCAACTTGTTGCCGACCCATTCTACGCCATCCAAGAAGCGTTGGCTCAGCCGCGAAGTCGCCGCCGCCGGTGTCGAGTTCGGTGTTGGATTTTCGAAAGACATCAGTCATCCAAGCAGAGCCAAAGCCGGCTCAGCAACCGAAGCAATCGCACTCAGGATGATCTCTAAAACACGATCAGCCGTTCTTCGCGATAATTCACCGACACACCCGCATGAACGGTCTTCTTCCAAAGCGACTTGCAAGACCGGCGGATGATCCTGGATTCTGCGATCAGCGGGCCAAGCCGCTCCACACCAATTCACAAGCGATTGGACGATACTGGACTCGAACCAGTGACCTCCACGATGTCAACG
>Ga0194128_10001824_pt1 | contig 36242 bp, 33 predicted proteins | sample TA2KigCa65mmetaG_FD_148650 | JGI IMG/M metagenome (GOLD analysis project Ga0194128, IMG submission 148650) | Freshwater microbial communities from Lake Tanganyika, Tanzania - TA2015037 Kigoma Deep Cast 65m | ecosystem: Environmental > Aquatic > Freshwater > Lake | place: Tanzania: Lake...
CGACGACGATTACAAGCTCTACCGCCGGCTGCTGGCCGAGAGCTGCCGGTCGGCCGGCGTCGCCTGCTGGGCCTATGTGCTGATGCCCAACCACGTCCATGCCATTCTCGTGCCGCGGGAGGCGGACGGGCTGCGCGCGGCGCTGGCGCCGACGCACCGCGCCTATGCCGGCATCGTCAACGCCAGGCGCGGGCGCACCGGCCATTTCTGGCAGGGCCGCTTCGGCGCGGTCGCGATGGACGAGGCGCATCTGGCGACCGCCTTCGCCTACGTGCTGCTCAACCCGGTGCGCGCCCGCCTGGCCGCACGGGCCGTGGATTGGAAGTGGTCGAGCGCGCGCGCCTATCTCAAGGGCGCCGACGACGGGCTGACCGAGACCGGGCCGATCCGCCAGCGCTTCGACGATGTCGCCGCCCTGCTCGACGACGATGCGGTGCTGGCACGCATCCCGCGCCTGCGCAGGGCCGAGACGATCGGCCGGCCGCTCGGCTCGACGGAGTTCCTGGCGCGCCTGGAGCGGCGCACCGGCCGGACGCTGGCGCCGGCCAGGCGCGGGCCGAAGCCGCAGGACGAATAAAGTGCACTGTCACCGAATTCGATTGGTGTCACCGAATTGGTGATACCTGATACCTGACGTCTGTCCCCTGCCTTACGCTGCCTTGCTCCGGCGCCGGTGGATGAGGCGCAGGATGTCGGCGGCCGCCTGCGGAATGTTGGTGCCGGGTCCGTAGATCGCGGCGACACCGGCCTTGGTCAGGCTCTCATGGTCCTGCGACGGGATGACGCCGCCGCACACGACCAGCACGTCGCCGGCGCCCTGATCGGCCAGCGCCTTGATCAGCGCCGGCACCAGCGTCGTGTGTCCCGCCGCCTGGCTCGACACGCCGACGACATGGACGTCGTTCTCGACGGCCTGGCGGGCCGCCTCCTCGGGCGTCTGGAACAGCGGGCCGATGTCGACGTCGAAGCCGATATCGGCAAACGCGGTCGCGATCACCTTGGCGCCGCGGTCATGGCCGTCCTGGCCCAGCTTGACGACGAGCAGGCGCGGACGGCGCCCCTCCTCGGTCGCAAACGCCTCGACCTCGCGGCGGATCTTCTGGAAGCTCTCGTCGCCCGCATAAGCCGAGCCGTAGATGCCGGCAACGCTGCGGATGGTCGCGCGATGCCGCGTGAAGACCCGCTCCAGCGCATCGGAGATCTCGCCGACGGTGGCGCGCAGGCGCGTCGCGCGGACCGCGAGGTCGAGCAGATTGCCCTGGCCGGATTGCGCGGCCTCGGTCAGCGCGCCGAGCGCGGCACGGCAAGCCGGTTCGTCGCGCGCCGCGCGGATCCGGCGGATGCGCTCGACCTGGGCCTCGCGCACCTTGGCGTTGTCGACATTGAGGATCGGAATCTTTTCCTCGGTGTCCGGGCGGTACTTGTTGACGCCGACGATGACGTCCTCGCCGCGGTCGACGCGCGCCTGGCGGCGCGCCGCCGATTCCTCGATGCGCAGCTTGGGCATGCCCGCCTCGATCGCCTTGGTCATGCCGCCCAGGCCCTCGACCTCCTCGATCAGCTTCCACGCCTCGGCCGCGACCGCATGCGTCAGGCTCTCGACGAAATAACTGCCACCCAGCGGATCGATCACCCGGGGTATGCCGGTCTCCTCGGCGATGATGAGCTGCGTGTTGCGCGCAATGCGCGCCGAGAACGGCGTCGGCAGCGCGACAGCCTCGTCGAGCGCATTGGTGTGCAGCGACTGCGTGCCACCGAGCACGGCGGCCAGCGCCTCGATCGTCGTGCGGATCACGTTGTTGTACGGGTCCTGCTCGGTCAGGCTGACGCCCGAGGTCTGGCAATGCGTGCGCAGCGCCAGCGACATGGGGTTCTGTGGCCCGAAGGGCTTGATCATGCGCGCCCACAAGAGCCGCGCCGCGCGCAGCTTGGCGATCTCCATGAAGAAGTTCATGCCGATGTTGAAGAAGAAGGAGAGCCGCGGCGCGAAGGCGTCGATCGCCAGCCCGCGGCCGACCGCGGCGCGCACGTAGTCGAGCCCGTCGGCCAGCGTGAAGGCGAGCTCTTGGACCGAGGTCGCGCCGGCCTCCTGGATGTGATAGCCCGAGATCGAGATCGAGTTGAAGCGCGGCATGTGCTTCGCCGTGTACTCGATGATGTCGGCGACGATGCGCATGCTGGGGCCGGGCGGATAGATGTAGGTGTTGCGGACCATGAACTCCTTGAGGATGTCGTTCTGGATGGTGCCGCTCAGCCTGTCCGCGCTGACGCCCTGCTCCTCGGCCGCGACGATGTAGCCGGCCAGCACCGGCAGCACGGCGCCGTTCATCGTCATCGACACGCTCATGCGGTCGAGCGGGATGCCGTCGAACAGGATCTTCATGTCCTCGACGCTGTCGATCGCCACACCGGCCTTGCCGACGTCGCCGACCACGCGCGGATGGTCGCTGTCGTAGCCGCGGTGGGTCGCGAGATCGAAGGCGACCGACAAGCCCATCTGGCCGGCGGCCAGGTTCTGCCGATAGAAGGCGTTCGATTCCTCGGCCGTGGAGAAGCCGGCATATTGCCGCAGCGTCCAGGGCTTGTTGGTGTACATGGTGGCGCGCGGCCCACGCACGAAGGGCGGGAAGCCGGGCAGACCGCCGACGTGATCGAGCGCCGCGAGATCGGCTGCCGTGTAGAGCGGCTTGACCGCGATGCCTTCGGGCGTGCGCCAGGTCAAGGAGTCGAGGCCGGCGCCCTGCAGCTCCTTCTCGGCAAGCTTTGCCCACTCTTCGATGGTGCGCGGCGGAAAATCGGTCATCGCATGCTCTCTGCCGAACCGGTGGCCATTATAGCGCCGAGCCGCGCCAAACGGCTATACTGGCCGCGTCGGACAACGACCAGCGACAAGCAAGCAGGGGAGGACGAAACCATGAAATTCCCGGCGATCGGCACCGCGACCCTGGCAGCCGCCGCGATGGCGCTTGGCCTCGCCCTTGCCGGCAGCGTCCACGCCCAGCAGGTGGCGCAGCAGAAATTCGAGATGAAGCTCGCCTACTTCGTCGGCGACCAGCACGCCATGTCGCAATGGCTGATCAAATGGGCCGACGGGCTCGAAAAGGGATCGGGCGGGCGCCTTACGGTCAAGCGCTTTCCGAGCGCGCAGATGGGACCGACGCCGCAGCACTACGATTTCGCGCGCACCGGACAGGCCGACGTGTCCTGGTTCCTGCACGGCGGCACGCCGGGCCGCTTCCCGCTGACCGAGATCATCAACCTGCCCTTCATGGTCGGCAGTGCGGAGATCGGCACCAAGGTGATCAACGATGCCGAGCTGCGCGCCAAGTATCTCGACGCCGAGCACAAGGGCATCAAGGTCCTGCTGCTGCTGACCCACCAGCCCGGCGGGCCGCACACGACCAAGAAGCCGATCCGCACCCTCGACGACTTCAAGGGGCTGCGCCTGCGCTTCGCCTCGCCGACCGTGCGCGACCTCGTGCAGGGCCTCGGCGCCACGCCGGTCGGCGTGCCGCCGACCGAGATCGCCGAGCAGCTCCAGAAAGGCACGCTCGACGGCGTGTTCATCGATTACGGCGGCGCCGGCATCGCCTTCAAGCTGGGCGGCATCGTCAAGCATTCGACCGAGCTCTATTCCTACGTCACCAGCTTCGGCGTCGGCATGAACGAGGATTTCTGGGCCAAGCTGCCGGCCGATCTCAAGAAGCTGGTGACCGACAGCGTCACCGGCAAGGAGAAGGAGATCGGCGAGGCGTGGGACGCGCTCGACGAGCCCGGCAAGAAGGCGCTCATGGATGCCGGCGGCGAGGCGATCAAGTTCTCGGCCGCGGATCAGGCCAGGGTGCGCGCCATCGGCGCCGAAGTGTCCGAGGCCAAGGTCAAGGAGCTCGACGGCAAGGGCATGCCGGCCCGCGCCGTCTACGACATGATGCGCGGATTGGCGGACAAGCACGGCAAGACCTCGAAGAGCTTCTGGAACTGAGGCGGTCCGCCCGGGTCTGCGCCGATCGCGTGGTCCGTGGAATGACGGCATGAACCGCTGGCGCCCGCGCGCCGTCGCGCTGTGCGGCGCGCTGGCGGGCACCGCGCTTGCCGCCATGATGCTGCTGACGGTCGCAGATGTGGTGCTGCGCGCCGTCATCAACCGGCCGATCCGCGGCATGTTCGAGCTGGTCGAGCTGCTGCTCGCCTGCACTTTCTTCCTGGCGCTTCCCGCCGCCTTCCTGCGCGACGATCACATCGTCGTCGACGTGGTCGACTACGTGGCGCCGCGCCGCGTGCCCGTGCTGCGGCGGCTCGCCGAGCTGGTCGCCATCGTCATCATCGCCGTGATGGCATGGCAGGGCTGGAAGACGGCGCAGGGCACGCTGATCTTCAACGACGTGACGGCCGATCTGGAAATACCCAAGATCCTCTATTGGGTGCCGGTCCTGGTCGGCTTGATCGGCGGCGGCATCGCGGCGGCGGTCATGGCGGTCCGGCCCGGCTCGGAGCGATCGCGGGTCGAGCGGGCGGTCGCCGACGCGCCCGGCCAGGGCCGCAGCGGGCCCGGCCGATGAGCGCCACCGTGATCGGCGTTCTCGGAGTCGCATTGCTGCTCGTGCTGATCTTCGCGCGCGTGCCGATCGCGATCGCGCTTTCGGCCAGCGGGCTCATCGGTTATGCCGCGCTCGACGGCTGGCCGACCGCGCTCAAGATGTTCGGCATCGTGCCGTTCCAGCTCGCCAGCGCCTACTCGCTGTCGGTCGTGCCGCTGTTCATCCTGATGGGCGCCGTGGCGGCGCGCGCCAACATGGCAACCGAGCTGTTCCAGGCGGCCAACGGCGTGTTCTCGGGCGTGCGCGGCGCGCTCGCCAATGCCACGATCGGCTCCTGCGCGCTGTTCGGCGCGATCTGCGGCTCGTCGATCGCGACGGCCGCGACCTTCTCGCGCGTCGCGATCCCGGAGATGCGCCGCCACGGCTACGACTCGGCCTTCGCCGCCGGCGCGGTCGCCTCGGCCGGCACGCTCGACGTGCTGATTCCGCCCTCCGTGCTGCTTGCGATCTACGCCATCGTCGCCGAGCAGTCCCTGCCGAAGCTTTATGCGGCGGCCTTCGTGCCTGGCTTCGTGCTGGCGGCACTCTACGTCCTCGCGGTGTACGCGGTCGCATGGGTCCGCCCGGACTGGGTGCCGAAAGTGCCGGCAATGCGCGTGATCGAGCGGCTGCGCGCATCGGTCGGCATGTGGAAGCTCGGCGTGCTGTTCCTCTTTGCCGTCGTCGGCATCTATCTCGGCTGGTTTTCGCCGACCGAGGCGGCCGCGGTCGCCGCCTTCGTCGCCGTCGTCATCGGGCTCGGCAGCGGCGCCATGGGCTGGCGCGGCCTGCTCGACGCCTTCTTCGAGACCGTGTGCACGACGGCGGCCCTGTTCTTCATCGTGGTCGGCGCGTTCATCTTCTCGCGCTTCATCGTGCTGACGCAGGTGCCCCATGAAATCGCGCGCTGGGCGCTGGCCGCCGAGCTCAACCCGGCCTGGATTCTGCTGGCCGTCACGGCGCTCTACGTGATCCTCGGCACATTCCTCGACGAGGTCAGCACGATCCTGATCACCGTGCCGGTGACGCTGCCGCTGATCCTCGGCATCGGCTATGACGGCATGTGGTTCGGCATCTTCGTCACGGTGATGTGCACGATCGGCCTGGTCAGCCCGCCGACGGGCATGACGGTCTTCGTGATCCAGGCGCAGCATCCGGAGATACCGGTGGCAAGCATCTATCGCGGAACGCTGCCTTTCCTGGCCGCCGACTTCGTGCTGGTCGGCATGCTGATCGCGCTGCCCGGCATGGTCAGCTGGCTGCCCAACCTTCTGAAGCTCTAGGAGCTAAGCTACCAGATCAGCTTGGCAGCGGCCGCGCGCGGCGCGAGCCCCGCCTCGGCGCACAGCGCAGTCACGCGAGCGGCATCAGGCTCGTCGCCCGAGCGAATGCCGAGCGCCTCGGCATGGATGCCGCCGGCGATCAGCAGGGAATCGATACCCGCGCCGGCCGCTCCCTTGATGTCCGTCGGCAGCCCGTCGCCGATGGCGAGGATGCGCCGGCGGTCGTGGATACCGAGAAGGTCGAAGACGGCCTCGTAGGTCGGCGCATGGGGCTTGCCGTGGTAGCGCACATTGCCGCCCAGCTTCTCGTAGGCCTCGGCCAGCGCGCCGGCACACACCATGCGATGGCCCGCGTGTACGACGACGAGGTCCGGATTGGCGCACACCATCGGCAGCCTGCGCCTGGCCGCATCGGCCAGGATGTCCGCGTAGTCGGCGACCTGGTCCGGCTCGTTGACCGTCCCGGCGTTGAAGATGAAATCGGCGGCCGAAACGCTGTCGACCGATTCGAGATCGAGGCCGTTGAGCACGTTGCTGAAGCGGCCCTTGCCGGTCTCGAAGCAGCGCCTGCCGAGCCTTGCGTACCACGGATCGGAACGCTCGAGCAGATGCCTGTAGGCATCTTCGCCCGAGGTCAGCACATGGTCGTAGTGGCGCGGACCGATGCCGATCTCGGCCAGGCGTCCGGCGACGACATAGGATCGACGCGGCGAGTTGGAAAGCACGACGACCTGCTTGCCCGCCGCCTTCAGCTGATTGAGGCAATCGGCCGCGCCCGGAAACGCGGCGCCGCCGTCATAGAGCACGCCCCAGACGTCGATGACGAAGCCGTGATAGTCGTTGGCGAGCTCGCGCAAGCCCGCGATGACCGGAATTGTCATGCCCCCGCCGGTTTCTATCCTAGGCGTCCGCGCTCAGCTTCGGCTCGCCGAACAGATAGCCCTGACCGAAATCGATGCCATAGTCGAGCAGATCGCGCAGCTGATCCTCGGTCTCGATCTTCTCCACGATCAGATCCATGGCCACGCGATCGAGGCGCCGCTTGAAGTCGACCATGTCGAGGCTCCCCACCCTGCGCTGCAGCGTGTCGAGCAGCAGCGTCGCATCGAGCTTGACGAATTTGAAGCCGCGCTTCGCCAGCCCATCGAGATCGAGGTCGACGTCGTAGGCTTGGTCGAGCGAAAAGCGGAACCCCAGATGCGAGAGCTGGGCCAGCGCGTGGCCGGTCTTGGCGTCGCCGCGCTTGATGTCGGCCTGGGCGAACTCGAACATGAGATTGTTCGCCAGGGAGCGATGCTCGCTGAGAAATTCGATGAACTGGTTGAAGAAGTCGACGTCGGTCAGGCTGTGGTTCGAGATGTTGCAGAAGAAGCCGAACTCGCCGCGTCCCGGACGGCGTTGGCGCAGCACCTGAACCGCGCGGAACAGCAGCATGTTGTCGATCGCAGCGACGAGGCCTTCCTGCTCGGCGATGCCGATGTAGCGCTCCGGCGTGATCATCGAGCCGTCCGCGGCGCGGATGCGCGTGAAGCACTCGTAGAAGCGCGGGCGCCGCTGCGGCAGGCTGACGATCGGCTGCAGGAACAGGTCCACGCGGCTTTCGCGCAGCGCATCCTGCACGATGTCGAGCACCTCGGCGTCATCATACTCGATGCGCGGGGCCGCCGTCGGCTTGACGGGCGACCGCGTCGTCTGCGCCGGCCCCGGCCCGGCGAGCGCGGCGGCAGCCGCGTTGGCGGTGGCCGAGCGCTTGCTGGCGAACTGCCCGAGCAGAGTCTGCAGCACGCGCATCTCGGCCACCATGCCGGCGCCGGCCTTGGCCTGCTCGGTGCGCAGCGTGCGGATCTCGCCGTCCAGATAGGTCAGACGTTCGCGCAGTCCGGCGACCTCGCCTTCGAGCCAGCGCAGGCGACGGCCGCGCGCGACCGCGAGATGCACGATGGCCGAAATCAGGATCAGGACGCCGCCGACGATCTGCGGCGGCACCTGGTTCAGCACCGTCGTCTGACGCTGCAGGATCACACCGGCGGCCAGGCTGACGAGGATGTAGCCGGCCGCAATCAGAAAATGAACAAGAATGCGCAGTGCTCCATGACGGCCCGTGCGGACCGGGGGGATCGTTCATATATTACCATGATCGGCGCCGACCGCGCCCTGGATTGAGGCAAAGCCGTCGGCTTTCAGACGGGCGACGAGATCCCGGGCGATCGACAGCACCAGGCCCGGCCCCTGAAAGATGAGGGCCGTATAGAGCTGCACGAGGCTGGCCCCGGCACGGATCTTGGCATAGGCGTCGGCGCCGCTGGCAATGCCGCCGACGCCGACGATGGGCAGGCGTCCGCGCGTCAGCCGGTACACGTCGGCCAGCACGATATTGGCGAGCGGCAGGAGTGGCCGACCGCTCAACCCGCCTGCCTCGGTCCGCTGAGGACCGGTGAGCCGGTCCGGCCGGCTGAGAGTGGTGTTGCCGACGACGAGCCCGTCGATGCCGGCCGCGAGCGCCACCTCCGCCACATCGGCGCGCTCGTCGGGCGTCAGGTCGGGCGCGACCTTGAGCAGGAGCGGCGGCACGGGCTGCAGCACCAGCCCGTCGCGCGCGGTCTTTGCCGCGTCGATCAACGCCATGAGCGGCTCGCGCATCTGAAGCTGACGGAGACCGGGGGTGTTGGGCGACGAGACGTTGATGACGAGATAGTCCGACAGCGGTGCCAGCCGCCGAACGCCCGCGACGTAGTCGGCCGTGGCATCCTGCTGATCCTTGTTCTTGCCGACATTGGCGCCGACCACGCCGGCCATGCGGTCGCGACCCTCGAGCCGTCGGGCAGCGGCCTCGAGGCCACTGTTGTTGAAACCCATTCGATTGATCACGGCCTCGTCCTCCATGAGGCGGAACAGCCGCGGCCGTGGATTGCCCGCCTGCGGCAACGGCGTCACGGTGCCGATCTCGGTGAAGCCGAAGCCGAGCCGAAGGACCGCCCGGTAGGCGCGCGCGTCCTTGTCGAAGCCTGCGGCAAGCCCGATTGGATTGGGGAAATCGAGACCCCACAGGCGCTGACGAAGCATCGGCTCGTCGAGGCGGGCGACCGGCGGAACCAAGCCTCGCTCGAGCGCGGCGACGGTCAAATTGTGCGCCGTCTCGGGGTCGAGACGACGCAGCCATGGCCCGACCAGACGATAGAGATCGATCACGACAGGGCCGGGAAAACGTGCAGCCCATCGGGCCCGAGCGGCAGCTCGTGGATCGTCGACACGGCGGCGACGGGCAGCGAGCCATAGAGGTGGGGGAAGAGCTCGCCGCCGCGCGAGGGCTCCCAGCGCAGCGCGGAATCCAGGCCCCCGGCATCGACCACAAGCAGCAGCAGGTCGCTGACGCCTGCGCGGTGCCGGCGCGCGCTCTCGGCAACCTGACTTGCCGTCGAGAAATGGATGAAACCGTCGCGCCGGTCGTCGGACGAGCCGTCGTAACGCCCGAGTCGTTCCGCCGCCTCCCAATCCGGGCGGCGGCAGAGGTTATAGATCAACTGCGGGTGAACCGATGGCTGAGCAGGCATGGCCCGCACGCTAACGTGCAGCCGAACCGCCGACAAGACGTGCGGCGCCGTGCGCTCGGATCAGAGCTCGATGAGTCGATCCGGCAGCTCGTTGGCTTGACCGGGCGCGGCTGGAAAATGCGTGGCGAGGATGTCGCCGATTCCGGAGATCGCCGCGGCCAGGCCGCTGCCCACGCCGCCGCCGGCCACGCCTTGGCGCATCCGGGCGACGAAGGCGGCGACCACGCCATCCCACGCACCCGGCGCCACGCGCGAATCGATGCCGACATCGGCGACGAGCTCGACCTGATGCTCGGCGAGCGACACATAGAGCAGGATGCCCGAGCGCGACGGCGCGGCGTGAACGCCCTGGCTGAAGAAAAGATCGAGAGCCGCGCGCCGCACGCGGCGCGCACGCGTCGCTGCCGGGGTCAAACGCAAGCGGATGGGCGGCCAAGAGCACAGGGCAAAGACCGTCGCGAACAGCGCAAGCTGCGCCACGACATGGCTGGACGCGTCGAGCGGTGCGGCGAGCAGCAAGGCGTTGGGGATGATCAGCGCGGCAATGCCGGCGGCAAGCAAGGGGCCGGATTGGTAGCTGTCCGATTCGCGCGCGATGGCCACGATGAATTCGCCGGCCGTTCTGGCCTCCGCGGCGCGGATCGCCTCCAGGGCGCGGGCTCGATCCGCCGGCGACAGCAGCGCCATGCCTACCACCTGCCCGACGCGCCGCCGCCGCCGAACGAGCCGCCGCCGCCGCTCCAGGACCGGCCCGAGCCACCGAAGGACCCGGAACGCCCGCCGCTTCCGGTGCTCCAGCCCGGCCAGCCGCCGTCGCGCCGCCGTCCCCACGGATCATGCCAGCCGCGGCTCGCGCGCCGTGCATTGCGCCAGAACTGTCCGACGATGACGGCCAGGATCATCAGGAAGATCAAGAGGTGGACATAATCCTGCGCCGCCCACTCGGGCGCCGCTTGTGCCGGCGCCGGGATTGCCGTGCCCTCGAGAGCGCGCAGGATTGCCGTCACACCGCGGTCCACCCCTTCTTCGAGGTTGCCGCGCCGGAACGCCGGCAGGATCTCCTCGCGAATGATCGCCGAGGCCAGCGCATCGGTGATGCGGCCCTCATGGCCGTACCCGACCTCGATGCGCACTTGCCGCTCGTTGGGTGCCACGATCAACAGAATGCCGTTGTTCTCCTTCGTGCCGATCCGCCACGCGCGGCCAAGCCCGACGCCGTACTCGGCGATTTCGTAGCCCTGGAGAGATTTGACGACAGCCACCACGACCTGATTGGTGGTGCTTTGCTCATGCGCCTCGAGCTGGGCCGTCAGGCGTGCGCGCGTCGCCGCGGAAAGGGACCCCGTCTCGTCGACCACGCGTCCCGACAGCGCCGGGTACTGCGGCCCGGCGCGCGCAAGCGACACGAACAACGCGGCGGCCAGCGCCAGGACCACACCCGTGCGCATGCCATCAAAGGCCCGCCGCATGTCAGGGCCTGGTGCCGAAATTGACGCGCGGCGCCTGCGCCGTGCTCGGTTCGCTGGTGAAGGTCTGCATCGGTCGCGCATCGGCGTAGAGGATCTGCGCCCAGATGCGGCCGGGAAAGGTGCGTAGCTCGGTGTTGTAGCGCTGGACGGCCTGGATGAAGTCGCGGCGCGCCACCGAGATGCGGTTTTCCGTGCCTTCGAGCTGCGCCTGCAGAGTGGCGAAATTCTGGTTCGCCTTGAGGTCGGGGTACTGCTCGACGACGACCAGCAGCCGGCTGAGCGCGCCCGTCAGTCCGCGCTGCATCTCCTCGAAGCGCTTGAAGGCTTCGGGATCGCTGAGCTGATCGGGCGATAGTTGAACCTGTCCGACGCGCGAGCGCGCATCGACGACCGCCTGGAGCGTTTCGCGCTCATGGGCTGCGTAGGCGCGCACGGTCTCGACCAGGTTGGGCACGAGATCGGCGCGGCGCTGATACTGGTTCTCGACCTGCGCCCAGGCGGCCTTGGCGGCCTCCTCATAGGCGGGGATGTCGTTGACGCCGCAGCCGGCGAGCCACGCCGACAGCGCCGCGACAAGGACGCCGCGCGCCAGCGTCTTGAACGTGAAGGACATCGTCGGCCTCCGTGCACCGCGCCGCGTCCGGAATGTGGTCGCGAGACGGTTCAAGGTCAATAAGCAGCACTCGTCAATACTGTTCGCCGGGACGGCGCTGCCAGAGCGTGTTGTGCGGCGTCTGCGATCCGCGCGGCGGCGGCGCGGCGGTGTAGTAGTACATGGCGATCGACTTGCGGCTCGTGCCCGGCGGGCAGGTCAGCGGATCGGGATGCCCGTGGTAGGAGTCGTCGTCGGTGTTGAAGATGATGCAGCGTCCGGCGATCGGCTCGAAGGATTTCTCCCGCCGCGTCATGTCGCGCGACCACAGCTCGATGTTGCCGCCATATTCCGGCTTCCAGTCCCGGTTCAGGTAGATCAGAACGTTGATGCGCCGGTAGAGCCCGATGATCTCGTGGATGTTGAAGTCGGCGTGAATCTTGAGCAGGCCGCCCGGCAGGATCTGGTGGATGCCGCCGCCGAAGAGATAGGGATCGGGCACCAGCCCGGCGATACCGGTCAGGTGGCGCAGGAAGATCAGGAATGCGCTCGAGTTGAGCTGCCACATCATCTCGCGGATCGCCGGCGGCATCTTGAGCTCGGTGCCGAGCCCGGGCGTGGTGTCCTGCTTGATCGTGTCCGGGCGGTTCTTGGTCGACCAGTAGCCGGAATCGGGCGCGGGAAATTCGGCGAGGATCCGGTCGATCACCTCGTCCGTCAGGAAATTGTCGAAGCAGGCATGCGGAAACGGCGCGGCCCTTCGGTAGCTCTCGGCATTGGCCATGCCGAGCTTGAGCAGGTCTTCGACGCGCCAGACATACGTCATATTGTCTCAGTACAAGATGGGCGACGCCTTTGCAAACCTGCCATGCGTTGCGCCGTAACTGCGCGAACCGGCTTGGCCCGTCACCGCGGGCGAGGTTATGCTCGAAGCCAATGGTGCGGCCCGATGGCCGCAGGAGGAACCGATGGTGCAGGCCTGGACCTATGTCGAGGGCCGTTGGCTGGAAGGCAATCCGCCGCTGATGGGGCCGATGACCCATGCGCTCTGGCTGTCGACCCTGGTGTTCGACGGCGCCCGCGCCTTCGAAGGCGTGGCGCCCGACCTCGATCTGCATTGCGCGCGCGCCGTGCGCTCGGCGAGTTCGGCGGGGCTCAAGGCGCCCGTGACGGAGGGTGAAATCTTGGAGCTGTGCCGCGACGGCATCAGCAAATTCTCGAAGCAGACGGCTCTCTACATCCGCCCGATGTTCTTTGCCGAAGACGGTGAGATCCAGCCCAACCCGGCCTCGACCCGCTTCGCGCTCAGCGTTTACGAGGCGCCGCTGCCGCCGCCGACCGGTTTCACCGTCTGCCTGTCGCCGTTTCGGCGGCCGTCGCCCGAGAGCGCCATGACCGACGCCAAGGCGGCGTGCCTCTATCCCAATGTCGGCCGCTGCCTGAAGGACGCGACGTCGCGCGGCTTCGACAATTGCGTCGTGCTCGACCCGATCGGCAACGTCGCGGAGTTCGCGACCTCGAACCTGTTCTTCGTCAAGGACGGCGTCGTGCACACGCCGGCGCCCAACGGCACGTTTCTGGCGGGCATTACGCGGTCGCGCGTGATCGGGCTGCTGCGCAATGCCGGCCTCCAGGTCCACGAGCGCACCATCAAGTTCGCCGACGTGCAGGACGCCGACGAGGTGTTCTCGACCGGCAACTACTCGAAGGTGGTGCCGATCACGCGCGTCGAGCAGCGCAACCTCCAGCCCGGCCCCGTATTCAAGCGGGCGCGCGAGCTCTACTGGGAATTCGCGCACAAGAGCTGAACGACGATGCAAGCGGGACCGTTGACCCTGAGACACCATGCGACTTGTCAGCCGCGGCTTGTCGTCGCCACACCGGAGACGCTCGAGGGTTATGGCCGTCTCGTGCCCGACTACGAGCGTTGCAAGGTCGAGATCGTGCGCTGGCCCGCCCAGGGCTGGCGTCATGTCGATACCGACACCGGAGACGAGGGCGGCACGACTGAAGGCATATTCGAGTTCTGGTGGCAGGGCGACATGCTCTACGGCCGTAATGGCGCGGTCGGCGACACCTATCTGTTCGGCTGGAACCGCGACCCGGCCGCGGCGCTCGAAACGCGCAATAATGCGCCACGCGACCGCGTGCTGATCTGGCACGCCAACTACCATCCCGATGGCGGCCAAGTGTTCTTCCCGCGCGAAGGCAAACCCTTCGTCGTGCCCCTGGCGCTGCCTGGCGACGATGTGACGCCCGACAAGTTCGTCGCTTTCTGGTTCGACGGATCGGCCGGCCTCTACATCCATCCGAACGTCTGGCACGAGGCGGTCTTTCCGCTCGCCGAGCGCGCCAGCTTCCACGACAAGCAGGGCAAGGTGCACGCGCGCGTCAGCGTCGATTTCGCGCGCGAGTTCGGCGTCTATCTCGAGGTGCCGCTGCGACGGCCGTGACGACCGGAACGAGATGTCGGATTGACCGGTCGCTGACCGGCAAAACTCGGAAAATCTAGATCGCGATCGTCCGGCTCTTGTCCAGCATGATCGGGACCATCACACCGACCGGCGGCGGCAGCTCGCTTACCACCGGAGACCTTGCCTGCGTCTGATCGGACTTGGGCGGCGTTCCGCAGGCGTTGAGGGCAAGTGCAACCAGAACGATCCCGGCCATTCGCTCCGTCAAGGCGACCTCCTCGCATTTTCCACGCTGTGCAACGCAGGGATATGGGTCCGGTGTCGGGTGGTCGGCGTGACGATTTCGGGACAATTTCGAGTCGCCCGACCGGCCTTTGCAATCAATCGCTTACGGGCGTACCGAATGCATCGTTCTATTGCAGCGCCACAGCCAGCCCGGGCCTCGCCATCGGCGACGAGACGGTTGCGAGCCGTACGTCGGGCTCCGCGGCCGCCGCCGACAGCAGCTCCCCATCCAAGCCGATGCGTTCCAAATAGTCGCGCACGGCATCGGCGCGCCGCTGCGCCAGGGCGACGTTCGCGGTTCGCGACCGCAGATCGTCGGCGTGGCCGGCGATGACGATCCAGCGTCGCGGAAACTCGCCCTGCTGCGCCGCCAGGTAGGCCGCATGCTCGCGCAGTACGCTCTCGCCGGAGCTCGGCAGGGCATGGGAACTCTGCTCGAAGAAGACCCAGACGCGCCGCGCGTCGACGGCGTCGCCGTCGACAGCCGAGGCGACGCTGAGCTCGACCGAACGCCCCATCGGGTCCGCGGCGCCGGCATCGCGCAGCAGCTCGTTCGCGGGTTCGCATGCGGCGATCAAACCCGCAACCAACCCTGCTGCCATCAAGGTACGCCAGATCATGTGATACATCCTCGTCGCAATCAGTCGACCACGGAAACGGCGCGCCGGTTCTGTGACCAGGCTGCCTCGTTCGCACCCAGCACCGCCGGGCGTTCCTTGCCGAAGCTCACGGTCCGGATGCGTTGCGGTGCCACGCCGAGGGCCACCAGGTAGGAGCGCACCGTCTCGGCGCGCCGCTGGCCGAGCGCCAAATTGTATTCGCGCGTGCCGCGCTCATCGGCATGGCCTTCGATGGCAAGCGTCGAGTTCGGATGGGACTTCAGCCACGCCGCCTGCCGCTGCAGGACGCTCTCGCCGGTCGGCGTCACCGACCAATTGTCGTAGTCGAAGAAGACGCGGTCACCGATCTTGGCGAGGTCCGGCACGCCGGACTCGCCGATCGTCGGAGGCGGTACGCGCGTCTGCGCGTCCGCCATGGCTTCCACGTCGTTTGTCTGTGTCGGCTCCGTGGCGCAACCACCGAGCACCAGGAGCACTGCGAAACAGCTGATCGGCCGATTCATCTTCCACTCCCCGCCGCCGAATGCGAGCGCGACGATGACCGGGAGTTACGGAAGCTCCAGGGCCGGACTGGGGCAATTCCGCGAAAGATTGGGGCGGAACTGGGGCGTCAGCCGAATGCGGGCGAAATGGGGCCGGAGTCCATTTGCGAAGGATGAGCCAAATCGTAAATGCGCCTCGACCCCAATTAAGGGGGCTAGGCGGCGAGGTCCTCGCCGGCCAGCGCGCGGCGGATGAGGCGCACGGTCTCGTCGCGGCCGTAAAGCTTGATGAAGGAGCCCATGCGCGGGCCCTGGTCCTGGCCGAGCAGGATCTCGTAGAGCGACTTGAACCAGCTCCGGAGGTCGGGGAAGGCGTGGCGCTTGCCGACCTCGAAGACCTGGGTCTGGATCGCCTCGGCGTCGGCGTCCGCCGGCAAGGCCGTCAGAACCCTTGCCAGATCGTCGAGCGCCGCGCGCTCCATGTCGGTCGGCGCGCGATACTTCTTCGCCGGCCGGACGAAGTCGCGGTAGTAGGCGACGGCATGGCCGGCGAGGCGGTCGAGGATCGGCGCCGTGGCGGGCGAGGCGTTGGGCGCATAGCGCGCGATGAAGCCCCACAGCACCGACTTGTCCTCGGCATGGCACACGCTCGCCAGATTCAAGAGAATGCCGAAGGTGAGGTGCGCCTCGGCACGCGGCGGCTTGCCGTCATGGATGTGCCAGACCGGGTTATCGAGCGGATTGGGCGCCGGCATGTTGGGCTTGGCGGCCGCCGTCGCGGGCGACGCATCCGCCTCGTACTTCTCCAGCAATCCCAGGTACTCGTCGACCGCCCTGGGTATGACGTCGAAGAACAGGCGCTTGGCGCGGCGCGGCTGCTGATGCATGTAGAGCGCCAGGCTTTCCGGCGGCGCGTAGGTCAGCCATTCCTCGACTGTCAGGCCGTTGCCCTTGGACTTCGAGATCTTCTCGCCCTTCTCGTCGAGAAAGAGCTCGTAGTTGAAGCCCTCGGGCGGCTTGGCGCCGAGCACGCGCGTGATCTGGCCCGACAGCTTGACCGAGTCGATCAGATCCTTGCCGGCCATCTCGTAGTCGACGCCGAGCGCCACCCAGCGCATGGCCCAGTCGGCCTTCCACTGCATCTTGCAGTGGCCGCCGGTGACCGGCACCTCGACCGTCTTGCCGGTCACCTCGTCCTTGTAGCCGACCGTGCCGGCGCCGATGTCGCGGTGGATGACCGGCACCTGCAGCACGACACCGGTGCGCGGACAGACCGGCAGGAACGGCGAATATGTCGCGCGGCGCTCCGGCCCCAGCGTCGGCAGGATCACCTGGGTGACCGCGTCGTAGTGCTCGAGCATGCGCAGCAGCGTCGCGTCGAAGCGGCCCGACTTGTACCACTCGGTCGAGCTCTGGAATTCGTACTCGAAGCCGAAGCTGTCGAGGAAGGCGCGCAGACGCGCGTTGTTGTGATGGCCGAAGCTCTCGTGGGTCCCGAACGGATCAGGGATCACGGTCAGCGGACGGCCGAGGTGCTGGCGCAGCATGTCCGGATTGGGCACGTTGTCCGGCACCTTGCGCAGCCCGTCCATGTCGTCGGAAAAGCAGAACAGGCGAGTCGGTACGTCCGACAGGCGCTGGAATGCCTGACGCACTTGGGTGGTGCGCACGACCTCGCCGAACGTGCCGATATGCGGCAGGCCCGAGGGGCCATAGCCCGTCTCGAGCAGCACGTAGCCTTTTTCCGGCGTGTGTTCCTGGCCGGCGCCGCCGATGCGCGCCACCAGCTTGCCCGCCTCCTCGAACGGCCAGGAGCGCGCCTGCGCGGCGAGCGCGCGTTCCTCGGGCGAAACAGGGGCGGAAACGGTCATCGGGCGGCGACCCTAGGCGCTCGGCCGATTCGCGTCAACGGTTGAACATGCGAATGCCGAGCAGGCCCGATGCAAGGTAAACGGCGCCATTGAGGCCGATCGTGCCGAGCGGACCGAAATGGTCGAGCGCGATCACGGCAAGCAGCATGCCCGCGAGAATGCCTGCGCTATCGACGGCGGTGCGCAGGCCATAGAGACGGCCGACCATGGCGGTGCCGAAATCGCGTCGGACCACCGCCAGATAGGGTAGATCGTTCATCGGTCCACCCGCGGCAGAGAACGCCGCGGCGACCATCATGAGCGGAAGATCGGGCGCGAGCGCCATGGCCAGGAATCCGGAGCCCATCATCAGCCGGCCGATGAGCAGCACGCGGCCCGGGTACGTCATCTTCAGGCTGCCGACCAGCATGTTGGCCGCGAGATTGCCGATGCCATAGGCCGACACGACGAGGCCGAAGGCGCCGATGTCCCCCTTCGCATGCTCCTGAAAGTAGAGAGGCAGGCACAGCATGAAGATCGCGCCCCAGGCGCCCGAGCCGATGAACATGTTGACGAAGGCGAAGCGCATGATCGGGTGGCGGAAGGCGCCGGAAAATCCCGCCTTCAGCTCGTCCAGCATGCTGTCCGGCAAGCGCGCGGGCCCGAGCGGCGGCGGCCTTGCCTTGAGGTGGCGTCCCAACGCGACGACGATCAAAGCCGACAGCACGAGTGCCAGTCCTTTGAGGGTGAAGAAGTGGGGGATCGGCACGATCAGGATCAGGAAGCCGACGATGGCCGGCCCCAGAATGCGCGCGAGCCGCCGCGTGCCGTCCATCAACCCGTTGACGGCGTGCATCATCTCCGCACCCTCGGCGAGGCGCGATAGGCTCGCCAGCACCGTCGGACGATAGAGCGCCATCAGTGCGGCGGTCGAGACCATGGCGCCGAGGATGAGCTCGACGCTGAGCGCATCGACAACGGCGGCATAGGCCAGCGCAAAGACGATCGCGGCGCGCAGCAGGTCGACGGCGATCATGGTGCGGCGCTGGTCCCAGCGGTCGGCATAGACGCCGACGAACAGGCTGAAGACCATGACGGTCAGGGACTGGAGCGCGGTCAGGTAGGCCGAGCCCTTGCCGATCAGATCGACCGCGATCCAGACCAGCGCCACGCTGCGCAGCTCGTCACCGATGCCGGAGACGACCTGGCCGGTCCAAAGCCATGCGATCGGAGGCCGCTTGAGCGGCGCGAGGACGAACATCGACAGCGCACTGTGCCACGGGCGGACGCAATTCAGCTAGGTGCTGCGGCGCGGCCGAAAGCGCCATAACCCGTAGCTTCCGGCGAGAGTCAGCAGACCGGCCCACAAAGCCATCGTGCCCGACAATCCGACAATGCCGATCAGCGCCGGCGCGGCCAGCATGCCGACGAGCATGCCGACGCCGTCGGCCGTGCTGCGCAGGCCGACGATCTTGCCGACCACGTCCGCCGCAAAGTCGCTCCGCAGGACGCCGAGCGACGGCAGATCGCCGAGCGGGCCGCCGACCGCGCCCAGCACGCCGAAGGCGAGCAGCAGGGACCAATCCTGGGTCGTCGCCATGCCGAGAAAGCCGAGGCCCATCAGAGTGCGGCCGAGCGCGCTCGTGATGCCGGGCGGCCAGGCGCGCGTCGTCACGGCGATCGCGCTGCCGGCGAGATTCCCGATGCCGAACAGCGCGATCACCAGGCCGAGCGCGCCGACGCCACCGCCGAAAGCCTGCTCGATGCGCAGCGGTAGGCAAACATAGAACGTGACCACCCAGCACGCGGTCCGCATGGCAATGGTGACGACGACGTAGGACATGAGCGGATGGCGCGCCGTCATGGCGATCGCCGCCTTGAGATCGCCGATCATGCTGCGATCCGGCTGCGAACTGGATTGCTCCGACAAGCCCTGAGCAAGAACGGGCCATGCCGCAACAATCGCGACGGCGGAGACAAGGTGCGCTCCGGCGCTGATCGACAGCAGATGGTGGACTGGCAGCACGGCCGCGATCGCCGCAATCACCCCCGGTGCAGCGATGCGGGCGATGCGTCGCGCGCCGTCCATCAGACCGTTGAGGGCCTGCAGCGCATCGTTCGACGACGCGGCGCGCGTGACGCACACCTGGAGTGCGGGCTCGTAGATCATGCTGAACGTCGACAGCGTGGCGGCGGCCGCAAAGAGGTGCCAGGGATCGAGCAGGCCAGCCAGCATGACCGCCAGCAACAGCAGCGTCACGGCGCTGCGCCCGGTGTCGGACAGAACCAGCGCGCGGCGCGCGTCCCAGCGGTCGACGATGGCGCCGCCCCAGACCGAGAAAGCGAGCACCGTCACCGCTTGCACGGCGGCAACATAGGCCGCCGCCTCGCCGATCAGGCCGACGGCGATCCAGACCAGCGCCAGCCGCCGCACCTCCATGCCGACCGAGGCGCCGGCGCAGCTCGCCCAGAGCATGCCGGTCGCGCGCCGGGCGAGCAGGCGGAACACCATCATCAAGGGGCAATCTGCCATGGCGTCCCCTCGCCCGGCCACTGCCCGCGCGTCGGCCTTTCTTGTGGGCCATACCACTTAGTGGTATATTCGATAGCGGCGTCAGGACCAGCACGATCGATGGACACCTTCATGACCAGGGCTTTCGCGCGCTGGCGGGCCAAGGAAGGTTTGCCCCTGGAGCTTCTATGCCGCGCGGTGAGCGAAAAAGAGCGCGGCCTCGTGGACGCCAATCTAGGAGGCAATGTCTATAAGAAAAGAGTTGGTCGCTCGAAAGGCGGCAAGAGTGGCGGTTACCGGACGTTGATCGCTATTCGATTTCGCGAACGTGCCGTATTTGTTTTTGGATTTGCCAAGAACGAACGAGAAACCATTGACCGCCGCGAAGAGCAGGCATTGAAGGCATATGCCGCACATTTGCTTGGCTTGGATGCTTCCGAGGTCGTGCGCGCTGTCGAATCCGGAGAATGGATCAGGTTGAGGTGTGACCATGCCTAGAACGAAACGCAGCAGAATCCTGGAAACCGTCCACGAGGGTGCCAGAGGGCTGCATGCCGCGGGCCTGTTGGACGATGTCACCATGCACGAGTTCGACGCACTCTGTCTTCCTCCGGTCAAGCGATATGCGCCCTCGGAGATCAGACGAATTCGGCTGAGTCAGCGGGTGAGCCAACCGGTTTTTGCCGCTTATCTGAATGTGACGAAATCGACCATCACCCAATGGGAACAGGGCCAGAAACGGCCGCGAGGCACCGCGCTCAAGTTGTTGGAGTTGATTGAGCGCAAGGGCCTGCGTGCGCTTGTCTAGCTCGTGCTTGCACGATCGACGATAGATTAGCCGCCCATGCAAACCCGCCCCGCGCTCGTCGTGCCGCGCGTGCCCGTGCTGGTCGCGGGCGTGTCGCGCGCGGCCTGGCTGACCATCGACGGCGAGCTCGAGACGATCGAGCTTGCCGAGGCGGCGCGGCGTGTCGGCGGCGACAGCCTGTTCCGCGCCACGCCGCCAATTCTCTGCCACGCGCGTGCCACGGCGAGTCGACTCAAGACCGATCCGTTTCCTTCCTTCGACCTGCTCGAGCTGTTCGCCTTCGTGCGTCCCACACGCTTCTGCCTGCCGACGCCGGCGGGACTGGCGAGTGCCGTCGGCCTGGAGCGGCCGCGCGATTTCGAAGCGGCGGCGACCACGCTGCTGGCGGCGGCCGAACGTCTGCTCGCCGAGGCCACCGCGCTGCGTCACGGCAACGATCCGCGCGCCGGCCAGGCGGCACCCGTCGCGCGCGTCATGATGCGCGGCGGCTGGCCCTGGGCGCCCTTCGTCTTGGCGGCACTCGGCGAACAGACGGATGCCGTGGCCGATGCCGCGGCCGTCCGCGGCGGCGTCGGCGGCCTCGAAGTCTGGCGGCGACTGCAGCCCTGGTCCGAGCACGCGCCCGAGCCGCCGCCGGGTAACCAGCCGGTCGAACCCGCCGAGGCGCGCCAGCGGCTGGCCAAGCTGACCGGCCGCACCGGACCAGGGGGCGGCGCCGAGGACCGGCCGCAACAGGCCGACTACGCGAGCGCGGCGACCGCCGCCTTCGCGCCGCGCGAGCGGCCGGGCGAGCCGCACTTCGTGCTGGCTGAGGCCGGCACCGGCGTCGGCAAGACGCTCGGCTACATCGCCACGGCGAGCCTATGGGCGGAGAAAAACCAGGGCCCGGTCTGGATCTCGACCTACACGCGCAACCTGCAGCACCAGATCGACACCGAGCTCGACCGGCTCTATCCCGATCCGGCCGACAAGGCGCTCAAGGTCGTGCTGCGCAAGGGCCGCGAGAACTATCTCTGCCTGCTCAATCTGGAAGAGGCCGTGACCGCCCTGCCCGGCCGGCCGCGCGATACGGTGGCGCTCGGGCTGATGGCACGCTGGGCCGCGGCGACCCGCGACGGCGACATGGTCGGCGGCGATCTGCCGGGCTGGCTGCCCGACCTGATCGGGCGCGGTCGCAGCCTCGGCCTCGCCGACCGGCGCGGCGAATGCATCTATTCGGCCTGCCCGCACTACGACAAGTGCTACATCGAAAAGAGCCAGCGCCGTGCGCGCCGCGCCGACATGGTGGTCGCCAATCACGCGCTGGTCATGATCCAGGCCGCCTTCCAGAGCGGCGATGCGGGCTCGCCGAGCGGTCTGCCGCAGCGCTACGTGTTCGACGAGGGCCATCACGTGTTCGACGCGGCCGACGGCGCCTTCTCCAGCCATCTGAGCGCGATCGAGGGCGTCGAGCTGCGGCGCTGGCTGCTCGGCGTCGAGGGACGGCGCAGCGGCCGTGCGCGCGGTCTCAAGCGCCGTGTCGAGGATTTGATCGCGGGCGACGAGACGGCGATGGTGGCGCTTGACGCCGCGCTGTCGGCCGCGCACGCGCTGCCCGCCGAGGGCTGGTCAACGCGGCTTGCCGATAGCAGGCCACAGGGTGCGGCCGAGAATTTCCTGGTGCTGGTGCGCCAGCAGGTCTATGCGCGCACCCCCCAGGGCGAGAACGCCTATTCGCTCGAAACCGAAACCCTGCCGCCGGTCGAGGGGCTGATGGCGGCGGCCGAGGCGCTCGAGCGCGCGCTCGCGCGGCTGGCCGAGCCGCTCAAGACGCTCCGCCAGCGCCTGCTCCAGCGGCTCGACGACGACGCCGACGAGCTCGACACGCCGACCCGCCTGCGCATCGAAGCGATGGCGCGCGGCCTGACCCGGCGCGGCGAGCTCATGGTCGGCGCGTGGCGCGGCATGCTGCGCTCGCTGGGCGCCGCGACGCCGCCCGAATTCGCCGACTGGTTCTCGGTCGAGCGGATCGACGGCCGCGACACCGACGTCGGCATGTACAGGCACTGGATCGACCCCATGGTGCCGTTTGCCAACGTGGTCGCGGCACCGGCCCAGGGCGTGCTCGTCACCTCGGCGACGCTGCGCGACGGATCGGGCGACGTCGAGGCGGACTGGCAGGCGGCCGAGGCGCGCACCGGCGCGCGCCATCTGCCGCGGCCGGCCATTCGCGCCGCCGTGCCCTCGCCCTTCGATTATCCGCGCCAGACCCGCGTCTTCATCGTCAACGATCTCGGCCGCGGTGATTTGGGCCAGATCGCCAGCGCCTATCGCGAGCTGTTCCTGGCATCGGGCGGCGGCGGCCTCGGCCTGTTCACCGCCATCTCGCGGCTGCGCGCCGTCCATGCCCGCGTTGCACGCCCGCTTGAGGAGGCGGGCCTGGCGCTCTACGCTCAGCATGTCGACGGCATGGACACGGCGACCCTGATCGACATCTTCCGCGCCGAGGAGGACGCCTGCCTGCTCGGCACGGATGCCGTGCGCGACGGCGTCGACGTGCCGGGCCGGTCGCTGCGTCTCATCGTGTTCGACCGCGTGCCCTGGCCCCGGCCCGACATCCTGCACAAGGCGCGCCGCCAGGAATTCGGGCCCAAGACCTATGACGACATGATCACGCGGCTCAGGCTCAAGCAGGCCTTCGGCCGGCTGATCCGGCGCGCCGACGATCGCGGCGTCTTCGTGCTGCTCGACCGGCAGATGCCGTCGCGCCTGCTCGGCGCCTTCCCCGAGGGCGTGGAGATCGCGCGCATCGGGCTTGCCGACACGGTGGCCGCGACGCGGAGTTTCTTTGCCAAGCCGGACGGCCCGGCCTAAATTGCCGGCCCGAAAAAGCCCCAATGCTGCGACCATGGCCATCACCAAGCCTTCAAGCCGCATCCTGCGGACGCCCGACGACCTCAGCTCCGCCGGGCTGATCGAGAAACGTCGCGCCGGTGCGCTCGAGGATGTGGCTCGGCGCTTTGCCGTCGCCGTCACGCCCGACATGGCGGAGCTGATCGATCGGACGGACCGTCGAGATCCGATTGCGCGGCAGTTCGTGCCGGATGTGGCCGAGCTGACCGAGATGCAAGGTGAGCTGGCCGATCCGATCGGCGACGAGGCGCATTCGCCGGTCAAAGGCATCGTGCATCGTTATCCCGACCGCGTGCTGCTCAAGCCGCTGCATGCCTGCCCCGTCTATTGCCGCTTCTGCTTCCGCCGCGAGATGGTCGGGCCAGGCAAAGACCTGCTGTCGGCTGCCGAGCTCGATGCTGCCCTCGCCTATATCCGCTCCCACCGCGAGATCTGGGAGGTGATCCTCACGGGCGGCGATCCGCTGATGCTATCGGCGCGCCGGCTCGGCGCGATCATGGCAGCGCTCGCGCGTGTCGATCATGTTGCCGTCGTGCGCATCCACACCCGCGTGCCAGTCGCCGAGCCCACGCGCGTCACGGCGGCGCTGGTGCGCGCGCTCAAGTCCGACAAGGCCGTCTATGTCGCGATCCACTGCAACCATGCGCGCGAGCTGACCGCGGCGGCGCGGCGCGCCTGCCGCATGCTTGCCGATGCGGGCATCCCGCTTCTGTCCCAGACCGTGCTGCTCAAGGGCGTCAACGACGACGCCGAAACGCTCGAGACGCTGCTGCGGACCCTGGTCGCCAACCGGATCAAGCCCTATTACCTGCATCATCCTGACAAGGCGCGCGGCACGGCCCGTTTCCGCACCACGGTCGCGCGCGGCCAGGCGCTGATGCGCCGCCTGCGCGGCCGCGTCTCGGGCCTGTGCCAGCCGAGCTACGTGCTCGACCTGCCGGGCGGATACGGCAAGGTGCCGATCGGCCCGTGCCACGTCGCGGCGAGCGACGCGCAGGACGCGCTCGTGATCGAAGACTACAAGGGCAGGCGCCGCATTTATCGCGAGGACGGCGCGTCGTGAAGAGCGCCAATTCGATCCTGTCGAGCTACGGCACCTCGGTCTTCGAGGTCATGTCGCGCCTGGCAATCGAGCACAAGTCGATCAATCTGGGCCAGGGCTTCCCCGACGACCGCGGGCCGGAGGACGTGCTGCAAGCGGCGTCCGACGCGCTCTTGACCAAGCCCAACCAGTATCCGCCCATGATGGGCGTGCCCGAGCTGCGCCAGGCGGTGGCGCGCCATGCCAAGCGCTTCTACGGGGTCGATGCCGACTGGCAGACCGAAGTCATGGTGACATCGGGCGCCACCGAGGCGCTCGCCGCATCGCTGTTTGGCCTGCTCGAACCCGGCGACGAGGTCGTATTGATCGAGCCGCTCTACGACAGCTACATCCCCATTTTGCGCCGCGCCGGCGCCACGCCCCAGCTGATCCGCCTGACGCCGCCCGACTGGAAGCTGACGCGCGAAGCGGTCGAGGCGGCGTTCAGCGCCAAGACCAAGCTGCTGCTGCTCAACAACCCGCAGAATCCGGCGGCCAAGGTGTTCACCCGCGCCGAGCTCGAGCTGCTCGCCGAATACGTCAAGCGCTTCGATGCCTATGCGCTGTGCGACGAGGTCTACGAGCACATCGTGTTCGACGGCCGCCGTCACGTAACGCTGATGAGCCTGCCCGGCATGCGCGAGCGCTGCCTGAAGATCGGCTCGGCCGGCAAGACCTTCTCGCTCACGGGCTGGAAAGTCGGCTACATCACCGCACCGGCCGCGCTGCTGGCGCCGGTCAGCCGCTGCCACCAGTTCCTGGTCTTCACCACGCCACCCAACCTGCAGCGTGCGGTCGCCTACGGACTCGACAAGGACGACAGCTACTTCACCGGCCTGACCGATGGCATGCGCGTCAAGCGCGACCGGCTCGCCAAGGGGCTCGAGCGCATCGGCTTCGACCTGCTCGACTGCGAGGGCACCTATTTCATCAACGCGGGCTTCCGGCGCCTCGGCTTCAACGGCGACGACATGGCATTCTGCCGGCACATCACGACCGAGGCCGGCGTCACCGCCATCCCGGTCAGCGCCTTTTACGCCGGTGGCGAGGCGCCGGCGACCATCGCGCGCTTCTGCTTCGCCAAGCAGGACAGCGTGCTCGACGGCGCGATCGAGCGGCTGGAGAAGCATTTCGGTCGAAAGTGACAACCGTCCGCGGTGTAGGGGCTCAGCATGCTGCGCCCCTACCGGAGGATGACGGCTATTCCTTCCGCTTGAATTTCTTCCCGAGCACGATCAGCGACAGGATCTCGAACAGAATTTGCGCGCCGACCATGGCGGTGTTGGTGGTCGGGTCGTATTGGGGCGCCACCTCGACGACGTCGCCGCCGATCACGTCGACGCCCGCAAGGCCGCGCAGGATCTGCTGGCATTCGCGCGGCGTGAGCCCGCCCGCCTCGGGCGTGCCGGTGCCGGGCGCATAGGCCGGGTCGAGGCCGTCGACGTCGAAGGAGATGTAGGTCGGGCCGTCGCCCACCACGTCGAGCGCCTTCTTGATGACGGCGTCGATGCCCATGCGCATGACGTCCTCGATGTGCAGCACGGTCATGCCGGAATCGTAGGAGAACTCCCAGATGAATTCCGCGGGTCCGCGAATGCCGATCTGGATGGTGCGCTCGGGATCGAGCACGCCTTCGAGCACGGCGAGCCGGAACGGCCCGCCATGATTGAACTTGGAGCCGTCATACTCGCCGCCTGTGTCGCAGTGGGCGTCGATGTGCACCAGGCCGACCGGCCGGTCCCGGCCCAGTGCCTTGAGGATCGGGAAGGTGATGGAGTGGTCGCCGCCGACCGAGAGCGGCAGCACGTTGGCCGCGCGGACCTTGGCGTAGAAATCGGCGATGTCCTCGATGCAGCTCGACAGGCTGAAGCGCGAACGCATGGGCACGTCGCCGATGTCGGCCGCCCGGCACGAAGCGAAGGGCACGACCTTGAGCGCGTGATTATAAGGTCCGATGCGCTCGACGCCGCGCACGGCGCGGGGGCCCAGCCGCGCGCCTGCGCGGTTGGTCACACCGAGATCCATCGGCACGCCGAGCAGCGCCACGTCGAGGCCGCCGAACTTCGGTTCGGTGGCGAACTCGGGATGGTAGGGCGCGCCGAGCAGCGTTGCGACATCGGCATAGGGCAGCTTGCGCTGCTCGCGGCTCTTGAAGACGAGCAAGACGACCTTCTTGAACTCGGGATCGAACACGTCGCTGGCACTGGCGTTGCCGTACTTCGCGCGCAGGGCCTCGAGCTTCTTGTCGTCGTACATCGTCCGCTCCCGTCAAATAAACTCTTCGCTAGCTAGTGGATCGCAGTCGCGCTTCAACCCATGCCGAACCAGACCAGCAGTGCCGACACGGTGAAGAAGGACAGCACCGTGGTGATCAGCGTCACGGCCGTCGCCTCCCCGACATAGGCGCCATAGCGCTGGGCAATGACGAAGGCGGTGGCGCCGGTCGGCAACGCCGCCATGACGACGGCGCTCGCCGCCCAGAACGGCTCGAGCCGCAGCACGTGAAAGGCGAGCCACCAGGTGATGGCGGGCTGCACCGCGAGCTTGAGCAGCGTCAGCCAGGCGATCTCCGAGCGGCGCGCCGCCATCTGCCTTCCGGCGAGGAAGAGGCCCATGGCGAACAGCGCGCATGGGCCGCTGGCGTTGCCCAGGATGGTGCAGAAATTGACGACCGAGCGCGGCAGCGTCACGCCGAGCAAGGACAGCACCATGCCAGCCGCCGCCGAGATGATCAGCGGATTGGTCACGATCGCCAACGCCACGTCGCCCAGGATCTTGATCGGCTCGCTGCCCGAGCGCAGGTCGAGCTCGATCAGCACGATGGTCAGGCCGACGACGATCGCGCCATTGTAGACGGTGAGAATGATCGCGGGCAAGGCGCCCTGCTCGCCGAAGGCGATCAGGTAGAGCGGCACGCCCATGTAGCCCGTGTTGGTGAAGATCGCCGTCATGCCCTGCAGGCTGAGTGCGGCCGGCCGGTTGCGAAAGATCATCAGGCCCGCGAGCATGGACAGCACGTAGGTGCCGAGCACGCCGCCCGAGTAGGCGGCGAGAAAGTGCCAGTTGAAGACGTCCTCGAGCGGCACGCGCGCCATCGACAGGAACAGCAATGGCGGCAGGGCGAAATAGTAGACGAAGGCGTTCAGCGCTTCCGTCGAAGCACCGCCGAGAATACCGAAGCGTCCGGCAAGATAGCCCGTGAGGATGATCGCGAAGACGGGCAGGCCGACATTCAGGACCGGTTCCATCGCAGAGACAGTATGGAGCCGCAGCCGGCCTGTCGAGGAGGGTGTTGGGTGGGACGGCCACTGTTTGCCCGAAACAAGTTCCTCACCGTGCGCCTCGGGCGAAGCCCGGTTCGCCCTGGTACGAAGGGTGAGGACGTTGCCGGTGGAAAAGTTGCGAAACCGAAGCGTCGGAACTGCGTCCAGCGCTCTCGTCCTTCGACGTCGGGCGAAACCGCGTTTCGCCCTTTGCTCAGGACCAGGAGGTTGTCGCGAACCTCGCGGCTAAGCCGGCTTCTGCGCCGAAACCTGGGACTTGATCGTGTCGAGCAGCTGGCGTAGCCCGTGGCTTCCGCCGCTGTCCATCGGCTTGGTCTCGCCGCCGTGCAGCGTCGACTGCATGCCGACGAGCACGCGCTCGAGACCGGGCAGCATCTCCGAGCTGACGAACTCCGCCCGCTTGTCCGGGCTACCAGGAGCGTTGCCGAAACGCTGGGTCCACGCGTCGATCTTGACGAACAGTCCGCACAGCATGGCGCCGAGTGCGGCATGCTGGCGCGTCACGCGATCCTTGAGGACGCGAAAACTGGCGGCGTTGATGTCGTCCCAGAAGGTCTTCGACATCTCCTGATAGCTCTTCATAATGGTTTCGATGGTGCGTGCGACGAAATCGAGCGCTGAATCGATCTCCTGAACCTTCTGATGGAAGGCGGCATCGTGCTTGTAGGCGTAGGTATCGGCGGCCTGCGCCATCCAATTGCGAAATTCCTTGAGATTCGGCCTGATCCGATCATAGACGTTCTTGTAGTAGGCGACCGACAGGAAGTTGTCGCCATACTCCTCGAGGAAGAGCGGTATCTCGTCGAGACCGGTCTGCAGCTTCTCGGAGAGCAGCTTCAGGTTGCGCAGAGTCTCTTCCTTGTCCGGCCGCGTGAACAGCGCAACGACATCGGTGGCGCCTTCGAGCTCCTCTTCCATGCTGCCGAACACCTTCTGAATCAGCGGCCGCGTGAAGTCGCGCATGTACTTGCCGAGCTGGACCTTGCGCTGCTCCGAAAGCTGCAGATGCGTCGATTCGTTCACCTTGACTTTCATCCAGCGCAGGCTGATGCGCAGCGAATAGACGTCGAAGCTCTCGAGCGCGGCGAGCTGGCGCAGGATGACCAGATCCTGGCGGAACTTGCCCCTGTCGGCGTCGAAATACTTGCGCAGCTCGTCGACCTTGATCTGGCCGCTGCCGGAGCGTTTGTTGTTGAACACCTCGACGACCGATTCCAGGCGCACATTCTTCATCATCCGCCATTTGCGCAGGCCTTCGGTCTGCAGCGGAATGATCTCGAGCGGCAGGATGTGAAGCGCATCCTTCTCCGCGTCCTGCTCGGCCTGGCTCTTGTCGCTGACCGGCTCTGGCGCCGCGCCAGCTCCCGGTGCCGCAGGCGCGTCGACCGACTCGGCAGGCTGCGGCTCTTGCTCGGCGGGGGAGGTCATCCGGCTCAGCCTAGAGAAAACTGCTTACTGATTGGTTAACCCTTTCGCCCGACCGGCGCGCCCGTTGCTAACCTATTCAAGATCCGCGAGTTTTTCGCCCGCGGGTCGAAGCAGCTTGCGCCGCTTGCGCCGGGTCAGGATGTTCATGGCCTCGACGAAGATCGAAAACGCCATGGCGGCATAGACGTAGCCCTTGGGAATCTCCGCGCCCAGGCCATCGGCGACCAGCACGATGCCGACCATGAGAATGAAGGCGAAGGCAAGCATCTGGATGGTCGGATGCCGGCCGATGAACTCGCTGATCGGATTGGCCGCCCAGATCATGACCGCCATCGACAGCACGACAGCTGCCACCATCACCTCGATGTGGCGCGCCATGCCGACGGCCGTGATCACGGAGTCGAGCGAAAAAACGACATCGATCAGCGAGATCTGCAGGATGACGGCAACCAGCGAAACTCCCTGCCGGCCACGCGGATCGGCGGCCGCATCCTCGCCGCCGCTCTCGACGCGCTCATGCATCTCGACCGTGGCCTTGTAGATCAGGTAAAGCCCGCCCGCCATCAGGATCACGTCGCGCCAGGAGAACTCCTGGCCGTAGACGCTGAACACGGGGGTGGTCAAGCCCGCGATCCAGGCGATCGAGCCGAGCAGCAGCAGTCGCGCCAGGAGCGCGAGCCCGAGTCCGAAGCGGCGCGCGGTGGCGCGCTGGTGCTCCGGCAGACGGGCCGCCAGGATCGCGATAAAGACGAGATTGTCGATCCCCAGAACGATCTCGAGAGCAGCGAGCGCGAGCAAGCTCGCCCAGGCATGCGGATCTAGAAGCAGTTCCATGACCATTACACTCGACCCTTCCCCATTGGACCCAGGCCACCTTGCCCGCGCATTCCAACCCTGGTCTGTTACAGCCGATTGCCTCGATCAGTCCGGAACCGGCCCATGACCATCGATCTCGCCCGCGCCCGTGCCGATACGCCGGGCGCCGACCACGTCACCCATCTCAACAACTGCGGCGCAGCTCTACCGCCCCGTCAGGTGCTCGACCGCGTGATCGGTCACCTCCGTCTCGAGGCGACGATCGGCGGATACGAGGCAGCCGATCGCGAGGCCGAGGCGCTGGCAGGTGTCTATGCCAGTGCCGCGCGGATGCTGAACTGCGGGGAAGACGAGATCGCCATCGTCGAAAACGCGACACGAGCCTGGGACATGGCCTTTTATTCGTTCAGATTCAAGCCCGGTGACCGCATTCTCACCGCCGAAGCGGAATACGCCAGCAACTATATTTCATTCCTCCAGGTCGCGCGTCGGACTGGGGCCGTCATCGAGGCCGTGCCGTGCGACGGCGCCGGCCAGCTCGATGTCGCCGCTCTCCGCCGCATGGTCGACGACCGGGTGAAGCTGGTGGCGGTCACCCATGTGCCGACCAATGGCGGTCTGGTCAATCCGGCCGCCGAGATCGGCCGAGTCGCGCGCGACGCCGGCATTCCCTACCTGCTCGACGCCTGTCAGTCCTTCGGCCAAATGCCGCTCGACGTCGAAGCGATCGGCTGCGACATGCTGTCGGCGACCGGTCGCAAGTTTCTGCGTGGGCCCCGTGGCACGGGACTGCTCTATGTGCGCCGCGCCCTGATCGATCGGCTCGAGCCGCCGTTTCTCGACCTGCACGCAGCCACCTGGACGTCTGTGGATCGATTCGCGATCAATCCGACTGCCAAACGGTTCGAGAACTGGGAATCCAACGTGGCCGCCAAGCTCGGATTCGGCGCAGCTATCGACTACGCCACGGCCTGGGGTCTTGACGCAATCTATGGCCGGGTCCGCAAACTGGCTGACGAGCTGCGTGCGGGGATCACGCGCATTCCCGGGGCGACCTTGCACGATATCGGTGCCGAGCGCTGTGGCATCGTCACCTTCACCCTTGCCGGCCACGCGCCTGAAGCGGTCAAAGCAGCGCTTGCCGCCCAACGCATCAACGTCTCGACCTCGAGTTCCGCCTCGACGCGGCTCGACATGACAAGGCGCAGGCTCGACAAGCTTGTTCGTACCGGCGTGCACTACTACAACAGCGAAGAGGAAATCGCGCGGACCTGCGCCACGATCGCAGAATTGGCGTGATGCGGCTTGCGACGCGTAACGATCTTGCGCCAGATGGACCCGACGTCGAATTTCAATTGAATCGATTTTTCCACAGGCCAACACGAAATTGGAGATGTGACGGAATAAACTCCCGCGATCCTCACTCCACTGAATGGATACGGAGCACAGCATCGCAGCACGTGCTCATCATGTCCGCGGACGTCGTTAGTAATCGGGAGGTATTTGTCATGAGAAAGCACGCATCCTCTGCCGAATCCACGGCACCAGTTTTTCCGTTCCCGATCAGTCAGGTGCCCAGCAGTGATTTCGCTGACGCGGTTGCCCGATCGAGCGAGGCGTATCGCAAAGCCTGTCTGGCGTGGCAGGAGGAAGTCGTGCGCTTCGCCAACGATCGGCTGAAGCAAGACAGTCAACTTCGCCAGGCCATGTTCGAATCCGGCAATTGGGCCGATCTGGTCAAAGCACAGCAGCAATGGGCCCTGACGACGGTTCAGGACTATCTCAACGAGAGCAGCCGCCTCATGCAGATGGCCTCGCGCATCGTCCATGACGGCATGGAGCCCCTGCGCGAGGCCAGTGCAGCCAGCGCCGAGCGGGCGACAGCGGCGGCCAAGCGCGACTAGCGGCTACTCTTCGCCCTTGAGCCTGTCGATCGCGCGCCGCTCCGCCTTGGTGGGACGGCCCGCGCCCGGCTCGCGCTGAGCCTGAAGGGGCACCTCATCCGGCCGCGGTGAAGCCGCGGGCGGATTGAGGTCGTCATAGAGCAGGCGCGCCTCGATGGCGGGGCCGCGGCGTCGGCCCAAGTCCTTGACCGCGATGACGCGGGTGTGCGGCCCCAACGGAAAGGTCAGCACGTCGCCGACGCGCACGGTTTGGTGCGCTTTGGCGACGACGCGGCCGGAAATGCGCATGCGTCCGCTTTCGCACAGCGCCTGAGCAATCGAGCGGTTTTTGCAGAAGCGCGCGAACCACAGCCACTTGTCAAGCCGAAGGCCGTCGTCGCTCATCGCGGCTGGCGTCACCGACCCGAGCGCGTTCCGAACTTGACCCGCAAGGCGGCAAAGGGCGAATCGGCCTGTGCGGCCGCCGCGCCGCCGCCTGCCCGCCTGGGGCCAATCCGGCGCACGCGCGCGCGCTTGACCGGAACGAAAGTCGTGCCGCTTTCCGCCACGGCCGCGCGATAGCCGAGCGCCGCCAGCACCGGCGCGATCTCGCCGGGCTTGCAGGCGGCGGCCGCGAGGATCTCGCCGGTCGCGGCGAACGGCCCCTGTGCCGCCAGGCGGCGCGCGATCGCGGCCAGACGCTCGACCATGTCGACGCGGATGGCGCGCCCGCCCAAGACCTGGAAGCCGATCGCGGCATAGAAGCCCTCGGGCACCGCCTCGTCGACGGCGACGGAGATGCGGCCCGCAGCGGGCGGCACGGTCGGCCTGATGCCGCGGTGCGCGGCCCAGAGCTGGGCGCGCAACGCAATCGCCGCCGGCTTGACCAGTGCGGGATGGTAGATCGCGGTCATGCCCAACTTGATGCCGAGGCGCGCCAGTGCCTTGCGGTCGGCCGGCCCAAGTGCGGAAACCTGCGCCGCCGCGGCTGCGGCCGGGATCGAGCCCAGTCCCTCGGCGATCTGGAAGGCGAGGCCGCGTGCCGGGCCGGTGAGCTCGGCTGCATCCGTCTCGAACAGCGGCTTGAAGACGTTTGCGACGCGCTGGCCGAGCCAGCGGCCGAGCCGCGCCTGGATGCGCTGGCGCAGATGGCCGGACAGGAAATCGTTGGCGATCGGCTCGATCTGCGGTGAGAGCGCGTCGCGCCCGGGCGCCAGGCGCGCAACCGGCGTGCCCGACCAGACGATCCGGCCATCGGCGTCGAAGGCGAAGGCGTGGTCGGCGTCTGATTCGAGCTGGCCAATGCGCCGGGCGATCTCGCCCGGCAGCACCCGCCGCGCGGCGGCGGCGAGTGCCCGCGCCTCGTCGCCCGTGGCGCTGGCATCGGGACGGAATGCCAGGCCTTCGAGCCGGCCGACATAGTGGCCTTCGACGAGCACGTCGCCCTCGGCATTGACCGCGGCGGCGAGCGTGTCGGCATCCTTCAGGCGCTTGCTCAGCACGGAGGAGCGGCGATCGACGAAGCGCTGTGTCAGCCGCTCGTGCAGCGCATCGGACAGCTTGTCCTCGATCGCGCGCGCGCGCTCCTGCCAGTGCTGCGCGTCGGCCAGCCAGTCCGGCCGGTGCGAGATATAGGTCCAGGTGCGGATATGAGCGATGCGCTGGACCAGCGTGTCGATGTCGCCCTCGGTGCGGTCGAGCCGCGCGACATGGCCGCTCACCCAGTCGGTCGGCAGGCTCTCAGCGGGTCCGCTCAGGTGGCCGTAGATCTGGCCGAGCAGGCGCGTGTGCGCATCGGTCATGATCTTGCGGAAGTCCGGGATCTGGCAGACTTCCCACAGCAGGCGGAGGCGGTCGGGCCGCTCGGCGCGCGCCGCGATTTCGGGGTCGCGCGCCAGCGCCTGGAGTGCGGTGTGATCGTCGGCGTCGCGCTTGCGCATGAGGTAGGGCTGCTCGGCCGGCCGGTCGAGGCTGCGCAGCAGGTCACTCAGCGATCGGAACGACAGGTTCGTGTTGCGCCAGAACACCGACTTGAGCGGATCGAACCGGTGATTCTCGACCGCCTCGACCAGCTCGGGGTCGAGCGGGTCGGCGCCATCGGTCGTGCCGAAGCTGCCGTCGTTCATGTGGCGGCCGGCACGGCCGGCGATCTGCGCGATCTCGGCCGCGGTCAGGCGGCGCGGCCCGCGTCCGTCGAACTTGCTGAGGCGCGCGAAGGCGACATGGTCGAGGTCCATGTTGAGGCCCATGCCGATCGCGTCGGTCGCGACCATGTAGTCGACCTCGCCCGCCTGGTAGAGGCCGACCTGGGCGTTGCGCGCGCGCGGGCTCAAGGCGCCCAGCACGACGGCGGCGCCGCCGCGCTGGCGCCGCACGAGATCGGCGATCTCGTAGACATCGTTGGCCGAGAAGGCGACGACGGCGGTGCGGCGCGGCAGCCGTGTCAGCTTCTTCGGGCCGGCATAGCTCAGGGTCGAGAAGCGCGGCCGCTGGATCACCTCGATCGACGGCACCAGCCGCCGCAGGATCGGCCGCGCCGTGTCGGCGCCGAGGAACATGGTCTCGTCGCGGCCGCGCGCGTGCAGGATGCGGTCGGTGAAGATATGGCCGCGCTCGGCATCGCCCGCGAGCTGGACCTCGTCGACCGCCAGGAAGCCGACGGAGCGGTCGAGCGGCATGGATTCGACCGTGCAGACCCACCAGCTCGCATGGGGCGGGATGATCTTCTCCTCGCCCGTGACGAGCGCCACGCGGTGGGCGCCCCTGAGGCCGGCGATGCGGTCGTAGTTCTCGCGCGCGAGCAGGCGCAGCGGGAACCCGATCATGCCGCTCGCGTGGCCGAGCATCCGCTCGATGGCGAGATAGGTCTTGCCGGTGTTGGTCGGGCCCAGCACCGCGGTGATTCGTTCGGCGCCGGACGTCATGCCGTTCTGAGGCATACAGGCAGAATTGGGGCTCGGAAGGTAGAATGCAAGTAATTCCGGAGCCGAAGCCGTATTCCCTTCCGCGTTCCGAGTCGGAACAAGCCCTGCTAGCATCGTCCATGTGTGCTGGACACGGAAGGAGCCAATTCGCGGCACCCGTGTTCAAGAGATCGGAAAGTGGCCGTCAGCACTGACATCTGCATCGCGCTTTCGGCGTGCAGCATGAGTCAGATCGAGTCGCACCGCGTCAGCGTCCTTCACAGACGCGCCGGCGGCTCATGCGAATACAACGCAGGTGCCATTCATCGAGGCGAGAGGCCAGGGCGCGGGGGACGCCCTGGCCGTGCCGGGCTACTTTTTCATCATGGCTGCGTCATTGGCCATCTTGGCGGCCTTCATGCATTCGGCTTCCTTCTTGTCCATCATCGCCTTCTTGGCCATCTGAAGCTCTTTCATGGCCATCTCTTTGGTCTTCATGTCGGTCACCTTCATGACGTTGGCCTCGGCCATTTTCACGTCGCTGGCGCAATCGGCGAACGCCGGCGTGACGAAACCAATGGCCGCGAGAACAGCTAGAGCGTGGAGAGATTTCATGGCGAGTCTCCCTAGAACGGTTACAGGGCGCGTCGACGCGCGCGGCTCTCAAAATCGGCGAAACACAGCCTGCCAGTCACGTCACGAACCGGTGAGATCGCTTCACGCTTGTGTGAAATGAATCCTGTCGGACCGGCCGCTTAGCTGGAGCGTGAGCAATTCGGTCAAGTTGAACGGAGGGGACCATGAGACAAGACAAGAGAGACGACCGATGCGTCGTTCAAAGCGAGGATCGACTTGGAGACACTGCATGAGCAGGCGGAGCGGGAAGCCGACCATGCCGGTCGAACGGCCGAGCACTCGCTCGATCGCGAGGTTGGTCTTGCCGGTATTGGTCGGCCCAGCGCCGCGGTGATACGCTCGGCGCTGCCCGTCATGCTCGGTCAACGTTCGACGTGTGTCAGCAATTTCCAGTCGATGAATGACCCTCGACCCCGGAGCACCAACAAATGCTGAAGAAATTTGCGGCATTTCTAGGCATTGCGTCATCCGGTCTCTTGGCGGCCTCCGGTGTTGGTGATGCCCAATCCGGCGCAACGGATGCGGCACGTCCAACACTTCTCGAAACGTTGAAGGGCTTGCTCGAGCGAGAGGCGGTGGGCGGCTGTTCTGAGTTTGGTCCCGTATTGGACTTAGCGTGGACGGAAAAGCCCTCGCAACATGGGAAGTTGTTCGTCGCAGTAGGCGGAGCTCCGTGGGTAAGGTCGATCGAGTGTACCGAATGGCCGAAAGCTGGTCTGAGGAGTCAGGACAAACTCACAATGGAAATCGCTAGCCTGTCCTATTCATCGAACATACGGTAGTTGACCGCCCGCGGCACGATTTTTGACGCTGGGCACGGCGCTGCGATCGCGTCGGACGATGTCGGCGCGGCGGGTTGGGGTTCGATTTTTCTGG